>TARA_R110002126_G_scaffold288768_1_pt1 | contig 42747 bp, 42 predicted proteins | sample TARA_R110002126 | Tara Oceans TARA_R110002126 (sample SAMEA4397536) | marine metagenome | biome: Polar Biome; feature: [DCM] deep chlorophyll maximum layer (ENVO:01000326); material: water (ENVO:00002006), including particulate matter (ENVO:01000060) such as... | depth 30 m | reverse complement strand
TATTGCCTGTGCCATCCACAACGTCCTTTCCGACTTCAGAGAGCTACGCTGACCCGTCTCTAGCTTTGGAACGCCAGCTTGGTCACCGGGCCCAACTCTGCCTCGACAGCAGCAAGCAAGGGCCGTGTCAGATGGGTCTCAATATAGCGCTGTGCAAACTTGCTTGGGGTCCGCAGAGTCAGAACCCCCGCCGTAAAGTCAATAAATTGCAGTTGTGAAAACCACGCCTTGAACTGATCGGCATTATCCTGAGCAAGCCGCGACATAGCGCGCTGCCACGTGCCGGGGCCAGTCTGCGGCAACTCATCCTCGGCTGGCTTGGAATAATCGCTTAACTGCACCACCTTCACCGGCGCTTCCTCGCGATAGCGCCCCCGCATGCGTTCGTCGAAGTCGGGGCCAACCAGCGGCCAGCATTGCTCTGACAGCTTGGCAATCTGGGAATAGTTCAACCGATAAGCGGCCACCCTGCCCCGCACCCCACGTCGTTTGCAAATCAGGATCTCCGTATCGGTCAGCCGCTTGATCTCGCGCTTGACGGTACGTTCATTGACCGACCACATGCGCGCCAGATCGCGCTGGCCCACCGTCAGTTCATCCATCCGCCAATTATACCTTGCCGTGACTGCTGCGATCAAACGCATCAATGACATCTGCAAGGTCGGTGTCCCGTTCAATCCCGCGACGCTTAGCGCCGTCAACAGATCGTATTTGATAACACTCGCTTCAGGGCCCGTAAGCCGTTGTGGGTTTATCACGCTTTTGCCCGCCCGTTTCCAAACCTATATTTGCCTCAACAGCCGCCTCTGTCGGGCGATTCCATTTCTGTATTTAGAAAGCGCTAAATCCCGTCTTCTGTCAACCCATTGGAAAATACAGGATTTAAGGTTCTCTTACCAATTAATCTAAATAGATTAAGGTTAATAGGTTAAGGGGGACATCTGGCTGTCACCTTATCGGCGCTCCGCTGTCACCAAAAGCAACGTGGAAAGCCTATATCTGTCACCATATTCCCCCAGACCTTTGTAATATAAGCCGCTGATGCGACATTCCCCTATTTGCAGTCCCGGTGATTTCCAAAATTAGGTTTTGCCAAATTACCGAAATCGCGTTATCTGGAATACGAGGCTTAAAAACGCGAGTAGAAAAAATGAGAGACCACAACGATCTTCTTAACATGAACGAGCGCAGCTTGGAACAACAGGCTGCCGTGCGCCGCGCGACCTTCTCCCCCGGAGAGATCAAGACATTGCGCCCCTTCTCGATTTGGGAAATCAGCCAGTTCATGTTCGACGTGCCCGCCGACACCCTGCGCAAGAAACTGGCCGAGGACCCTACCCTGCCCCAAGGCCTGACCGAAGAAGACGGCCGCCAACGTTGGTTCAGCCTTGAGGAAATCAACGAGCTGCGCCGCCGTGCCAAATTCAGAGGCCGCAAGCTGTTGCCCGATCGCCCCCGTGGCCGTGCGATGCGCGTGGCGGTATCCAACTTCAAGGGGGGCGTCGGCAAAACCGTTGTGGCGCAACATCTGGCCCATGCTGCAGCACTAGACGGCTACCGCGTCTTGTGCGTCGACTTTGACCCGCAGGCGACCCTGACACACTCCATGGGCCTGACCGAAGTGAATGAAGGCAACACCGTTTGGGGCATCATGTGCCGCGATCTGTGCCGCGAGGCCAACCGCATCATGGAAGGCTATGACGACCCCGACGACTGCCCCTACCCTTCTGCCGACGAATTGCCCGAAGATGTGCAATCTATCGGTGCCCAACGGTTTCAGGACTTCATCCAGAAAACCTGCTGGCCAACGATCGACATTATCCCGTCCTGCTCCAATGCGGCCTTTGTTGAATTTGCCAGCGCGCAGTACCGGTCCCTCCACAAAGCCTGGAGCTTTTTTGGCTGCGTCGCGCGCTACTTGGATGAACTGCCGGACGATCAATATGACATCATCATTTTCGACTGCCCGCCCGCCATCGGCTACCAATCGTTGAACGCGGCATTCGCGGCTGACATTCTCTATATTCCCTCCGGCCCCGGCTATTGGGAATATGACAGCACGACCAGCTATCTGGGTCAGTTGGGCGATGCGTTGGCCGATATCTCTGACGGGTTTTCCGCCATTGCCGCGGACGCTGGTATCACACTTCCTAAACAGTTCTCGGACATCCGTTTGTTGATGACCCGATTTGAAACCAACAACCCCCTGCACAGCGCGATGATGGATGCGTTCAAAAACGTCTTTGGCGCGGATGTCTGTGCGCACCCGATTGAAATGACCCGCGCGGTCGAACAATCGGGGCGGTTCCAGATGTCGGTCTATGAACAGGACTATCGCCAGATGACCCGCGAAACGTGGAAGCGCGCGCGGCAAAGTTTCGATCGGGCCTATGACGAATTTCTAGGCACGGTTCTTGAGGCTTGGACCGCGAACGGTAAACGTAAGGAGGCCGCAGAATGAGTGGTAAAAACAAATTCGGATTTGCACCTGTTGAGCCAACCGCCCCGGTCAAGCGCCGGACCCGCGAACCGGGCCCGATGGGTGCTGCGGTGCGCGACGTCGCCGAAAACCTGCAAGAGGCGACAGAGGCCAAGATTGAACAGCGGCGCCGCAATGCCGATGACGCCAAAACATTCCGTCAGGCCCAAGAGGAAGGGCGGGTTCTATACCAGATTCCGCTTGCCGAAATATTCACCGATGATCTGCCGCGCGACAGGCTTGCCCTCGAGGAGGTCGCCCAGTCAGACGAGATGGAGGAGCTGAAATCCTCGATTCGCGAACGTGGCCAGCGTGAACCGGTTGAGGTCTATGTCGGGCCGAACGGGCGTTACCAGTTGAAAAAAGGCTGGCGTCGCTTCACTGCGCTTTCACAACTTTTTGCCGAAACCAGAGATGACCGTTTCAGCACAGTGACGGCTCGGATCGAATCCGGGAACGATGATCGCATCTCGCGTTATGTGGACATGGTTGAAGAAAACGTTGTGCGCGAAGATCTGTCCTTTGCCGAGATGGCACAGGTCGCGATCACCGCATCGAAAGATGAAAACGTGGCCGAGGTGGATCCGGCGGAGCTGGTCAGCCAGCTGTATAGCGCGCTGCATAAAACCAAACGATCCTACATCAAAAGCTTTGTGTTTTTGCTTAGCGCGCTTGGCGACAGCCTGAAGTGGCCCAAGGCCGTTTCACGCAATTTGGGCGTCGATGCTGCACGTGCCTTACAGTCTCCAGATCAAGCGGAAAGTCTGCGCGAACGTCTGGCAGGGTGCGGGTCTGCTGAGGCGCAAAACGAGGCGCTGAAGGAATTCATTGACGGGTCGCACAAGGCGGTCGGCAAGGCACAACCGCGGTCAGAGCCAAAGCAGAAGTTCGAGTTTTTTGTTGGCGAAACCAAGGTGACCGCGCGCCAAGGAGAAGTCCGGTTGGTCAGCGAGGTCGACTTTGCGACGATGCCTAAGAAACAACTCGAAGAAGCGGTCCGCGCCTTTGAGGAAGCATTAAAGGGCGGGCCGCGTATTCGGTAGCCAGACGGTTACCCATGGGTAACCCGCCTTGATGGTTACCCATGGGTAACCGGGGTGGGGTGCCACGCCGACTTCAGCCCAGATCAGATATAGGCTCTAACCTGCCAATTAGAGCCTATATCGGCGTTAACGCTATCGCGGTGACGTGTCCGCGGGCAGGTCGCTGCGAATTTCCTATAACTAATTGAATTGTAATATTAAATTCCGTATTTGGTGGAGTTTTTCGAGTGTTGAGACTTGCCGCCATCCGAGCGCCCAAAAACTAGGCAACACTTTTTAGATGGCCTCAAAATCTTGCTTTGAATGTTGTACCTCTGCATCCCGCGCGGCAACAATTACCTATGTCAGTAACGCCCGCGATCCCGATTTTAGTATTTACCGACCTCGACGGGACGTTGATTGATCACGCCACATATGATGCTTACGCAGCGCGGCCCGCGTTGGATGCATTACGTGCCTGTGGCGGCGGCTTGATCATGGCCAGCAGCAAAACCGGCCCCGAAATAGCACGCATCCGCGATGCTCTGGATTGGCCGGATTTCCCCGCGATTGTTGAGAACGGTGCGGGCCTGTTGCCGGTCAGTGGGGCAGGGCAGGGCGACACCGAACAATATGATGCGCTGCGCGAGATTTTGAACAAGGCACCGCAAGCGCTGCGGAACGGATTTGAAGGATTTGGAGATATGACCGCTGCCGAGGTTTCTGCCGCAACTGGGCTGAGCGAGGATGACGCGGCGCTGGCAAAACAGCGCGCGTTTTCCGAGCCGGGCCTGTGGCGGGGGGGCGATCGCCAGCTTGATCAGTTCTTAAACTATCTGTCGGGGCAGGGGGTGACGGCGCGCGAAGGCGGCAGGTTTCTTACCCTGTCTTTCGGCCAAACCAAGGCGGACCGGATGGCGGATTTGATAGCCGAATTTAACCCGTCGCACACCGTCGCCTTGGGCGATGCGCCGAACGACGTTGAAATGTTGCAAGCCGCAGACACCGGCGTGATCGTGGCAAACCTGCACCGCTCCGCGTTACCCCGCCTGCCGGGCGAAGAAACCAGCCGCATCATCCGCACCACATTGCCCGGACCGCAGGGCTGGAACGCAGCAATCCTCGAACTACTCTCAGAGTTAAAGCTTAGATAGGACCTAACACGCATGTCAGATTTTCATCAAAACGGTAACATCGCGACGCTGCATAATTTGCGCACCCGTTCGTTGCAGGAACTGACCTACGAGCTGGAGACATTCGCGCAGACCCGCAAGATGACGCTGATTTTGCCCTGTCTCTATTCCGAGCTTGAAACCGATGCGATGCCCAATATCCTGGCCGAATTGTCCAAGGTGACCTATCTGCACCGTATCATCATTGGCCTTGATCGGGCCGACGAGGCGCAGTTTCGGCATGCCAAGAAGTTCTTTGAGGGGTTGAACCAGAACCATATCGTAATCTGGAATGACAGTCCGCGGATGCTGGAACTGGGCGCGCGGCTTGATGCGTTGGGGCTGGCACCGACCGAACCGGGAAAGGGCAAAAACGTCTGGACCGGGTTGGGGTATCTGATGTCGTGTCAGGACAGTTCGGTGATGGCGCTGCATGATTGTGACATCGTGACCTACACGAACGAATTGCTGGCGCGGTTGATCTACCCCGTCGCGAATCCGCATTTTCCCTATCAGGTGGCCAAAGGATATTATGCGCGGGTGGGCAATGGCCATCTGAACGGGCGGGTGACGCGGCTGCTGATCAGCCCGTTGTTGATTGCGCTGAAAAAGGTGGTCGGGGATCGCGACTTTATCGATTATCTACGGTCGTTCCGATATCCGCTGTCGGGGGAATTCGCGATGCGCACGGGGATTTTACCTGATCTTCGCATCCCGTCCGATTGGGGGCTCGAGATCGGGGTGCTGTCCGAGGCGTGGCGCAATCTGGCCCCTCAGGCGGTCTGCCAGGTCGAGATTTGCGACAACTATGATCACAAACACCAAGACCTGTCTGCCGAGGATGCATCCGCAGGTCTAAGCCGGATGTCGACCGATATTTGCAAGGCGATGTTTCGCAAGCTTGCAGCGGATGGGACGATCTTTACCAACAATGTTTTCCGCACGCTTAAGGCCACATATTACCGCACCGCACTGGACCTGCTTGAGGCGTATCACGCAGATGCGGTGATGAACGGGCTGACGATCGACCGCCACAAGGAAGAACAAGCCATCGAACTGTTCGCGGATAACATCATGCGCGCGGGCAGCTTTTTCCTGGAGAACCCCCACGAGACGCCGTTTATCCCCACGTGGAACCGAGTGCATTCGGCCGATCCGGGGTTTCTGGCCGACTTGCACGCAGCCGCGGCGGCGGATGAGGCTGAATTTAGCTAGGGTGGTTGGTGATCCAGCGGCACTGGTAGGGGGCCAGCGATATCGGTTCGGCCTCGGGGTGGATGGTTTCGCCTGACAGCAGATCAACCCATGTTTCGTCGTCGATCATGTTAAGGGCTGTGGCCGCGATGGTGACGGTTTCATCGCTGACATTATGCAGGGCAAAGATCGATTGCCGCCGGTCCAGACTTTGCCGCCACAGCGCAAAAACCCGCGCGTCTTCAAGGTTAACGGTGAATTGCGTCGCATTGGGGTGAAAGGCGGTTTGGCGCGCGCGCAGCTGTAGCCGGTCGGTGAGGGCGGCCATCACGGCGGCCTGCGGGCTGGTCGGGTCGGCAAGCAAGGCCTGAAGGCTGGGGTAATCCCAGCGGTGGCGGTTGATGGCGCGGTTCATGCCCCGATGTTCAACGCCTGCGTGATCGTTGGACGTGGCGAGCAGCGAATGGATGTAGAACGCGGGGATCCCTTCGAGGGACATGACGATGGTTTGGGAACAGATAAACCGGTCGAAATGATAGGCGTCGGTGCCTTTGAAGGTGCGGCTCATCGCGTCGTAAAACGTGGTGTTCAGCTCGTAGGGGGATTGCCCGCCATCGGGCAGGGCGCGCATGGACACCAGCCCGCCCAGTTCACGCACCGTTTGAATGACCTTTTCTTTCTCGTCCTCGGGTAACAGCCCTTCGGCGGGGCGCATCCCGATACCGTCATGGCTGGCGGTGAAATTTAGATACGCACAGCCCAGCGGGGCAGGGGGCATGGCGCGTTGCCATTTGCGCAGATATTGCGCCGACCCTGACATCATCGCGTGTAAAATCAGCGGCGGGAGCGGGAAGTTATAAATCGCATGCGCTTCGTCCCGCTGGCCAAAATAGCTTAGGTTTTCGCCCTTGGGGACGTTGGTTTCGGTCAGCAGAATGATTTTTTCGGGCGTGTAATCACACAGCAGGCGCATCAATTTAATGATCGCGTGGGTTTGGGGCAGATGCACCGAGGGGCTGCCGACGACCTTCCAGACAAAGGCGACGGCATCAAGGCGAATGATCTGCACACCATTGTCGACATGCAGCCGGATGATCCGTAGAAATTCGAGCAAGACCTCGGGGTTGCGGAAATCAAGATCGACCTGATCATGGCTGAAGGTACACCAGACATGGCGCGGGCCGTTGGTGGTTTCGATCTCTTGCAGCAGCGGGGTCGTGCGGGGGCGCACCACCATGCTTAGATCGTCGGTTGGGTCGGCCTCGAAAAAGAACCGGTCATAAGGCGCTTGGCCCTGACGGTAGGCGTTGAACCAATTGCTTTGGCTTGAGACATGGTTGAGTACCAAATCCGACATCAGTGAGAAATCTTTGGCGATACGGTTAATGTCAGGCCAATCGCCCAGTTGCGGGTGCACCGATCTGAAATCGGACACTGCAAAACCGTCATCAGACGTATAGGGAAAAAACGGCAGGATATGGACGCTGTTCACCGCCCCCTTGAGATAGCGCAGCAGGAAATCATGGAGCAAATCCAACGGCTTGTACGCGCCGTCGACAATTGAATTGCCGTAGGTGATGATCAGCGCGTCTTTCTCGGACCACAGATTGTTGCCGGGGAAACGGCCCCGTTTGCGGCGGGGGGCCTGTGCGGGCCAAAAGGCATCGACGATCAAACTGGCAAGAACATTGGCGTCTTGATCGGGATAGATATCCTGAACGATCCGCGCGATTTTGACGCTAAGGGGCGGTGTCTTGTCGGCCATGAAAGGCTGCCTAATTATTGGACTGCCCGATGATTTTGAACCAGCCACTAGAAAAAGCAAAGGCTTTCAAAGGGATCGCGCGGGGTTCTGCGTGCTTGTTTGGGGCGGATGGCCTAACGATTGGGCAGTTTGGTCATCGGGGTTTGGTTAATCATACCCGCCATAGCCGATGCCGGCCCCCTGATGGCGGCATTTGTTCAAGATCACCCCCAGCATTTCGGCCTGACCCGATAATTCACGTTCGCATTGGTCAATCTCTTTGGTTGTTGTCACCTCGGCCGCGGCGACGACCAGAACGCAATCAACGTGGCTGGCGATGGCCATCATATCATGGCTTTGCAGCATGGGCGGGGTATCAAGGATCATGATATCGGGGGCATAGTTTTGCTGAATATCACCAAGGGCAAGGGGCAGGTAGCGGCTGGCCAGGATCGGTGCTGCGTCGGGGGCAGGGGCGTTATTGGTTGCGATGGCCAGATTGTCCCCGACACGCAGCGCGGCCGAACCAAACGGCCGGTCCCCGCGCAGAAAATGTGCCAGATCAACGGGCGGGGCGGTGCCCAGCATATCGGCCAGGGACGGGCGGCGCATGTCCATTTCCAACACAATACTATGGCAATCGCGCAGGCGCTGCAGGCTAAGCGCGAGGTTCAACGCGACCGTGCTTTTGCCGCATTGCGCAGTGGGAGAGGTGATCGCGACACGCCGCCACCCATTTGCACGCATGTGCCGGATCAGGCGGGTGCGCAGCATGTCATAGGGCATCGCATCAATGCCCGAACTATGGGCAAAAACGCGGTGTGATGACAGGTGATCGGGGTCCGGCGTGCAAGGATGAAGCGCATCCCATGCAGCATGAAAGGCGCGGGTTTCCTGCACTGAAGGAATGGGCTTGAGACGCGGATTTGTGGCGGACCTTGGCGGGTCAGGTACGGGGCGCGAAACAGTCACCTTGGGGTTATCCTTGTGGCTTGGGCAGGGCTGCGACGACATGTGCGTTGCTGCCGGTTGAGGCACCGCCATAGTAGGTTTTGATCGCCCAAAGCCCGGCGGGAGGCCCCGCCAAAAGCATGACAGCCGCTGCAACGGTCAGCCTGCGACGGCGCTGTATTTCGGCGCGGGTATGTTGATAGGGGAGCGTCGCAAACGGCGTGATGCCCAGTGCGCCACTGATATCTGCGGGGCGGCGAATGCGTTTGCTGACGTGGTCCCTGAGGAACACAAAAACGAGCCCGGTAAACAGCCCAAACGCAAGGCCCGCGGCCAAGGCCATCGTCCGGCTTGGGCCTTTGGGGTACAGGGGCGGCACGGCGGCCTCGAACAATGAGATATGCTGCCCTTGGCGCAGGGTTTCGATCATCTTGCCGGTTTGGGCACGCACCTTGTTGGCGACGGCCTGATCATGTTGCAAGCGCGTGTTGGCCTGCGCGCGTTCCAGATTGCCAAGGGTGATTGCGTTGGAGGGCGTTGCTTGGATGGACGTCGCAAGCGCCGCCATTGAGGTCTGTATGCCGGTTTTGCGGGCCGCCAGCTCGGCCAAATCGGCGTCGACCTCGGCGCGTTCAATTTCGTAACTGGTTAACGGATCGGGGATAGCCGCGGTGTCATCCGCAGTTTCCAGCCGCAGGTGAAGCCCCTTAACCTGAGAACGCAACATCTTAACCCGTGGATTGTCGGGGGAAAACAAAGTGGATTGGGTCGCTAGATCTTCCTCAAGCTGGGCCAGTTGCAATGCCTCGTTCGACTGGGAATCCTTGCTGGCCGCTGCGGCAAGGATTTTCTGGTGACGTTGCGCCTTGGCCCGGCGGTCTTGCAGGTTTCCGATTTGCTTTTCGACCTGCAACAGACGTTCTTGGCCGGTGGTTTGTTGGCTGCGTCGAAAGGCGAGGCTGTCGGGCAAACTGTTTGCATTTTGCTGCCGAAAGGTCAGAATTTCAGCATCTTGCGCGGCCAGTTCCGTTTCGAGCCGCGCGACGTCTTGGGTGAAAAATTCCAGTGTTTTGCGCGCGGTTTGGGTGCGCGTGGCAACGTCATCCTGCAAAATCATATCTGCGATATCATTCGCCACATCTGCGGCCAGCTGGGGCGATGGACCCTTGAAAGTGACGCTGACAAGGGGGGCGGCGTCGCGGCCCGGGGCGTGGGTCATCGCGATTCTCGCGCGTAAATCGCGGACCAGATCATGCGGTGAAAGGGGTGCCGTTTGATAAACCGCCTTGCGCGCGGCCAGCTGTAAAAGACTGTCGCGGGCGAGAATGCGTTGCAGGGTCAGCTCCAGCTGCGCAAGTGTTTGCAGGCGTACGGTCGATGGGGCCAGATCGCCCGGTATTTGTTCGGATTCCACCAAAATACGCGCGGTTGCGACATAGGTCGGCGCACGCAACCCCATGAACGCCGCGGCACCGGCCACCCCCAACATGCCGAAAACCAAAAGCCAATGCAGCTTTCGCATCAGCCGCGCCATATAAAACCGGATGTCCATGGCCTAGCCCATACAGTCCAGCGCGGGGCGATCAGCGGTGTCGTACAAGAACCGTTTTTGGGGCATTGGCGCGGGCGCTTTCCGTTCGGTGAAATGTGAACAAGGGGTTTGGCAATCGTCCTCTAGTTGGTCCGCATAACGTTAAATCGTGGTTAACGGCACCGCGCTTTTCGGGGCCATGTGCGTCGATTGGGATGGGCCACAAAATCCCCGGTGAACTTAACCTTCTGGTAACCGTCTTGGGCCTAGCACTTTGACAGCGATTAACCACCATACGGTCCCGGTTCGGGGGATCGAAGCGGCCCGACGGGCCCAAATAAGGAGAGCGCTGCGATATGATATTTCACGATTTTGACCGTGCTTCACCCTCGTTCCACATCACCCGTGCGCATCCCCTACGACCATATAACATGGACGAATCCGGCCGAAAAAGCCTGTACCGGAATGGCGGCAAACGTGTGTTTGATCTGCTGGTCTGTCTGGCCATCACACCGCTGGTGGTTCTGATTGTCGGGCTTTGTGCCGGGCTGATTGGGTTAACCGGACATAAACCGTTTTATTCGCAGTTTAGGGTCGGGCTGAATGGTCGGGTTTTCAAGATGTGGAAACTGCGGTCGATGGTTAACAACGGCGACAAAATCCTTGCCCTGCATCTGGCGCGCGATCCGGTTGCGAAACTGGAATGGCACTGTCTTCAAAAGCTGAAACGCGATCCTCGGGTGACCCGGTTGGGGGGCTTTCTGCGGCGGACGTCCTTGGATGAGCTGCCGCAAATCTGGAACGTCATAAAAGGCGAGATGAGCCTTGTGGGACCGCGCCCGATGATGATCAGCCAAGAGCCACTTTATTGCGGGCGGGATTACTATGATTTGGTGCCGGGGATTAGCGGAAACTGGCAGGTATCTGCGCGCAATCAAGCGGATTTCGCCGAACGGGCGGGGTTCGACAGCGACTATTCCGCGACCCTGTCCTGGCGCGGCGATCTGGGGATTCTGGCGAAGACCATCGGCGTGGTTCTTAGGGCCAATGGTCACTGAGACGGGCCGGCCTGCGGCTGCCGAAGTGACGGTGATCATCGTCAGTTACAATACGGTCCAACTGACGTTAAAGGCGATCGCGACCCTATACGCCAACACCCGCGAGACGACATTCGACTGCGTGGTGTTCGACAACGCGTCGCACGATCATTCGGCGGCATTGATACGCGCGGCATTCCCCCAAGTGCAGGTCATCGCATCGGATCAGAACATCGGATTCGCGGCGGCGAATAATCGGGTCGCCGCGGGGTGTGAAACGCCATATTTACTGCTGCTGAACCCGGACACGGAAACCCACCCCGGCGCGGTGGATGCGTTGGTTCGGTTCGCCAAATCGCGGCCAAGCGCAGGTATTTGGGGCGGGCGGACCGTCTTTGCCGACGGGTCGTTGAATCGCGCATCATGTTGGGCAACGCCGTCCCTCCGAGGTCTGTTTTTCAGAGCGGTTGGTATCGCAGCCCTGTTCAGAGAAACGCAGTTCGTGAACCCCGAAGCATATGCCGGTTGGCAGCGCGATTCGGTCCGCGAGGTGGATATCGTCGTGGGATGTTTTTTGCTGATTGGCAGGCCGCTTTGGCGGCAGCTTGGTGGCTTTCAGCGCAAATATTACATGTACGGTGAGGACGCGGATCTGTGTTTACGGGCGCGTCAGATGGGGTATCGGCCCTGCATTACGCCCGATGCGCAAATCATCCACCATGTCGGTGCATCTACGGTCCGAGACGAGGAAAAAGCGATACTGGTCATGAAAGCCCGTGCGTCGATCATTCGTGATCATTGGCCGGAATGGAAGGTGGGGGCCGGAATTTTTCTGATGTGGCTGTGGGCCGCATTGCGGTATTTAGGGTCCCGCCCGATTGCGAAATCGCGGCGCGCGTCGGCGGATCGTTGGCGCGCAGTTTGGCGGCGGCGGGCGGAATGGTTACAAGGTTATGCGTAGGCCTGAATCCACCGTTTGGCGATGACAGTGGGCGAATAACGATCAACGTCATGTAACTGTGCGCGCGACATATTTCCCAGATACGAAGCGGTCACTGAAAACGTCGAATGGCGCGAATAAATCAGATGATCACAGCGCGACAAAAGCCACATGTCGGTCAGGGCATTTTCGGCCTCTTGCAGTTTTTCAATATCGGATGTCGGCCAATGCAACCTGCTGCCGTCGTCCGGAAGGTGCTTGTTGATATGATGCACATTGCTGAATTCCCCAGCGATCTGTGCTTGGACATCGGCGTTATCGGTGGCGAGAAAAATCGAGGCATCTGGCATTTCCGCGAGTTTTTGCCTCAGCGCGTTTTTGATGGGGCTCAGCGGAATTTTACGATCCGTATAGCGAATATGAACGCCGATGCTTGGCGCAGTGAGCGTGGCCGCGACGGTGTTCACCTGATGTAAAATGCGATTGTTTGGGATGAAGAACTGCTCAAGATAGCCGGCGATGATGTCTTTTTCGGACCTTGTGGCGAAATTGGGGTCGCGGCGCAGATGGTGGGCGATCCGTTTGAATTTCGGCAGATATGACCAGAAAACGGCGATGTCTTGGGGCGTGTCCCGATCAGCCAGGTTCACACAAAACCTGCGATAGGCGAGGGGGTTTGAATGGCTGCGCGGGGCGAATTTTTCAATCATCTCTTGGGGGGTTAGATTCAGGTTTCCGGCCCAAATAAGGGGCGAAACCGATGTCGAAACTGGGTCAAATGCTTCGCATTTTTGGGTGATCGGCGTTTGGAACAGCAGCGGATAGGCGTTGGTTCCGATGGGGGCATAGCTTCCATCGCGCCAATCGATAATCGCGGTGCGACCGGTCAGATCGGCAAAGGCAAGGCCGCAGATGGCGGACAGCATGCGATTGCCCAAGCCACCTTTGCCCTTGATCAACAATATCGGTTTGACCATCGATCACCGGACCCCTTTTACCCTGCGCCAGCCGCGCATGGGGTCAGGATCATGGTTAACCATTTACATTTCTTTAACCGCTGAGGGGCCAAGCTGAAGCGATCGTCGTGACGTTTGAAAGGAATGAAATGCGCCGCTTGAGTGCTTGGAAGTCAGAGGCCCTGTGGCGGATATTTTTGCTGTGTTTTGCGATGCTGCTGGGTGTAAACAGCGCCGCCGCGCAATCCTATCACATTCGGGCAGGCGATATTTTGCGGATCGAGGTGTTGGAAGACCCCGAATTAAACCGGTCGGTTTTGGTGACGCCCGATGGCCGTATATCAGTGCCGATGGCCGGAACGATGCGGGCATCGGGCCAACCGATCGAGGCGGTTCAACGTGGGCTGGCGGGGCGTCTGGCTGGTGCTTTTACCAACCCGCCCAACGTTTTCGTATCCATTGAGCGTTTGGCGGACCCACGTCTGGATGCACGGAAACAGGCCAAGCCACAGCTGATTTCCGTCTTTGTGATGGGAGAGGCGAACACCCCCGGCATGTTGGAAATTCCGCCAAATACCAGTGTCTTGCAGGCTTTTGCCGCGATGGGGGGCTTCACCAAATTTGCGGCGATAAAACGCATTCAACTGCGTCGCGCGGCCACGATTGTGCCGCTGAACTATCGCCAGATCGAAGCGGGCTCAGCAACTGGACATATGAAATTGCGCGATGGCGACGTGATAATTGTGCCGCAAAGGCGGTTGTTTGAATAAGGGCAGTCGCGTGACTGGCGGTGTATGTCGGTGCGGTGCAGCTTTCGTCTGTTTTATGGCCTTCCCCGGGCTGGCGCAGGGCGCGGGATCGGGCGGGTTCGCACTGGATCTAGCGGTTGAAACCTCGGTTGATGTTCGATCAAACCCACAGCTGGACATGGTAAACCCGCAGCGTGTGGATGAGATCAGCAGCGCGTTCAGTTTTGGATTTCTTACCGAAACGCGTAGCCAAAAGCTGTCGTTCGGGGGCGGGATATCGCTGCGCGGCTCAGATGGGCCAGGCGGTGGAGGGGTCGCAAACGGGGTCGTTGATCCGTTCTTAGCCCTGCGATATTTGCGGCAGGTACGTGATGCATCTTTGTCCTTTGACGTGCGGGTGCAAGAGACGGATCTGACACAAACCGACCCCGGCGAGTTTGGGGCCACCATCCAAACCGGGAGCGCGAAACGGCGGTCTTATAGCGCTGAAATCAGCGTGAGATGGAGAGAAACGGCACCTTTGGGATTTGGTGTTTTGGCGGGCTTTCAAAAAGCCGCGTTCATCGATGGGTCGGCATTCGGGCAAGGCGGGCAGGCGCTAAGCGGCACGACCCGGCATCGGTTCGATTTTCTGGCTCGCCTCGATCTGGATGCGGCCCATCATTTAACCACGACTTTGGGCTATCGCGTGTTCCGGCAAGAGGCTGTGGCGGGCCGCCGCGAGAGTTTTCAGTTGAACAGCGTTTATCAGATTGATCGGCCGCGGGGGCCATTTGCGATCAAGCTTGAATATGTCATGACCGAGGCGGGCCACCAATTGAGCGGGCTAGTGGACCGTCATTGGGCCTTGCCGCGCGGTGCGGGGCGGGCGGGTATCGGGGCTGCCCGTGCGACGACCGGTGGCCGATATGTGACGGGTCATTTGCACTATGAAACCGCATTTTCGCGAGGCCTGTTCGACGCTAGCGTGAACCGGAAACTGACCAGCAGCGATCAAGATGACAGTGAACAAATCAGTATGGCGATGGGCCTGCAGTACAGGATAGACGCGACGCCATTGGACGGATTTGCCGTTGGTATTGATTGGGCCGAAGCGAAGAATACCCAGTCAGGATTAACCACGATGAACCGAGTTCTTGCTATTTCCTATACCCGGCAGATGGGCCGGGAGGTGGATTTCAACATCGGGCTGCGCAGGCGCGATGTGCGCGACAGCGTCACCGGAGCGAGACAGTCGAATGAGATATTCATGTCACTGACGCGCAAATTCAGCACGCATTTTTAGGGCGATTTTTCAAACAACCGCGCGTATGCCGCCAAAAGATGCGGTTCAGAATGCGCCCAAGACAGCTGATCCAGAACCCGTTTTCGCCCTGCCCATCCCATGTCCCAACGTAGCGATGTATCATCCATCAACATTTGGATTTTAAGCCCAAAATCAACAGGATCATTTGGCTGCGCATAAAGAGATGCGTCGCCAGCGGACACGCGCCCTTCGATCAGGTCGAACTGCACGACAGGTTTTTCCAGCGTCATATATTCCATCACTTTATTCATGGTGGAAATGTCGTTCATGGTGTTCTTGGGGTCAGGTGCCACGCCGATATCAATGGCGTTCAAGGCATCCTGAAGATCGCGGTCGTACAGCGCGCCGGCAAAGGTAAAGTGGTCTTGCAGCTCTTGTTGTTCGACGTCGCGGATCATGTCGCAATGTGCCGGACCAAATCCGATAATCAAAAAATGGACATTTGCGCCGATCGTATTAACCAAGTAATCGGCGGCGCGGACCAGCAGATCCATACCCTCTTGCTGGCCGATGACGCCGACATATCCGATCAGGGTTGCGGTGCCCTTGCGATAGGTTTGATTTCCGGCGGCGGGCAAGAATTCATCGGTTTTTGGCGCCGAACGGACAGTGAAAACATCCGACGGGTTCATGCCGCCACGCCTTATTGCGATGTCACGGAAACTGTTATTGGTGGCGATTGACACATCCGCAGTCTTGAACGTGATACGTTCAAGCAGGCGCATCACGTGGTAGAAAGGGCCGCGTTTTGCAAACTTGGCTTCGAACAATTCGGGGCTGACATCGTGGTGATCAAAGATATAGCGCGCGCCGCGGCGCCGATACCAAAGCGCGAGCAGAAACACCAAGTCAGGCGGATTACAGCCCTGAATGGCGTCGAACGGGCGTCTTTGCCAGATCTTTTTGGCGAGTTTGAACCAGTGCCGGATCGCATGCCCGTATTCGCGCGCATAGGCGAAAACGCCTGAATGTGCCTCGGTCGGTTGAGGGTAGCGGTAGATGTGAACGCCGTCGATCAGCTGGTAGTCTTGGTCCCAGCCGCGCCCCATGGGGCAGATGACCGATACCTCATACCCTGCGCGTTGCAGGGTTGTTGCCTCGAGCCAGACTCGACGGTCTAGGGGGACTGGCAGATTTTCCACTACAATTAGGAGGTGGCGATCTGGAGTGGTCGTCATATGTCCAACGTGACTGGGGGAGGGTCCGTCTATTGAGGGCAGAAGGTATAAATTTTCGGTAAACCTGCGAAAATTTATTCTTAAACCGTCTGAATGGGGCCCATGTTCGACCGCGGATTGCCGCGAAGTTGACACATCTTTGCGGTGGTTTGAGGGAGAACCGCCGTCCCATGCCCGAGAGAGAAACCGATGCAAACCGATGAACCGCTCATACCTGAAACCAGTCTGGCCGCGCTTAATATTGCGGGGGCGATCGCCATCTTTGCGCTTGTTTTCATATTGGGCGGATGGGCGGCGACCACAAAAATCAACGGTGCCGTCATTGCAAAAGGCCAGGTCGAAGTCGCCGGAAAGCGGAAGATTGTGCAAACGCTTGATGGCGGAATCCTTGCCGAGATTTTGGTGACTAACGGGGATCATGTGGCAAAGGACCAGGTGCTTGCGCGGCTGGATCCGACGCTGTTGCAGATCAATCTAGATATGGCGCGCACGCGGTTGGCAGCAGCCCTTAGCCTGCGGGCGCGGTTGGAGGCTGAGCGTATGGGCACCGTGGATTTGGTGTTTGATTACGCGGATTTGCCACTGCCTGCCCAACATCTGGGAGAGGTCATTCGCAAAGCTGAAAGCCGCCAGCGCGATATATTCGAAGCCCGGCAGGACATGCGCGCAGGTGCCGAAAATCAGATGCGTGGCCGGTTGGCCGATCTGGACACCCAAGCGCAGGGGATTTCGGGGCAGATGACGGCGTTAGAGAGACAGCTATCGTTTGTGGGGGGCGACTTGGCGAATATTAACGCGTTGCTAGGCAAAGGGTTGTCGCGGCGCGATAAGTTAACCGAGGCCTTGCGCAGGCAAGCGGCGCTGCAAGGTGATCTGGCAGAGCGACAGGCCGAGTTGGCCAGCGTGAACAACCGGCGCCGCGAGATTGCGGTAAATGCAGATCAAGAGGAACGGGCGCTGCAGGAGCAGACCGTGACAGAACTGCGCGAGCTGTTCGTCGAAATAGAAGAACTGACCTTGGCGATTGCCACGCGCGAAGCGCAGCTGGAACGCGTGGAACTGCGCGCACCGGCAAGTGGCATTGTGCATGAATTGCAGATGACGACATTGGGCGGTGTGATCCCTGCGGGGGGGACGCTGTTGCATGTGATCCCACAGGATTCAGGGTTGGCATTCGAAGTGCGCGTGTCGCCGCGTGACATTAATAAGGTCCGCCGCGAGCAGCCAGCGCAGATTGTGATGACGGCCCTTGATCCGCAGAAAACGCCAAAATTGGCGGGGCGGGTCGGGGCCGTGTCGCCCGAAACTGTGAATGATCCCGTAACCGGGCAGCCGTTTTACCGCGTGGCTGTGCACATCGCCCAAGAGGAACTGGCCCGTTTGCCATCGGCAGCGAGATTGATCGCAGGGATGCCCCTTGAGGCGTTTTTACAGGCGCGCGAAAAAACCGTGTTAAGCTATCTTACCGAACCTTTAACGGCGCAGCTGAGCCATGGGTTTCGCGAATAAAATGCGGGCGGTGACGCCGCGCATTAAAGAATAATTAACCTCGAAGATGCCCTAAGAGGGGATGACTTACGCGCGCTTGCCCTCTGTTATCACGGTCGTGATTCCGCATCTTAACCAGCGTCTTGGGCTGTTTCGCTGTTTGGCGGCCCTAGATGCGGGCCATCGCCGCGCAGATGAAATTATCGTCGTCGATAACGGGTCTGAACGCCCGCCCATCGAAATTTGCGCCCTGTTTGAAAATGTTCGCCTGCTGCATCAGCCCGCCGCCGGGCCCGGCCTTGCGCGCAATCTGGGGGTGGAAAACGCAGTGGGAAACGTTCTTGCGTTTATTGACGCGGATTGCATCCCAAGCCCCGAATGGCTGGCGGTTGCGCAACATGTTTTGCAATCGGGGCAGTTCGACATTTTGGGCGGCGATGTGCGCATTGCCTGCGAAGACCGCAAATCGCTGACGATGGTCGAAGCTTACGAGAGCATTTTTGCCTATCGAATGGACCGGTATATTGCGCGTCAGGGGTTCACGGGGACGGGAAATCTGGTGATGCGGCGCGATGTATTTGACCGCGTCGGGCCGTTTGCGGGGCTGACAACGGCCGAAGATCGCGAATGGGGCCAGCGGGCCACCGCGTTGGGGGAACATATCCATTTCGCCCCCGACATGCGGGTATTTCACCCCGCGCGCGCCAGCTTTGCCGCGTTGAAAGTGAAATGGGATCGCCAGATTTTTCACGACATGCAGCGGTGCAGGGGTTGGCAAGGCAAATTGAGATGGACCGCAAAGGCGGTGATGTTAGCCGCGTCCCCGATCGCCGAAATCCCGCAGATTTTGATGAGCAAACGGATCACGGGTACCCGCAACCGGGCCAAGGCGTTTATCTGCCTTGCAGGCATCCGGCTCCATCGTGCCGCGAGGATGCTGCAGATGTTGGGCGGCGGGAATACGGGTCATTACATCGCCCGATGGAACCGATCAGATGCAGGTTGAACAATGGGCGTGTGACCCTTTGCGAACCGGCCCGAACGCGCCAAAGCCGGGCTGAAGCCGGATGGTGCGTTCTATCGGATTGATCCTGTCGGGAAATGTAGCAAGTGCGGCGTTGATGATGGCGCGTACCCTGTTGGTTTCGCGGCTTATCAGTCTTGAGGATTTTGGCACCGCGTCGGTTTTCTTGCTGGCGGTTGCGCTGGTGGAAATGGTTTCGGCCTTGGGATTCCAGCAGCAAATGGCCCAATCGGCCAATGGCGATGCGCCCGAATTTCAATCGGCATTGCAGGGGTTTTCGATGCTGCGCGGTCTGTTCAACGCGGGCTTACTTCTGGCCCTTGCGGCACCACTTGCGTCGTTTTTCGGCGTACCGCATGCGATCTGGGTGTTTTACGGGATCGCAGTCTTGCCACTGATGTCTGGCTGCGCGCATTTCGATGCTTTCCGGTTTGGCCGTCAAATGGCGTATAAAGCATCAATGTGGGTGACCGTGCTGCCGCCGGTCGCGTCGCTAATATCGGTGTGGCCGCTGTTTCACCTTTTCGGCGACTACCGGGTTTTGGTCTACGCGATCTTGGTTCAGGCGACGCTGTCGCTGGTGATCTCGCATGTTGTTGCAACACGGCCGTACCTGCTGCGGTTTGACGGTGCCTTTATCAAGCAGTCTTTCAAATTTGGATGCCCGTTGATGATAAGCGGCACCTTGATGTTTTTGGTATTTTACGGCGAAAGAGGCATTATTGCGCGTCATTTCGGCTTGGAAATGATGGCCGTTTTTTCAATGGCATTGTCGCTGACCCTGACGCCTGCACTGGTTCTGACGCGCAGCACAATGAGCTTTTTTCTGCCTCAGCTGTCCGCCGCTCTTGGTACAGGACTCTATCCGAATTTAGCCGTTATCGTCTTGCAAGCGCATCTGTTTTTGGGCTGCGTCTTGGTCGTTTGCGTCGCCCTTTTCGGCGCGCCGTTCCTGATGGCGGTGTTGGGCGATAAATACGGCGCAGCGGTGCCCTTGCTGGTTTGGCTGGCCAGCTTGATGGCATTTCGTGTCTTCGCGGGGGGATGCGCAATTGTTGCGCTGGCCGCGGGACACACGAAAAACGAGGTGCTGTCGAATGTCGTGCGGGTGTCGCTGCTACCGGTTGCCTGGCTTGTGGCGCGGGCGGGCGGCGACATCATGACGTTGATCTGGATCGGACTTATCGGCGAGGCGGCAGGATATGCGATTGGCCTGACCTTGGCGCTTGGTAAACAACACCTGCCGCTGCGGCCGATGGTGCAGCCGCTGGCCATAGCGATGATGGTGTTGGTCTGCGCGTGTACGCTGGAGGTTCAGCAAAATTACTGGGCCAGCGTCGTTATTTTCACAGCGTTATTAGGGATGGTGCTGCTGAGTATGCCACAGCTGGTGACGTATCTGCGCAAGAATACCGCGACGGGTTTCGCGGTGGGGTCATGAGGATGGATGCCGTTTGGGCCACCGGTATCTGTCTGCGAGATGTGGCGCAGGGGCGCGATAATAATTTTAACCTGATCCGGTTTTGCGCGGCAACCGCGGTGCTGGTCTCGCATGCGTGGCCCGTAGCACTCGGGCAGGGGCAAATCGAGCCGCTCAAATCAGCGCTTGGGCATTCCTTGGGGCAGCTGGCTGTTTATGTGTTCTTTGTGCTTTCAGGGTTCTTCATCACGGCCAGTTTTGAGCGGTCAAATTCACCGGGGGTTTTCATCATTGCCCGTGCGGCCCGGTTGTTTCCCGGCCTTGCCGTATCGCTGGCTTTCGTGGCGTTCGTTATGGGGCCGCTGGTTACGGTTTTGCCTGCGTCAGATTATTGGTCTGATCCCGAAACAGGTGCGTTTTTCTTGCGAAATATGGGATTACTCTGGCCGCAGTATACCCTACCAGGCGTGTTCGCTGACCACCCTTACCCCGCGGTCGAGGGGTCGATCTGGACGTTGTCGCACGAAGTGGCGTGTTATTTTTTCGTACTGCTTTTGGGGGTGACAGGTTTGCTGGCCTCGCGTGTTTCGCTGCTTTGCGTTTTGGTGGCGTATGCCGCATTTTATGCAGCACCGGTTGAGCTTCACCACCGGGTTGTTCAGCTGCAAGGGCTGTCTGTGCCGTTTGTCATTGGCATCGTATTTTGGAAATGGCGGGGTTGGGTGACGCTGTCCCTGCCGGTTTTGGCGGGGCTCAGTGTCATTGCGTATCTTGGCCGCAACACGACCTTTGCCTATCCGTTGCTGATCTTGGCGCTTAGCTATGGGGTGTTTTGGTTGGGCTATGCGCCGTCGGGTCGGATCAGGCTGTTCAACCGGCTGGGGGACTATTCCTATGGCATCTATATCTATGCCTTCCCTCTGCAAGGGTTGGCGGTTTGGCTGTGGGGTGCTGGATCGCCGGCGGGCAACATCCTGTTATCGTTTCCAATGGTGCTGATTTGCGCGGTGATATCTTGGCATTGGATAGAGCGGCCCGCGCTTGAGATTGCGCGGGCGGAAACGGTTAAGTTGCCCCTGTTCAAGCGGGTGTGGTGATTGCGCAATACACGACTGGCCCGCTGTGATGGTGTTTCCGACCAAATCGACGTGATAGGCGGCCAGCCCGACGGGGATGACAGGCACGGCTGAAGCCAGCGTTGGGGTATAGTCGCCGCCACCCAAGTTAGACCCTAGGTGCGATCTGTCATCGACAAACGCGGTAGCCGTGCTGGTGGCCTCTCCCGCTGCGGGGATCTCTCCCAGCCAGGAAACAGCGCTATAACCTGCGGCGTTGTTCGATCCGTCGGCAATTGCGTTATGCGTCCACCCGACCTTGTAGCGGACAGGCCAGTTGCCGGTATTGCTGCTTTGGCTGGAAAATACATCGCTTTTGATGTTCAGCCGCTCGAACAGGTTAAAGCTGACATGCGCCGATTTGGCGACGTTCACGGTGCCATCAAGATACATCAGATTGATGCGTTCGCCGACGATGCTGTTATGCTGAAAAACAACATTTTCGGCAGGGCTGGCATCACCATCTGCATTCAGGCGGATGGCGGCGTTGCTGCTGCTGCCCCAGCTTTCAACGATATTGCCGACAAAAGCCAAACCACGCGGGCCAATCGGGGCGCTGATATTGATGATCGGGTTGGATGTTGTTCCGTTCGTGAAAACGTTCCAGCCCAGAAACAGGCCATCCATTGCGGGCCGTGAACCGGTGGGTGCGCGCCAGGTGAATTCCGACAGGTTTGAACACCCCGCCGCCTGATAGGTGATTGAGCCTGCGCAATGGTCGCATCCCACCGCGGTGACCATCGTCGCTTCGGTTGAAAAGAAATTGCCCTGTCGTGGATCGCCTCCTGCGCCAATCGTGCAATTGCGCTGAAAGAACCGACCGACACGGTACACCCACGCACCATAGTAGCCGGTGTTATTGGCATCCCAAATGCAATTTTCGGTCACGAATAGATGGCTGGCCGACGCGGCACCACTGTCCAAAAACACCACGTTGCCCCCCGTTTTGCGCAGGGTCAGATCGCGGATCTTAAGCTGGGTCGGGATGGCATTAAATTTGCTGCTACCCCCGTCGGTTAGAATGGTGGTGTCGCGTTTGGCGGGATCCGCCGCTTCGATAATGACCGGCACGTCAACGCTGCTGCCCTGACTTTTGAAAGGGGTGAAATCATGCACCCCTTCGATCAGCCTGATAACGCCGCCGCCTGCATCATTCGCGCGCCCGTATGTGTTTGCGTTGAACGTGCGAATGGCCGCGCTTGCCGCTGCGATTGTGGCAAAGGGGGAGGGCGCCGCCGTCACTGCATCGCTGGCAACCGCGCCGGTGCTGTCACTTCCCGCAGTTGCATCAACATAGGCAAACGCCGTGCCATATGCGCCGGTCCGATCGTTCAACAAACGCAAAGTTGTCAAATTGGGCGAGGGGTAGGGGTCGGCATCTGTTGAGATCGTAAACGCGTCGCCGACCCACGGGTAAATCACCGCATCAATCGTTAACAACGCGCCTTGGGTCAGGGGGGCCAAATCCATGTCAGTGGCAAAATGGGGGATATGCAAGGAGGAGGCATCAAACTGGATCGACGTCATCGCGGACACCGTCTGTGTCACTGCGTTCACCCCATCACTGGCGATGAATTTCACAGCGGCGACAGGACGGCCCAATCTGGCAAAACCATGTGCAACGGCAAGGCGCAGGGTATGGATCGGCCCGCCTGCGTGTTCGCGATCATGGTTCAACCACATCGCGATGGGTTTCGGATAGGCGAGGGTACTGGTGTTGGTGACACCGTTGACCGTATCGCCAGCGTATATAAAATCAGACAAGGCCACATCGGTTTCGGTCAGGGTTTCGTGGTTCGGAAAAGGTTCACGGGTCCGGGTTGTGATGGCAATGCTGTCTATCTGGGGTGCTGGATTTCCCGCCCCATCAAACCCTTGTCTGGTGACAGAAATGGGGTTTGGCGCGGTGGCAAGTTCGGCGATCTGGGGATGGATTGCACGCCAGCCGTCGCTCAGAATATGGGTCACACCAGTGTGTGGTGATACCTCGGGCGCTGCCGTATGGTCGCCCGTTGCTGTCTGCCCCAGATGCGTGCCGATCCCGATTGTCATTTGCATGTCAGACCTTCCCGTTACCAATTCTTCAAGGCTGTCGGGTATATCAGCGGGCTCGGTCGCGTTGCGTTGGCGGGGGTTTGGTCGGCGGTGTGGTTAATCTTTACGGTTTTTTAAGGTCCGCAGACTTCTGTAGGAGGCGTGCGCTTTTCGCCAGTAGCGCTATGCGACAGGATTGAATGGATGAGCATCGCGGACAGTGAATTTTCGCGTAATGCGGATCGGTTGAACGACCCGACCACGCGGCGGCGCGATGTTGTGGGCGTTATCGTTGGCATATTTCTTGCGCTGGTTATTCTGCCGATCGGGGTGAAACTCGGGCCGCTCCATCTAAGTGGCACGCGGTTTTTTCTCGTGTTGCTGATCCTTCCGCTTGCGGTGAATTTACTGCGGGGGCGTTATGGGCCGCTGATTGCGACGGATGTATTATTTGCGCTGCATTTTGTTTGGGTGACCTTGGCCTTGTGGGTGAACAATCCTGATCAAGTGGTGGAAAATGCAGGTGCGACGGGGGCGGATTTCTTGGGTGCCTATTTACTGGGCCGGGCCTCGATCCGCAGCCGCGATGATTTTCTGACCCTTATGCGCGCAGTTGTTGCGTTGATCGTTCTGTGTTCGCCTTTTGCTGTGTTCGAAGCTGTTACCGGAGTATCGCCGCTGATTGAAATTGCGGATCGTATTCCATTTGTCTCTGCGCCGCCTGATCTGTCCATCGACAGACGTTTGGGGTTGGAGCGGGTCCAGCTTGGCTTTGAACACCCAATCCATTGGGGGGTGTTTTGCTCTCTTGGCACGGCGTTCTGTCTTGTGGGGTTGCAATCAACATTAACGCTGTTCGCGCGTGTTTTGCTGACGGTTCTCATATGCCTGTCTGGTCTCTTGGCGCTTTCCAGTGGGGCGATCCTGTCCATCGCTGTGCAGGTCGGGCTGATCGTTTGGGCCATGATGTTTCGCACGCAACCCAAACGGTGGTTGATCCTGCTGGCAGGTTTGACCCTGTGCTATGTTGTTGTCGATCTGCTGTCGAACCGCACGCCCCTGCGCGTTTTTATGAGTTATGCAACCTTTTCAATCGATAGCGCCTATTGGCGCGCGACCATTTTCGAATGGGGCATGGTTAACGTTTGGGCGCATCCGGTCTGGGGTTTGGGCCTGAACGATTGGGTCCGTCCGGTTTGGATGCATACGCCTAGCATTGATAACTTTTGGCTATTGTCCGCCATGCGATATGGCATACCCGGCTTTGTGTTTTTGGTCGTGGGTTATGGGTACGCTATCTGGCGTATTGGCGTGCGGCCCTTCCGTGCCGATGACCCGCTATGGCCCCAGCGGCGGGCGTGGATGTTTTGCTTTATCGGTCTGACATTCGCGCTGGCAACGGTGCATATCTGGGGCACGCTATATGCGTTGGTGTTCTTTTTGTTCGGGGCTGGCATGTGGCTGTTTCCGGGCAAAGATGATGCCGTTCGCAGATCTAAAATAAGGTACGTTCAAGAATGTCCGTTACCCCCATTTAGAAGCGTGAATCCAGTTCCTTACACGCGATCCCTGAGGCCAAATTTTGCGTGCTCTGGCGCGCCAGAGCGATCGTTCTGCCCGAGCTTTGATCGAGATAGCTAAAGTTTTCCGCGCATAGATTTGGCCTGCTTTAGAAAGCGAAAGGTTTTTCCCGTAGCATCGGTTTCGACCACGTTTTTCAGGAGCAATTGCAATGGCGGGGGCAGAAGCGTCAAATAAATATGCTATCGCGTTGCGCAGACAAAAGCCGGGGTTCGCGTTTGTCCTGATTATCAGCGGGGTTATCAGTGTTCTGATGCTCACCGGCTCGATCTATATGCTTCAGGTTTATGATCGCGTTTTGTCCAGCGGATCCATCGCTACGTTGATGGGTCTTTTTGCCATCGTTGTTGTTTTATATCTGTTCTTTGGCCTGTTTGATCTGTTGCGGCAACGTATGTTGGCGCGCATCGGCACGCGGCTGGAATGTGATCTTGGCCGCAGCGGATTTTTGGCCCAGCTTCAGGCAAAGCAAGGGGATAAAAACGGCGCTGTCGACCCGCTAAGGCACCTGTCGGGGATCAGTCAGTTTTTGTCGGGCCCCACGGCCGGAAATTTGTTTGATCTTCCCTTTGTCCCGGTGTTTTTGGCCGTTCTGTTTATTGTCCATCCGGTGCTTGGGTTGATCGTTGTGGGCGGGGCGGTGGTCGCGGGGCTATCGGCATTGATCGCTGGTTTCATCGCGCGCCGGTGGCAAGAGCACCGCAATCAGGGTGCCGCCCGACAAGCGGAATTCGCTGCCGAAACGGTGCGAAATACCGAAGCAGTGATCGCGATGGGGATGCAGAATAACCTAGCCGCTCATTGGCAGACGATGCAGTTGGCGAGCCTGAAAACCCATCAACAAGCGGCGCGCGGGACGGAAATCCTCGCCTCCTTTAGCAAGACGTTCCGCATTTTGCTTCAATCCTCTATCCTGACTGTGGGTGCCGTTCTGGTTCTCAAGGAACAAATTTCCCCCGGCATGATTATCGCGTCCTCGGTTTTGTCGGGCCGTGTCCTTGCCCCCGTTGATCAAGCTATCGGACAATGGCGGGCGATTGCGCAGACGGTTTTTGCACATCGCGCTTTGCTGAGTTTTTTTGAGCGGGCCAAAGATAAAGCTGGCAACATTGACCTGCCAAAACCGTCCGGGCGTCTTGCTGTGACGTCGCTTACTAAATTCGCTGCCAGTGCCACGGCCACGCGCCAAGAGCTGTTGCTGCAAAGCGTTAGCTTCAGCCTTGAACCGGGGGACGGTTTGGGTGTGATCGGAAAATCTGCGGCTGGTAAGTCCATACTTGCCCGCCTTTTGGTAGGTGCATGGCAACCCGACCGGGGGGAGGTGCGCATTGACGGGGCCGGTTTTGACAAATGGCCGGCGGGTACGATCGGCCGCCATATTGGGTATCTGCCACAATCGGTCACGCTTTTGCCCGGTACAATCGGTCAGAATATCGCCCGGTTTGACCCGCACGCGACCGACGGTGATATCGTTGCCGCCGCACAGCTGGCGAATGTACATGACCTGATTTTGCGGTTGCCAAACGGCTATGCGACCGAGGTTGGCGGCGCTTCTGGTTCGCCTTTGTCGGGGGGGCAAATCCAGCGTATTGCCCTTGCGCGCGCTGTCATTTTCATGCCGTCGTTGATCGTGCTGGATGAACCGAACGCGCATCTTGACGGGGCAGGGGACACCGCGTTGGAGGATGCTATTACGCAGCTGCGCGCCGGGGGGAGCACCGTGATCGTGATGGCCCACCGGCCAAGTGCAATCGCCGCCGTAAACAAGATTTTGATCCTTGATCAGGGCCGCATGACCAAATTCGGGGACAAGGACAAAATCCTAGGCAAGCCCGCGAGACCACAAAGCCCCCCGGTTCGACAGCAACTTTCCAATCACGCAAGACAAGGGTGATCGGAAACTGGTCGAGCCAAAGCGCCTTGAGGGTCGGTAGATATCAGGCGTCTTGGTCTACCTTTTGGCGCTGTTGCCCAAGGCCTTGAATGGTCAATTCCATCACGTCGCCCTTTTTCAAATAGACCGGGTTCGGCTTCATCCCCATGCCCACGCCCGGCGGCGTACCCGTGGTGATAACGTCACCGGGGTGCAGGGTCATCAATCCGCTGAGATGTTCAATAATCTCGGCCACGGAAAAAATCATCGTGCCGGTGTTGCCTGTCTGCATCCGCTTACCGTTCACGTCTAGTGACATATCCAACGCTTGCGGGTCGGGAATTTCATCGCGGGTGACAAGCCAAGGGCCGGTGGGGCCAAAGGTGTCGCAGCTTTTGCCTTTGGTCCATTGCCCGGTCAGTTGGGTCTGAAAATGGCGCTCGCTCACGTCGTTTATCACGCAATAGCCCGCAACATAGTCCAGCGCGTTCTCTTTCGAGATATATTTCGCTTTCTTACCGATCACGACGCCCAGTTCGACTTCCCAGTCTGTGTGGATCGATCCGCGCGGCATGACAACATCGTCATTTGGCCCAACGATGGCCGAGTTGGCTTTGAAAAACAAAATGGGGTGTTCGGGGATCGCCGCACCGGTTTCAGCGGCATGATCTGAATAGTTTAGCCCGATGCACAGGAACTTGCCGATGTTGCCAACGCAGGGCCCAAGACGGGGGTTTCCGTTTACTTCGGGCAAGGAAGCAGGGTCGATTGCGCGCAGTATATCAAGCGCTGCGTCGTTCAGCATCGCACCACTGATATCTGTCACGTGGTCTGATAAATCGCGCAATATGTCACCGTCCATCAGACCCGGTTTTTCTGCGCCCACCTCACCATAACGTACCAGCTTCATAACTTATCCCTTGTAATCAATCATGCCGCGCGGCGGCCATCTTGGCGCAATGTCTCTGAAAACGGGCGGCCCGTCCAGCACCATCGCGCGATGCCCTTTGACGCGTAAGTGCCCAGTCGCAAGGAAACGACTGGGCACTTAATACGATGCCAGCGGGATTAGTGTGCTAGAAAAACCGCCTGATCCGTTTGCTCGACCAGCGTGCGTGTTGTGCCACCAAAGATGGCTTCCCGGGTTCTGGAATGTCCGTAAGACCCCATGACAACCAGGTCTGCGCCGGATTCTTTGGCGCGGGCCAGAATGCAGTCGCCGACCCTTTGGCCGCCGGTTGGATACTGCTTAACGGTGACGTTGCAGCCATGATGTGTCAGCCATTTTGCGGCATCTACACCAGGGTCTTCGCCTTCGCGGAATTCGGTCATGACCGGATCGAATGTGCCTATGACAACCTCGTCTGCCTGACGCAACAGGGGCAATGCTTGGTGGATGGCCCGTGCCGACTGCAATTGCGTATTCCAGGCAACAAAAACCCGTTTGGAATGCGGCAGAACATCGCCTTTTTGATCGTTCAATAGAACGCCAACAGGGGATTGGAACAACACACCATAGAGCGCCTCTCGGAAAAGCGTATCAGATGCGCGAAGCCCCTCATCAATCCAGGCCATATCGCTGAGCATTGCGCGACGGGCAATGTGGTCGGCAATCGCCGCCGGTTCAGCGGCAATAGTGGAGACATCGCCAGACAGATCATGCTGCTGAAGCAAGGTTTGAACTTCGTCCTCTTTGGCGTGCAGTGCGGCTTTGATGGCCGTGACCTCTTGCTGCCATTCTGGCGAAATATCCGGCGTGCCAAAGGGTTCGACGCCGACTGCATAGTACGAGAAAACCGGCATCTTTGCGATAATAACGATGGCAGCATGGGCAGGGATGGCCCGGATCGTCTCGAGCTTTTGTGCCAAGGTGGTGAGCGATGAATCTTTGTCGATCACCAATAGGATTGTGCTATTTTTCATGTTGAGTTCCTGACCTAGCGATGCGGCTCAAACCGGCACTGTATGTGCTTGGGGTTTCTCGAGCAGGGTTTTGCCCATTTCGACCAGTTTGGCGTATTCGGCTGCATAGTCGTCCATCGCCTTTTGGAAGAACGCCGTTTGGATTTTCTGGACGTCGCCGATCTCTTTTGCCTGCAACAGTTTTTGCTGGGTATCGACGTCGTCTTTGATCCGGGTCGCGGTAAAGTTTAGCATTTCATTGCCCATCTCAACCATCGTTTCCATCCAGTCGGCCCCGGAAATGGACGGCGCGTGGAAGCCGGTTTCTTGCATGGATTTCATCAATTTTACCATTGAAGGTGCTAGATCAGTCGTCTTTGTCGTCGTGTTCATGGCGTGTCCTTTCAGGTGCACTTGAAGATGGCCTGATTCTAGCACTTTTTGCGGGAACCTGATTGATTCAGGTCAATCAACGGTTTTCCGACCAAACATTTAGGGCCGTGATTTTCCGGTGCCCCGTCCCGAAATTTCTGGCTGGATTGACGAAGATCAATCCTGTGCGGTGCCAATCCTGACATGTCTGGCCACAACTGACCGCGCCGAGTCGTCCGACGGACTGCGCAGGGTGCAGTGCCATGGAAAATTCGATGCGACGGGTCCAGCCAGTTGCAAAAAGGAGAGAGCCGATGCCAGCAGATGTAGGTGCAACCGACGTAAAACAGGGCGGGTCTGCGTCCGGCAAGTTGGGGCTTTTGCCGCTTACTGCTTTGGTTGTGGGCTCCATGATCGGGGGGGGCGTTTTCAGTCTGCCGCAGAACATGGCGCGTGGTGCTTCCGCAGGTGCAGTGACCATCGGTTGGCTGATTACCGGGATCGGGATGCTGGCCTTGGCCTTTGTTTACAGAAACCTGTCTACGCGCAAACCCACCCTTGATGCGGGGCCGTATTCATATGCGCGCGCAGGGTTCGGCAATTTCGTCGGGTTCAACAGCGCTTGGGGATACTGGCTCAGCGCGTGGCTGGGGAACGTATCATATGCCGTGCTGATTTTTGGCGCGCTTAGCTATTTTTACGCGCCCTTTGGCGAAGAGGGAAACACATGGCAAGCGATTGTGGGCGCATCAATCGCGCTATGGCTGGTGCATGCCCTTGTGCTGATGGGGATCCGGCAAGCGGCGGTCGTCAATACGATTACCACCATCGCCAAGCTGGGGCCGATATTCCTGTTTATCGTCCTGGTTTTTGTGGCGTTCAATATGCCCACCTTCGAATTGGATTTTTGGGGTACGGAATCGTTGTCGCTGGGCAGCATCACGACCCAAGTGCAAAGCACGATGTTGGTCACGCTTTGGGTGTTTATCGGCATCGAAGGGGCCAGCGTCGGGTCTGCCCGCGCGGCGAAACGCAGTGATATCGGTAAGGCCACGATCCTTGGGTTTGTCAGCGTTTTGCTGGTTTATATGCTTGTCTCATTGCTCTCTCTTGGGGTGATGTCGCAGCCCGAACTGGCGCAGTTGCCTGCGGCGGCGTCGATGGCGAATGTACTGGAATCCGTGGTCGGGCCCTGGGGCTCTGTGCTGGTGCGCATCGGGCTGGTCATCTCGGTGGCAGGCGCATTCCTAAGCTGGACATTGCTTGCCGCGGAAATCCCATTCCGCGCCGCGCAAGAGGGCATGCTGCCCGCGTTCTTTGCCGTTGAGAATGAGAACGGGTCGCCCTCTGGCGCGCTTTGGATCACCAACATCTGCGTGCAGGTTGTGTTGATTGTGACGCTTTATGCCAACTCGACCTACCTCGCGCTGTTCTACATCGCATCGACCGCGATCCTTGTGCCTTACGTCTTTTCGGGGGCCTACGCGCTTAAGCTGGCATTGACCGGCGAAAGCTATGGGCCGGGCGAGGGGCGCGGCATGGATATCGCGATTGGCGGGCTGGCAACAGTCTATGGCGCGTGGCTCGTCTATGCTGCCGGGCCTGCATATCTGCTGATGTGTGCGATCCTATATGCGGTGGGTATCCCGTTTTATATCTGGGCGCGCAGTGCAAATCGCGAACGCGCGTTCACCGGGGCCGAGCTGTTGACCGCGCTGGTGTTGGTCGGTGCGGCTGTTGTGGCCGCCTACCTGATGTGGACCGGCGTCATTAGCGCGCTCTGACTTTACCAAGAAAAGGAAACCGTTGTGATGGAAAATCTCGGGAAGCTGGGTGTTTATTCGGAAACTGGCAAATTGCATCAGGTGGTCGTGTGTCGGCCCGGCCTGGCGCACCGCCGCTTGACGCCTGCAAACTGCCAGGAGTTGTTGTTCGACGACGTGTTCTGGGTCAAGCAAGCCCAGAAAGATCACGATGTCTTTGCAAGCACGATGCGGGGCGAGGGTATCGAGGTATTGGACGTCAACGATCTGCTGGCCGAGACGTTGGACATTCCCAAAGCGCGCGATTGGGTGCTGGATCATAGGATCACGCCAGACCAGATCGGCGTTGGCATGATGTCAGAACTGCGCGCGTGGATGGGTGAACTGTCGGGTGCCCAGTTGGCTGATTACCTGCTTGGCGGTTTAGCGACCGATGATCTGCCGTTCAAGCCATCGGGTCTATTCGGGAGCTATCTGGGTGCGCATGGGTTTATTCTTCCGCCGCTGCCAAACGCGTTGTTCACCCGTGATAATTCCGCTTGGATCTATGGTGGGGTGGCCGTCAATCCGATGCATTGGGCGGCACGACGTCCCGAAACATTGCTGAACACAGCGATCTACAAATTCCACCCCAAATTTGCCGGTAAGGCCACGATCCACTGGGGCGATCCGACCGTCGATCACGGCTTGGCCACCGTCGAGGGTGGCGACATCATGCCTGTTGGCGATGGCGTGGTTCTTGTTGGCATGGGGGAACGGTCGTCGCCGCAAGGTGTTGGCCAGCTCGCCGAGGCCTTGTTCGATACCGGTGCCGCGCGCAGGGTTCTCGCCTTTGCCATCCCGAAATCACGTGCCGCGATGCATCTTGATACGATTTTCACCCTATGCGGCGGCGATGTGGTGACCACCTTTAAGGAGGTGGCCGATGAACTGGTGTGCTACGATATTCGCCCCGGCGATGGGGCCGCACCTTTGCAGTTCCGCCATGATCCACGGCCGATCTTTGACATCGTGGCCGAGGTGCTTGGCTATAAAACTTTGCAGATCGTACCCACTGGCGGCAACACCGCCGAGGAACGCGCCCGCGAACAGTGGAATGATGGCAACAACGTGCTGGCGCTGCGCCCCGGTGTGGTCATCGGATACGACCGCAACGATGACACGAATGCCGCACTTAAGGCGGCGGGGATCGAGGTGCTGGCCATTCCCGGTGCCGAACTGGGGCGCGGGCGCGGCGGCGGCCACTGCATGAGCTGCCCCACCATGCGCGACCCCGTTTGAGCTGAAAGGAACCCCAATGGCTTACAATCTGAAGAACCGGCATTTCCTGACACTTCGCGATTATTCCCCGCGCGAGATTGCGTTCCTGCTAAAGCTTGCCGCCGATCTGAAGGTGGCAAAATACACGGGCACCGAAGTACCAAAGCTGCAAGGCAAGGACATCGCGCTGATCTTTGAAAAAGACAGCACGCGGACCCGCGTCGGCTTTGAGGTCGCGGCCTATGATCAGGGCGCGCGCGTGACGTATCTTGGACCCACGGGTTCGCATATCGGCCACAAGGAATCCGTCAAAGATACCGCGCGGGTCCTGGGCCGGATTTACGATGCGATCGAATATCGCGGCTTTGGCCAAAACATAGTGGAGCAGTTGGCGCAGTATTCGGGCGTGCCTGTCTATAACGGGCTGACCACCGAATTTCACCCGACGCAGATCCTTGCTGATTTTCTGACCATGCAAGAACATGTGGAAAAGCCCCTGCACCGCGTCGCTTATGCCTTTTTGGGCGATGCGGGCAATAATATGGGCGACAGCCTGCTGATTGGCGGAGCCAAGATGGGCATGGATGTCCGGCTATGCGCGCCCAAAGCATGCTGGCCCGACGCTGAAATCATCAAGGAAGCCGAGGCGATTGCCAAGGAAACCGGCGCGCGTGTCATGATCACCGAAGATGTGGATACCGCCGTCAAAGACGTTGATTTCGTCTACACTGACGTTTGGGTGTCCATGGGCGAGCCTAAGGAAAAATGGGCCGAACGGATCAAGCTGCTATCGCCCTATCAGGTGACCGCTGAGGTGATGGCCAAAACCGGCAATCCGCGCGCCCGTTTCATGCATTGCCTGCCTGCGTTTCATAACACGGAAACCACCGTTGGTGCTGAGATTAAGGCCGAGTTCGGGTTGGACTGCATGGAAGTGACCGAAGAGGTTTTTGAAAGCGCAGCCTCCATCGTTTTTGATCAGGCGGAAAACCGGATGCATACGATCAAGGCGGTTCTTGTCGCCACATTGGGGGCCTGAAATGCTGGTTGTCGCAGCCATTGGCGGTAATGCCCTGTTGCAACGGGGCCAGCCATTAACGGCCACCGCACAGCGCGCCAATGTTACAATCGCGGCCAAAGCCTTGGCCGAGATCGTGCGGGCGGGTCACCAGCTGATCGTGACCCATGGAAACGGGCCGCAGGTGGGTCTGCTAGCCCTTCAAGCTGCGGCATATAAACCAGACGAAGCCTATCCGCTGGATGTTTTGGGTGCCGAAACCGAGGGCATGATCGGGTATCTGATCGAACAAGAGCTTGAGAACGCGCTTGGCCATGATCACGCGGTCGCAACCCTGCTGACCCAAGTGATTGTTGACGGCACCGACCCCGCATTCCGCAAGCCGACCAAATTTGTCGGCCCGACATATTCCCAGCAAGAAGCCGAGGCACGGGCCAAGGTTGCAGGCTGGACCATTGCGCAAGACGGGCAATATTGGCGCCGGGTTGTTCCGTCGCCTAAACCCATCGAAATTCCGGATTTGCGCGTGGTGCGGATGCTGCTGGATCAAGGGGTGATCGTCATTTGTGCGGGCGGTGGCGGCATCCCCGTGCTGCGCCGTCGCGACGACAGTCTGATCGGTGTCGAGGCAGTGATAGACAAAGACGCGGCCAGCGCGCTTTTGGCTGGGGATATTGGTGCAGATGCATTGTTGCTGCTGACAGATGTTGATGCGGTTTACGACGGTTTTGGCACTGACACTGCCAGCCGCATCGGGTCTTTGACGCCGGATCAAGGCCGCGCGCTTGATATGCCAAAGGGGTCGATGGGGCCGAAATTGGACGCAGCTTGCGGTTTTGCCGATCGGGGCGGGATCGCGGGTATCGGCCGGCTGGCCGATGCATTGTCCATCCTTAACCGCACCGCTGGCACCCTTGTTACCGCAAAAGCAGGGGCAAAATAATGACAGCCAAGGCCCAAACCGTACCTGCCACAACAACTGACGGCCGGATCAGTGCCATTCGTGGCGGGGTGGTTGATGTGGTCTTTGATGGGGCGGTGCCGCGCATCCACGATCTGCTATATGCGGGCGATATCGCGCTGGAAGTCGCGGGCCTGATTGGTCATGGAAAAGTACGTGCCATGGCGATGGCACCTGTGCGCGGGCTGGGCCTTGGCATGACCGTCACAGCCACGGGCGGCCCGATCAAAGTGCCGGTCGGCGACTCCGTTTTGGGGCGGATGCTGGATGTTTTCGGTGCGCCGATTGACGGGCGCCCCGCCCCTGTCGCGACCGAGCATCGGGCGATTCATCAGCCGCCGCCGTTGCTCAGCGAACGGGCACCGCAATCAAAGATTCTCGAGACAGGGATCAAAGCCATTGATCTGTTGTCGCCCATTGAGCGCGGCGGCAAGACCGGGCTGTTCGGTGGTGCTGGCGTGGGAAAAACCGTGCTGATCACCGAGTTGATCAACAACACCGTGCAGCACCATCAGGGTGTCAGCCTGTTCTGTGGCATCGGTGAGCGGTCGCGCGAGGCTGAAGAGTTGTACCGCGAAATGGGCGAAGCGGGGGTGCGCGAGAAAACCGTGATGCTGTTTGGTCAAATGAACGAGGCCCCCGGCGTGCGGTTTCTGGTAGGTCACACTGCCCTGACCATGGCCGAGTATTTCCGCGACGACAAAGGTCACGATGTGCTGCTGCTGATCGATAATATCTTTCGCTTTGTGCAAGCGGGGTCCGAAGTGTCGGGCCTGCTGGGCCGCATGCCATCGCGCGTCGGATATCAGCCAACCTTGGCCACCGAACTGGCCGGGCTTGAGGAACGGATCACATCGACCAAACGCGGCGCGATCACTTCTATTCAAGCGGTCTATGTGCCCGCTGACGATTTCACGGACCCTGCTGCGGCACATATTTTTTCGCATCTATCCGCATCGGTGGTTCTGTCGCGCAAAAGGGCGAGCGAGGGGCTGTATCCGGCAGTCGATCCTTTGGCCTCGGCGTCGGTAATGTTAACGCCGTCGGTCGTTGGACAGCGCCACTATGATATCGCGCGCGAAGTGCGCCGGACCCTCGCTGAATACGAGGAACTGCGCGATATTATCGCGATGCTTGGCCTCGAGGAGCTGTCATCTGCTGATCGTGCCACCGTCGGTCGCGCGCGCCGGTTGGAACGGTTCCTGACGCAGCCCTTCTTTACCACCGGATCTTTCAGCGGGGTAGAGGGCAAGCTCGTTCCGATTGAGGATACCCTGTCGGGCTGCGAAACAATCCTAAGCCAAACCGAGTTCGAGCACCCGGAAAGCGCCTATTACATGATCGGCGGATTGGATGATCTGGAGAACGCATCATGAGCATGGCGTCTGACATGACCGTCACGCTGCGGTTGCCGACGCAGACATTGTTCGAAGGGCAGGCGGTTCAAATGACCGGGATGGCCCCGAACGGGTCGTTCGGAATTTTGCCGAACCACATGGATTTTGTCACGGCGATTGTGCCGTCGGTCATGACGCTGCGCCTTGCAGACGGGTCCGAAGAAATCTTTGGTCTGGATGAGGGGTTGTTGGTCAAAAAGGGCCACCAGATTACCGTTTGTACCCTGCGCGGTGTGCGTGGTGACAATCTGAGCACGCTGCAAGATACGGTCGAGGCGAGTTTCATACAAATGGACGAGGACGAACGCCAAGCACGGGCGGCCTTGTCACGGCTTGAGGCAGACATGGTGCGCAGATTTGCAGAGCTGAAAAGGCCGCAGCTATGACGCCAAAGCCAGATAAATCCAGCGGCGACATCATCCGTCAGGCCAAGCGGATGAAATCCAGCCGCGACAACCCCGGCCCCAGCCCGCTGCGCGGCATTGGCACCTTTGGCATGATCGGATGGTCCATCGTCGTCCCGACAGTTGGCGGCGCTTTTCTGGGTCTCTGGCTGGACCGCGTCGCACCGCAAGGGTTCTCTTGGACCCTCGCTTTGATTTTGGGCGGTGTGGTGGTGGGGGCAATTATTGCCGCATCATGGATCAATAAAGAAAGGGATGACAAATGATTGTTATCGATTGGACTGCGCTCCTGATGGGTGCTGCCGCAGGGTTTGTCCTTAGCGCGTTATTCTTTGTTGGGCTGGCCTTTGGCATGCGGCAGGCATTGCGGCGTGAAAGCCCGGTCGTATTGCTGACGGTCAGCGCCGTGATCCGGATTGCGGCCTTGCTTGGGGTCGGATGGGTCGTGCTGGGGCAGGGCGGGACATGGGCCTTTCTTGGGTATGCGTTGGCGTTTCTTTTGACACGTATCATTGCCACGACATTTGCCCGTATCGGGCTGCCTGCAAGGGGCGCATCATGAACCTGTCACCCGATCAAACCATCATGTTCGAGGCATGGGGCCTGCCGGTTAACGCGACGATTTTTTACACGTGGGTCGTGATGATATTGCTGACCGTCGGGTCGATGCTGATCACGCGTAATCTGCGCCCCGACGTGCCGCCGAACCGGTGGCGCACCACGCTCGAGGTGGTCGTTCAGGGCATCCAAAGCCAGATCAACGAAGTCGCGCGCGGCTCCTCGCGGTATTTGCTTTACTATGCAGGGACGCTTTTCCTGTTTGTCGCGACGTCAAACCTCTTGCTCGTTGTTCCGGGGTTTGAACCTCCGACGTCGTCACTCTCGACCACCACTGGGCTGGCCATCTCTGTTTTGATTGCGGTGCCGCTGTTTGGCATCACCAGTCGCGGCATTGGCGGGTACCTTAAAACCTATGTTCAACCGTCGTTCATCATGCTTCCGTTCAATATCATTTCCGAATTTTCGCGCGGTATATCGCTCGCGATACGTCTGTACGGCAACATCATGAGCGGGGCGGTGATCGCTGCAATCCTGCTTTCTGTGGCACCGTTCTTCTTTCCAGTGGTGATGGATGTGCTGGGGCTGCTGACCGGCATGATCCAGGCCTATATCTTTGCGATTTTGGCGACCGTCTACATCTCCAGCGCCATCGCACCCACACCCCAGCCTCAAAAGGAAACACCATGACTGAACTTGCCATCATCGCCGCCATTTCGATTTTCACAGCGGGGCTGACCGTTTCATTCGGGGCAATTGGCCCGGCCCTGGGCGAAGGGCGTGCGGCGGCGACGGCACTTAATGCAATTGCGCAGCAGCCGGATGCCGCACCGACCATTTCACGTACGCTGTTTGTCAGTCTTGCGATGATCGAATCCACGGCGATTTATTGCTTTGTCGTCGCGATGATTTTGATTTTTGCGAACCCGTTCTGGATCGCAGCACTGGCCGCTGCGCAATCTACAGGGGGGTAAGGCATGTCCATCGATTGGATCACTGTCTTGGCGCAAATCGCCAATTTTCTGGTGCTCGTATGGCTTTTGAAACGGTTTTTGTACCGTCCTATCCTAGACGGCATAGACGCGCGCGAGGCCGAGATTTCGAACCGGATGAACGAAGCGGTCGAGGCCAAGGACAAGGCCGCAGCCGTCGAGGCCGACTATCACGAGAAACTGCGCGCATTGAACCTTTCACAATCCGAAATATCTGAAACGATCCGCAAATCGGCAGAAGATCAACGTGACGCATTGCTGGCCGAGGCCGCCCAGCAGATGAAGACCGAACGCGAAAACTGGCAGGCGCATTTGGGTGACGAGGCGCACAAATTCACCACGCATCTGCACCGTGTGGGGGCAGAAACGCTGCTGTCTTTGACGCGCAAGGCGTTGACCGATCTGGCCGACGAAACCCTTGAGGAACGCATGGCGCGGCATCTTGTTCAGCAGATCAAACCGATGGTGGAGGATTTGAAAAAGGCGGCAGGCGACACCACCGTAGCAACCGTGGTAAGCCATGATGCCTTGCCAGCACCTGTTCAGAAAACCCTGAAAGCTGAAATATTGGCGCTATTCCCCAATGCCACAGTCACATTCAAAACGGACAGCGCCCAAGCGCCGGGTCTTATGTTCCGCTTGGGTGGGGCACAGATCGCTTGGACACTTGATTCCTACATTGAGGGGCTTGAAAGCCTGATGGAGGATCGCTTGAGCACGAGCGCCGGGCCGAAGGTGGCAACTGATGCGCCTTGATGCCCATAAAATCGACACGAACCCCGATGCGCTGGTGCAATCCCTGTTGGAGTGTCCGGCACCCCGCCCCCGGCTGAGCGAGATCGGGCAGGTTGCCGAAATTACGGACGGTATCGCCATTGTAACCGGATTAGAGCGGGCGTTGTCCGACGAACTACTGCGGTTTGAAAGCGGCGTGCAGGGCATCGTGCTGGATCTGGAACCCGGGCGGTTGGGTGTCGTGCTTTTGGGGTCTTCCGAGAATGTCGGCGTCGGGCAAAATGTTTTCAGAACCCACACCGTTGTCAGCACGAAAGTAGGCAACGCGCTGCTGGGTCGGGTTGTCGACGCACTCGGAAATCCCGCTGACGCAAAGGGGGTGATCAAAACTGAAACCTCCCGCCCGGTGGAGGCCGAAGCGCCGGAGATCCTTAGTCGAAAGGCAATCACACGACCGCTGGCGACAGGGATCAAAGCGGTGGATGCGGCGGTGCCGATCGGGCTTGGGCAGCGCCAATTGGTGATCGGAGACCGGCAAACCGGCAAGACGTCATTGGCGGTTGATGCGATCCTGAACCAAAAAAGCACCGATGTGATTTGTATCTATTGCGCGATTGGCCAGCGCGGCGATGCGGTGGCCAAGGTGATTGGTGCCATCACCGATGGTGAAATGATGGACCGTACGATCATCCTTGCCGCTGGTGACGCAGATGCAGCAGGTTTGGCCTATATCGCCCCTTATGCGGCGCTGACGATGGCAGAGTTTTTTGCAGGGCAGGGCCATGATGTTTTGGTGGTTTTGGATGACTTAACGCATCACGCGCGGTCCTATCGCGAACTGTCGTTGTTGCTGCGCCGCCCACCGGGGCGCGAGGCATTTCCGGGCGATATTTTCTATATCCACGCTCGGTTGTTGGAACGTGCAGGGCAGTTCACCGATGCCATTGGCGGTGGCTCCATTACGGTTTTGCCCGTGGTCGAAACGCAGGCCGAAAACCTATCTGCCTATATTCCGACCAACCTGATTTCGATTACAGACGGGCAGATTTATCTGTCGCCACGCCTTGTGCGCAAGAACCAGTTCCCCGCCGTAGACCTTGGGGTGTCGGTAAGCCGGGTAGGGGGCAAAGCGCAAAGCCGTGCGTTTCGTTCTGTTGCGGGCAACCTGCGCGTGACCCTCTCGCAGTTCGAAGAGTTGGAGGATTTTGCCCGCTTTGGCACAAGGCTGGATGACGCGACCCGTGCGCGACTGACCCGTGGTGCGGCGGTGCGCGCATCGCTGCGTCAAGCGGAACGCGACCCCATCCCGGCGGTCGAACAACTGGCGGTTTTGGTCGCCGCGATGGATGGTCAGTTTGATGGCCTGAACGAGGCGGATATCTTTGCCGTTATGGGGGCCATCAGAATCGCGGCCGCTCGTGATCTGGGCGATATCGCCGAACAGATTGCGCAAAACGAACCCTTTGAGGACGCCGCCCGGACCCTCATGATCACGCTTGGGCAACAAGCGCGCGCTACATTGAAAGACGCCGATGGCACAATCGCTTGAAAGCCTGTCACGTCGGATCACCAGCATGCAAGGTATTCGCGGTGTCGTGCATACGATGAAATCCCTATCGGTGATCAACTCGGCCCCTTATGAACAGGCCGCCCGCGCGATCGAGGCCTATCATGAAACGGTCCTGACGGGGTTGCATGCTTTGCTATCGCAATCGGGCCCGATTAAGGGCGCAGGGGTGGGGGCTGCGGCCCGCGTTATCGTGGTTTTCGGATCTGATCACGGACTGTGTGGCAACTATAACGAGGCGCTGGCCGAACATGTTGGCACCCATATTAAGTCTGACACAGACGCAGAAACCACGGTGTTGTGCATCGGGGCGCAGATGGAAGGGGCGCTTTGTGACCTTGACCTTGCGGTGGAGGAAACGTTTTTCCCACCGGCCTCGGTTGACGGTATTGGGCGGCTTGCCAATCTTTTAACGCAAAAGTTGGATGATATTCGCCGCGCCCGTCGTCCGCACGATATATCTGTAACCCTTGCCTATTTCGCGCGGTCCGAACAAGGGATGCAGGCCCTCAGGATTGATGCGCTGCTGCCGCTTGATCCCGATTTGGTGCGCGATCTGCAGTCTAAACGATGGGTCTCGCGCAGTTTACCCCACTTTTCGATGCCGCCCGAGGATCTGTTCATATCCCTTATCCGCGGGCATCTTTTCGCGTCCCTCTTCCGAGCAGCGGCAGAGGCCTTGGTCACAGAGAACGCGGCGCGCCTTGCACTCATGCAGCAAGCCGAGCAATCGGTTGACGATAGGTTGGATGCCTTGAAATCCGACACGCGCGCCCTGCGTCAAAGCGAGATTACGACAGAGCTTTTGGATGTGATCATCGGCTTTGAAGCGCTCAAGAAAGACGCGCGATCGGATCAAGATGGGCCTGGCGAATAATCACCTCACGGGGGCCAAGGCCTTTTGCTGACGCGCCGAACGTTATCGGAACGTATCGACCGATTGCGCGCGCACATATTTATCAGCATAGCCGGAGGTTTGCATGAACCTTCTTACAAATGAGCCCAATTTTTGCGGCGTAGGGAAAACATAATCGCCGAAATTCGGATCGAAAAAACCACTCTCTCCGCCTGGGGCTACATGCGCAGCGACGGCATGTCCGCCTCCATCCCTACTCAGGCTCATCATGTGATAGCCGACTGTTTGCCGGTCGAGATAGGTCAACATGTTATCAAGCCCGCGAAGCTTTGCACCATAGCGCTTAAGATTATAATGCGCGAAAAACTGGTCATCAAAATCCGTATGAACCTCATCCGGTACCATGTGGTTTCGGCCGTTCTTATACATGACCGTCTTTATCACTAGAACATTGATCGCACCGCTGTCCCAAACACCATCGGGTCTAAGCCAGTCGAAAAAACTCTTTTGTCCTCTTTGTCTTAGGGCGAGCCAATACATTGACATGGGGTGGCACATCCCGCCCACATAAAGCGAGTCATTGAGCTCAACAGCCTTGTCGTTGACAAATTTCCCAACCTGCCTGTGACCCTTAATATCAGCCCAGCTTTGGCTAAATGCATGGTGCACACCGCCACGGCGGATTGCAGAGCGTTCGATTTTATCCCGGATATCTTGTGTCGGCATAGTAAGTCTCTCTCGATGTGATTAGGAGTGAAGAGGCCATTCCTTATAGGACAATTTGGTCTTCTCGTTAAGGTTTATCTGTTCATGAAAAGGGCTTTCTAAGCGCGAGGGAGTTTAACCCAGTTCGAACGCCTGCTGGGCGTAGGTAGTCAAATGATGCAGCAGAAGCGCACATCTTCAGCCGTGATCGGTACAATCAATCATACGGAGTAGAGGGAATAGATCGTACGGGTTGTGAACTCACGGCGAAGTGCAATTTCTGTGGGTTAAGGTTATCTAGTTCATGGCTTTCCTTCCATCAGTTTTGCGCGGAAGATCTCGGCAGGGGTTCGATAGCCTAGGCACTTGCGCGGCGTCGCATTGAGGCGGGCGCAAATCGACGTTAAATATCGATTTGTGAACGCGTTGGGATCGGCCTTGCGCGGCAGGTAGCGGCGCAGGCGGTTGTTGGTGTTTTCGACCGTGCCCTTTTGCCACGGCGGCTGCGGACCACAGAACCATGGATCAACGCCCAATCCCGCCTTCAGATGACGCCATGCTGTGAACTCGGTGCCACGATCAAACGTGATCGAACGACGTGCGTTAGCGAGCAGGGGTGACAGGCTTTCAATCAGGATTTCCATCACTGGCTTCGACTGCCGATCCGGGTTCTTCAACTCAACCGCGAACCTACTGATGCGCTCGACCAGCGAGGTCACATTCTCCTTGCCAAACTCCTTGCGGAACATCACCAGATCAAACTCCCAATGACCAAACTGCTCGCGGTCGGCGATTACGTCAGGCCGATGCGCTATGGCCAGCTCATCAAGGAATCTGCGCCCGTGATGCTTGCGCGTCCCACGTGGCCTGCGACGTCGGCGATGCTCTGGCAGATGGCGATAGAACTTCTCGGCCCGGCCGACTTTAGAATAGGCATACTGATAGATCGTCTAGTGCCTGACACGCATCGGATGAGGTTCCAATCGCATTCTGCCAGCAATTTGTCCGGGCGACCAATCAGCGTCAAATCCGGCGCGGACAGCCGCCATGACGTCAGGATATCGGATTAACTTGCGATGCTCCTCACGACGCTGCTCATATTGATCGTGTGCATTCACTGCGTGATAACCATTCAACTGCCGAAGTTCGGTCTCAGAATAATATTTCCGTCTGATCTAGCGGTAAATCGTTGATGGCGCACGTCCCAGATTGTCGGCGATCTCTTTGACAGGTATCTGAGCATTCAACATATCTTCAATCGTGCGCCGTTCACGCAGGTTCAGCTCTGTATGTGCCATCTTTCATTCTCCTTGCTTTCCAGCAAGATAGGGGAAATTTTGCAACCCAGTATAGAATGTGCCCCATGTGACATCTGTATAACGTATAATACACATTATGTAATATTGCAAAAAATTGACGTCTTGGATATTCGCATTATCATCGGATAAAAAAAGGACCAACGG
>TARA_R110002126_G_scaffold258482_1_pt1 | contig 43040 bp, 39 predicted proteins | sample TARA_R110002126 | Tara Oceans TARA_R110002126 (sample SAMEA4397536) | marine metagenome | biome: Polar Biome; feature: [DCM] deep chlorophyll maximum layer (ENVO:01000326); material: water (ENVO:00002006), including particulate matter (ENVO:01000060) such as... | depth 30 m | reverse complement strand
TTAGTCTAGTTGGAATAATAAGGCTACTTTTTCAGTAGCCTCTTGCAACTCTGCTTTCATTTTTTTTTGATTCCTTACAAGCAATCAAACCAATCAATAATAAGAAATAAACAATTTTATTTTTCATGCTTAATATTTTCATCTTCTAATCCATAACAAAGAGCTGTTTTTTTCATTCCAAAAATTCTACCTTCTTTAGCTTCGTAATTTGCATACAAAGCCCCATTTGGCCTAAAAGCTTGCTGAATTCCTTCTTCTTTTCCCATATTCAGATTCATTTTTTTGAATAACTCTCCTGTCGCATACCATTTTTTCTGTTCTCCATGAGGTTTACCAAATTTATATTTAAAATGTGATACTAAAATATGTAATGAATCTGGTGACCACGTTTTCTTATCTCCATGAGCTTTACCATTTTGATAATTTGTAAGATGTTTATAGTGTCCATCAGCATAAAATTCAATGGTTAAATTATGCTTTTTACCATTTAATATTCCGATTTTTTCTTTTAATGAAGTATCTGAATAGAAACTGACAGCATAACCTGAATAGCGTTTTTTATTTAAAGACCAAAGTGAATTTTTTGTATCATAAAAAAGAGCTGATTTGTTGACTAAAGTATCTGGTATTTTTAGAAACGTATTTTCTAAAATTGTTTCAGTTGTAATTTTAGAATTTTTATGATTACAACTAAATAGAGAGATTACTACTAAAAAAACAAACAATAAGTTTCTACTCATTTTGTGAATTTTAATAAAAACAACCACCTAAAACTAAAAGATTATTATAAGTTTTAGGTAGTTCTATTTTTAGAAATTAATTATAAGATACTATTTGGAGTGCCTTGTAAAGCACCACCAAATAAAAGAATGTAAGTGTTAACATAGAATTCATTTATAATATGATAATGATAAAATTCATCAGTACTACTATGTTGTGTAGAAGAAGTATGACCACCAGAAACATCTAAATTTGTAGGATGATCTCCTAATGAATTGCATTTTCTGCCATACAATAAAAATCCATCAGCCATAATACCAACCAAATCTTCATCATCAAAAGATAAAACTGTGTTTTCTGGAATATCCGTAGATTCTATATGATAATGATAACCACTTGGACCATTATGCCCACCAGCATAATCGAAACCAGTAGCAGTTTGTTCGTCTAAAGCTCTGTTTTGCCCTTCTTGACCATTAAAAATTGGAACACCTGTTACAGAAATACCAATAGCACCTAAACCTGTTGCTGAGCTAGTTGCAGCTTTTTCTGGAGCAGAAGAAACTGTAACTATAAAACTACCACTTCTGATGTTTCCTGGTGTTACATGATCTCCAACTATTTGGTCTATATACAAAGGATTCGTGCTCTCCCAATAAGGAGATGTATGGTTTGGCAATCCATTAGAGTCTATGGTTATTTCATCACCATCGAAAGAAATAGTTACAGCATCTGTATTAAATTCATCAAATGCAGATATAGGTGTGCTGTTTTCCGAAGCTACTGGAGTTACTTCTGTAACAGTTTCTTCTTCTTTATCACAAGAAAACAATACTATTGAAGCGAATGTAACGAATACTAATTTTTTGTAATTCATAATTATATTTTTTATTAATGTATTTAGATGCTAGTTTTAAAAAAAACTTGCGGAAATTTTGTTAAAAAAACATAATAAAAAGCTGTTATAAAATAATTTTAATTATTACTCTAATTTAAGAGCTTTAATATCAGTAAGTAACTGAGCAATTGAAGCTCGATTCAATCCATTATAAATACCTCTAATGTGTTTTTGTTTATCGATTAAAACAAAGTTTTCTGTGTGCAAAAAATCATCAAGACCTAAAGGTTCTCCTAAATTCTGTTCAACAAAATAAGAGTTTCTTCCTAAATTATAAATTTGTTTTCTATCACCCGTTACTAAATGCCATTTCTTATCATCGATTTTTTTATCTAGCGCATATTCTTTTAATTTTGGAACTGAATCTTTTATTGGAGTCACAGAATGCGAAAGCAGTAAAACATCAATATCATTCTTAAATTCTTCTTGTAATTTAGACATATTTGCAGTCATCATTGGGCAAATACCTGGGCAAGTTGTAAAAAAGAAATCAGCTATATAAATTTTATTTTCGAAGGTTTTTTGAGTTACTTTTTCTCCATTTTGATTTATTAAATCAAAATTTGAGATTTTATGAAAATTATTTAATTCTTTACTTTTTGGAGAAATCCATTTTGGTGTAAACGATGATTCATTAAAATAGGGTAAATTATCTACCCTACTTGTTTCTTCTTTTTTACCTGGTTTTTTACAGCTTAAGCATAGAAAAATAAATACTAAAAAAACACTATTTACTTTCATATTGTACTTTTTCATTTTTAAGTTTATAACATAAATTAGCTTTGTTCATTCCAAAAATCCGTCCATTTTTTGCTTCATAATTCACATAAAGTGTACCATTTTCTAACCATGCTTGTTGCATTCCTTGTTCTTTTCCTTGGTTAAAATTCTTTTTCTTTGCTAAGTGTCCATTAGAATACCATATTTTCTGAGACCCCTCTTTTTTTCCATCTATATAAGTGGTTTCAGAATATCTATTTCCATTTATAAAATAATTCAATTTTACACCATCCAAGGCGTTGTTAATGTAAGTTGCTTCTGTTTTTATTGAACCATCATTAAAATACTTTAAAGCTTTACCTTCTCTTTTACCATTAAAAAAACCAACCTTTTCTGATAGTTTGTTGTTTTCAAAATAAGTAACAGCATAACCGTTAAACGGTTTCTCTTTATAAAACCATTGTCCTTTTAAAGGGTTTAATTTTATTTGACTTTTTTTAATATTAATAGTGGAAATTTTTTTTTCAGAATTTATAAACTTGCTTTTGGTAGGTTGTTTGTTACAGCTACCAAAAACAAGTAAAATAAATAAAAATAAATATTTAATTAAACGCATTTGGAGTTCCTTGATATGGTCCTGCAAAAACAATATATCTTCCAGTGTTTGAGTATAATTCGTTAATAATGTGATAATGATACTCATCAGTTTCTGTATGCTGTGTTGTACTTGTATGTCCTCCTGAAGCATCTAAACCTGTAGGATATGTACCTGTAGAATTACATTTTCTTCCATAGATAAAAAATCCATCAGACATAATACCTACTAATTTATCATCATCATTCGTAAAAGCTAAAGGCTCTAAATGATAATGGTATTGAGTTGGTCCAATGTGTGCCCCTGAATAATCTAAAGAACCAGTTGCACTCGATAAAGGTACAGGACCTTCGTAGTCGTTATATATATAAGCTCCACTTACCGCAATACCAATAGCATTTAATGACGTATTAGTTGTAGAACTTGCTTTACTTGGGTTTGAAGACACTGTTAAAGTAGAAGAATTATCGCGCCCAGAAGTATCTATTCTTGTTGGTGTCATTTCTGCTGCATTTGTTACAGTAGGTGCAACATATAATGGATGACTAGTACTCCAATATGGCGTAGTATGATTTGGCAAACCCGTAGTTTCTATGGTTATTGTTGTTCCATTATCTGAAATATAAACCTCTATTTCATCTGCATCAAAATCAGCAAATGCTGCGGGTAACTCTGTTATAATATCTTCAGTAGTGTCTATAATATCTGCTTCGGTATCATTTGCATTATCAGAACTGCAGCCGATCATCGAGGTAAATAATATTGCTATTAACAAAGCGTTTTTAATTTTTTTAATTTTCATTTTTTGTTGATTTTTATTGTTCTATTTATTTAGATGCATCTAGTTAAAAAAACTTGCGCAACATTTTAATTATTTTCTCTTTTTTCTGGTCTTTTTGGTTTTGGTGCTTTTTTTATTTCTTCTTTTGATAAGAATCCGTCTTCATTTAAATCTATCTTTTTAAAATCTTTTTTTAATGGTCCTTTTACTTCTTTAAGTGAAATTTTACCATCTTCATCTGTATCTAACTCTTTAAATAGTTGTGCTATCGTTGGTGGACCTTTTCTTCTTTTTTTATCATTATTGTCTTCTTGAGCTGAAGTTGTTGCAAAAGTTAATAGCACAATTGCTATTGTTAAAATTAATTTTTTCATTGGTATTGCGTTTTGTGATTTATAATTTATGATTTATGATATTTAATTTAAATAGCTATTTGCTGCAGCTGTTCTATTTCTTGCATGTGATTTAAGTGTATTTATGGCAGCATAAAAACTTGCACTAGAATTTAAAAAAGTATACCCAGATAGCTCTGATGTTGCATATTGTTCAATTAATGCTTCGTATTTTGTGTATAAAGCATCCATTGTTGTTGTATTAAAAGCATCGTTTATAGTTTCTTGTACATACTGATCGTATTTTGCTTTGTAAATAGCATCTTGATACATATTTCCTATTATTGGCCATTCAGACGAATTTAATCCTGAAAAATTTAAAGCATAAGCACCACCTCTCTTTCCATCTTGCAATGATTCGTTATTATCCCAAGGAATCCAAACCAATTGATTAGAATCTGGATTGTTATACAATAAATAATTGTGTGTCATTCTGCCATAAGTATCCCAATTTTGAATCACCGTGTTTATGGCTAAATATTTCAAAAATACATCTGTATCAAACACCGTTTCTAAATTAGTCCTCCAAGTTGCTGCATCAGTAATTCTTGCCGCATCATTAATTATATTTAACAAACTTTGCACATCAGAAAAATCAGCTTCATCTTCATTGCTTTTCTTTTCGTATTCACTTTCATCATAAGTTCCTGTTGCAAACATAGCTGCATCGCCATCTGGTTTATACAAATTACCACTACCATCATTAAATTGAGTGTCAATAACGGTATCATCTACCTCTTCTACCAAAGTATATAATCCAAAATATATTGGGCCATTTCCATGATCTACATAAACGGTATAAAATGCAGTGTGAGAAACTGCCAAACCAGCATTTGCAAAAACATCTGCGGCTACTTTTTCTCTAATAAAAGAACTATCATCATAATTATTTTTTAGGCTCAATTTTTTAAATCCATAAAAACGTTGATTTTTTATCTGCGGATAATCCTCTTCAAACTCATCAAAATCTAGTTTAAATGATAATTTTAAGTTTCCATCGCTCCAAGTAGATTGTAAGCTAGAATTCCCTTTAAAACGAACCCCCACTCTATACCATTCTTTGCCTTTGTAAAATACTTCCGCTGGCACAAATATTGGATTCTCATCACTAGTTTGTAAACCTCCTGCTCCCCGTCCTGCTCCAAAAGTTCCATAAGTTGAAGTCATATCAGTTAACATACTTTGCCAACGTGTTGAAGTAATTACGATATCTAATCTTTTTACTTCGTCATCTGGAAAAATTTCTTCGAAATCGGGTGTTGCCTCTTTACTATGTGTTTCAACTGTCCAATCTGTAGTTTCAAAATCTGCATCAGCGATAGTTTCGGATGTAGTTTCACTTGTTGAATTTGCACCTGAATCTGTAATATCTTCTGAGCATCCTACTGAAAAAAGAAGTGATACTACTAAAAAATAAATGGCTGACAATGGTTTTAAATTTGATGTTATCATGGTACTCTTTATTTGATTGCTATTTATTTAGATGACAACTTTTTTAAAAACTTGTGGTGTTAACGCATATTTAACAAAAAAGCGCTACAAGAGACCTTATAGCGCTAATAATAAATATTTTATGTTTTGTTACTCTTTCTTAAGAATTTCGATATGACGTTGTAAACGTTGCACATCTAGCGCTAATGTACCATTATAAACACCTCTAATTCTGCCTTTTTTATCGACTAAAATAAAATTTTCTGTGTGTATAAATTCGTTTTCATCTTTCGTCTTTTTAAAATCTTCATCTGCAAAATAAGAGGTTCTTGCAAGGTTGTAAATGCTATCTTTAGTACCTGTAACCAAATGCCATTTGTTCGATATCGCATTTTTTTCTTGGGCATATTCTATAATTTTCTCAACAGTATCTACCCAAGGCATAACTGTGTGCGACAACAACAAAATATCTGCATCATTTTTATAACTCTCTTGAATTGCACTCATATTTTTTGCTAAAATTGGGCAAATACTTGGGCAAGTGGTAAAGAAAAAATCGGTTACATATATTTTACCTTGAAAAGTTGAATTGGTAATTTTTTCTCCATTTTGATTAGTAAATTCAAAGGGAGCAATGGTATGAATATTTTTATATTTCGGATCGTTTTCTGCAATCCATTCTGGTGTAAAATCTTCTGAATTATAAAAAGGAAGTGTTTTTGTTTTATCTATAGCGATTTCTTTTTTACAAGAAAAACAAACTAATAATAATAATAATAATAATATGATTGATTTTGACTTCATTTATTTAGTTGTTGTAACGCTCACACAATTTTTTAAACCAATCAACCCATGCCTTTCTCCATTTACAGTAAAGAAATTAGCTCTAATTTTCCCAGTAGGTGTCCACATTTTTTGATTCCCCACTTCTTGTCCGTTTTCAAAATTAAAATGTTTTGCTAACTGACCATTTAAATGCCAATCTTTTACATACCCATGATAAGCTCCTAGATTATTAAATTGATACTCGAACAGCTGCTGTCCATTTTTATACCATCCCTTATGAGTTTTCACTTTTACACCTTTTGAATAAAAACGTTTGAACCTTTTTTTTTGATTCGGATAAAAGCCTAAATACTCACCTTCTTTTTTGCCCAGATTATACGTTGAAATTGACTTTAAAATCTCATCACCATAAAACTCGTTTACAATTCCAGAATAGGGTTTATCGTCAAAATACAAAATGCCATTTTTTAACTGAAAACTAGCATCGGTTATATTTTTCTCTATGGATGAAATCTGAACTTCATCCGCCGAAATAGGTTCTTTTATTTCATTGGTTTTCGTATTACAAGAAATAAAAAAAATAAAACTTAAAAAATAAATTTTAATGAGTCTCAAAAGAACTTAGTATAAATTAGTTACTTACATTACCAGCTGTTCCAAAAAAGGCACTCCCATTTAAATACGGATCTTCATTGGTGATGTGGTAATGATAAATTCCGTTTGGAAAATCTACTGTTGCAGCAGTATGACCATGATAATCATCTAAATCTGCATTGGTTATGGTAACTCCGTTTTCTAATGGTCCATAGACAGGAAAACCATCAGAAAGCAACCCTAAAAATGCATCTTTGCCAAAGGTATCTGTTAAAAAAGTAGGTTCTATATGATAATGATATTGTGTACCTGCAGGATGCCCCAACCATTGATCAAACGAATTGATTTCATTAGTTAACGCTGCACCACCAGCTGCATATTGGTTAAAAAACACAACACCATTTCTAGAGAGTCCAATAGGTCCCATAGGTGTAGCGCTTTTATTTGTAGCTTCCTTTGGGTTTAGGGTAATTGTAAATGTAATATTTTGTTCGCCGATAGAATTTGGATTTTGTCTCCAATTTGGGTTTGAGCCAGTATATGCTTCATATAAAGGATGAGAATCATCCCAATAAGGACTTGTATGATTTGGTAAATCTGTTGTAGTAAATGTAACTGTACTTCCATTTACTGCATAAGTTACAGCGTCTATATTATCGAATTTTGTTAATATTGAAGTAATGTCATAATCTGTTTCTACTGCAGTATCTGGTGTATCTGAGATATCATCTGCCGTTTCTGATGAACTGCAAGAAAGTATAACTATGAACACAATAAAAAATGAACTAACTATTTTGGTTGCTTGAATTTTTTTCATAAAATGGAATTTTATTGTTGATATTAATTTTTAAATTTAGACCTTCAAATTGACAAAAAGTTTAATTTCATTTCTATTATCTTAAAGTAAACAAAAAAACCAAATCATATATAACTTCTTATTTCCTTCAATTTACCTCGGTGGAGGTGGTCTATTTTGATCTCTTGGTGGGCGATTTTCATCAATACCTGGTGGTGGCCCTTGCTTACCCCCTTTTATGGCTTTCTTTATAATTTCGTTAAATTTTTCTTGCTGTTCTTTCGTACAAATTTCTTTTACCGAATTAAAAAAAGTGAAAATTTCTAAATCTTTTTTAGCTTCAAGTTTTCCTGTAATATGTACTAAAGAATCTATATTAATCGTTTCATTTGCTAAAAAATCAAATAAAATATCTTTTTGTTTTCTTATTTTTCGATCAATATCCATCACTCTTTCTTTATGAATATCATCTAACATTTTAAATTTTTCTTGTTGCTTTTTAGAAAACTGAAGTTGTTCTGATAAAAAATTTCTTTCAGGCCCCTTTTTTGTATTTTGATGTGGTTTTGTAATCAACATAAAAATTAAAACTCCGTTTAATAATACAAGTGCCAATAATATAACAGGAAGTAATTTTGATTTCATATGTATTAATTTAATATCGTATACGTTTCTGATTGTAATGCATATTCCTTTGCAAAAGTTTCTAAAGTACTATTTGAGGATTCTTCTTGGGGTGCATACGCATAAAAAACAGCGCTTAAATTCAGTAATAAAATTAAACCCAAAGTAGCCAACTGTAATTGTGGGGTTATCCAAGCAAAAATATGTGATTTTTCTTCTTTTTGATTTTCTAATTGTTTTAGCACTTTATGTTTAAAGAAGTGATTTACCTGAACCTCTTCTATGCTATCTAAAACTTGAAAAGTTTCTTCTACTTTTTTTGCTATTTCTCTATTTGATTTCATTTTAATAGTATTGATAGAACATTTATAATTTTTTAGATGCATTCTTTTCTAAAAACTTGCGTTAAAATATTGTTTTATGGTAAAAATTCTATTTTCAGATAATTATTGCAAATCATTTTTATAAAACACTGCTAATTTTTCTTTCAACGATTTCTTTGCTCTAAATAGTACAGATTCTACTGACGATAAACTTTTACCCGTAATTTCTACAATTTCTTGATAACTTTTACCATCAATTTTTGCCAACGTAAAAATTACTCGCTGAGTTTCTGGTAATGTATTTATCGCTTTAAAAATAATTGCTGATTTTTCTTTGTTTTCTAAAACAACTCCTGGATGATTAAACTCTGTGAAATAGTGCGTTTTATCAATAGGAATTTCGTTTCCCATAATCGTTTGCATAAACGCAAAGCGTTTTTTGGTATTCTTTTTTCTTATAAATTCTAGACATTTATTTGTCGCAATTCTATATATCCAAGTAGAAAGTTTTGAATCTCCTTTAAATTTAGCAATCGATTTAAAAACTTCTAAAAAAACTTCTTGTGCAATATCTTCTGCATCTTCTTTATTGGGCACAAAAGAAATACAGGTACCAAAAACTTTTTGCTGATAATCGTCTAAAAGTCGACTAAATGCAGCCTGTTTTCCTGCTTTAAGTTTGTTTATAAAATCTTGCTCTTCCAATTAAAAATATAAAAAAGTAAACATACAAAAAAGACTGTTTAGGAAAACAGTCTTTTGTAAATATCTATTTTGTTTATTTTTATTTAACCATTGTTACCACTGTTTGTGGCAATGGAGCTTCATAATTTGCCTTACTTAAAGCTTCAACAATTTTTTGTTTAGTATCCCAATATACATCCCAGTAATTCTCGCAATTTACATAAGGAAGTGCAAGTAACTCTAAACTATTAACTCCTAAATTATGCACAGCAACTCTTGGAGCTACATTGCCATCTTGGAGCACATTTTTATCATTTTTAAGCACATTCATTACAATTTCTTTAGCTTTAGAAATATCAGAGCCATAACGAATTGCAAAAGGCATATCAATACGTAAATTCCCTATTTTAGTAAGATTTGTAATTTTATTTGCTGTAATTGCTGAGTTTGGAATTATTTCTGTTTCGTTTTGAAAAGTTTCTATAACCGTTACAAAAACAGAGATTTCTTTTACAAAACCAAAAGCACCATTTGTTTTAATTAAATCTCCTACTTTAAAAGGTCTAAAAATTAACAACATTACACCAGAAGCAATATGGCCTAAAGAACCATTAAATGCAGCACCAATTGCTAAACCAACACCCGCCAATAATGCTGCGAATGAAGCCATAGGTAAACCAACAATACCTGCAATAGAAATAACTAGTAACATTTTTAAAACAAAACCAAGAGTTGTTAATAAAAATGGCTGTAAAGTTTCGTCGATTGTTCTTTTCTCAAAAATTTTGGCAATTGCATTCATTATTATTCTAATAATCCAAAGACCAATAATTAATGCTGCTATCGCGCCTATTAGTTGCAAGCCCCAATTTCCTAAACCTGATGAAATTGTATTATAAAAGTTTTTTAGTGATTCTGTAAATGTGTCCATTTTTTAATTTTTTAGTTACTTTTTTTTGACACTTTTTTTTTTAGAAAGTCACTTATTAAATATTAATTAGATAATCTTTAGCATAATAATTAGAATATGTATCTTTGTAAAACAATTTTTAATTATGAAATTATTATTGCTTACTTTAGGTTTATTGGCTCTTGGCGTTGCAGGAATTGCCATAAAAATTTGGGCAAAAAAAGATGGCGAATTTGCAGGCACTTGTGCAAGCCAGAACCCTATGTTAAATAAAAATGGAGATGCTTGCGGATTTTGTGGAAAAACACCAGAACAATTTGACTCTTGCGCAGAACCACAACATAATTAATTTTTATTTTAGATGATTTTAACTGTAGTTTTCTACACTTTTGTAGTTTGTACAGCATTACAAATTATCTATTACTTTACTTTTTCATCTTTCCTTTTTAATAAGAAACAAAAATACCAGACAGAAGAACAAGTTCCGATCTCTGTAATTATTTTTGTTAAAAATAAGGCTAATGAACTGCAAAATAACTTGCCTTTTATTTTAGCACAAAACTATTCTAAGTTTGAAATTGTTTTAATAAATAATGCATCAACAGACAATACTTTAGAGGTTATAGAACAGTTTGCATTAGCAAATGATAGAATAAAAATTTTAGATGTTGAAAATAATGAAGCCTTTTGGGGCAATAAAAAATATGCGTTAACCTTAGGCATTAAAGCTGCTAAATACAACCATTTATTATTTACATCGATAAATTCAGAACCACTTTCTGAATTTTGGATTTCAGAAATGAGTAAACAATTTAGTAATTCTAAAACCATAATTTTAGGGTATTCTAAATACAAAAAAGGAAGTTCTTTGAGCAATCTTTTTGTTCGTTTTGAAAATCTATTAACTGCTTTATTTTCTTTTTCTTTTGTAAAATCAGTAAGTGCCGTTATGACTTTTGATGATAATTTTGCTTATACAAAAGATTCGTTTTTTAAAGTTAAAGGGTTTATAAACCATATAAAACTTAAATATGGCGAAAATGATTTATTTTTAAAAGATGCCGCAACTAAAAAAAATAGTTCCTACACAATTTCTATAAATAGTTTTGTAGAAAAAGAAACACCTAAATCTTTTATTAAGTGGTTTCAGTTATTGCAAAATAAAAGTATTTTAAAAAAACAATATAAATTCAAACATCAATTTTTAATTTCTTTTTTCACAATTTCGAAACTGTTATTTTATGTTTTAGGTACTCTTCTATTCTTCTTTTATCCTTGGCAAATTATCCTTCCAATTGTATTGACTTATTTTTTAGTTCAATTTATAATAATTGGTATTACTGCTAAAAAATTAAAAGAACCTTACCTTATTTTTGTATTACCTTTTCTAGAAATTGGGTTATTATTGATTCAAATTACTATATTTATTGCTAATTTGATTTCAAAACCAAATCATTGGAAATAAACGAGAATAAAATTGATATTAACATTTCGAAAGCAAAAGAGGGTAGCCAAACTGCTTTTCGTTTTTTATTAGATACCTTTTGGGGTGATGTCTATAATTATCAATTAAAAAGAACCAAAAGCGAAAATGAGGCTGAGGATATTGCCATACAAACCTTCTCAAAGGCATTTGATAAAATTAATACTTTTGATGATACCTATGTTTTTAAAACTTGGCTAATTGCAATTTCTAAAAATGTACACATAGATTTATTACGTAAGAAAAAAGTTTCTATAACTACAGAAACGACCAAAGAACAAGAAGAAAAAATATACTTGGTTGTTGATGAAAACCCTACTCCCGAAGATAAAATCATCAGAGAACAAAACTTAGCAAAATTATTACAAGACATTAAACAATTGAAACCTAAATACCAAGAAGTGATTCAATTACGTTACTTTCAGGAACTGAGTTATAAAGAAATTGCCACTCAAATTAATGAACCAATGAATAATGTAAAGGTGAAGTTATTACGCGCTAAAAAGTTATTGGCAGCCATTATTGAAAAGAAATAAAATGAAAAAATCATTCTTGCAATCTTTAGGACCTGGCTTATTATTTGCAGGCGCAGCCATTGGAGTTTCTCACTTAGTACAGTCTACAAAAGCGGGCGCAGAATTTGGATTTGGACTTCTTTGGGCATTATTATTGGTACATCTTTTTAAATATCCATTTTTTCAATTTGGGCCGCGTTATGCAGCAGCAACTGGCGAAACATTATTGGATGGTTATAAAAAACTTGGTAAAGCAGTTTTAGCGATTTACTATGTAATTAATTTTGCAACAATGTTTACCATACAAGCAGCAGTTACTATTGTTACGGCTGGTTTAGCATCACAACTTTTTGGTTTTACAAACAACTTAGTTATTTGGTCTTGTATTTTAATGTTTATCAGTATGCTATTTCTTATCGTAGGGAAATACAAATTATTAGACAATTTAATGAAATACATTATCATTATTTTATCTATCAGTACAATTTTAGCCGTATCTGTGGCAGTATTTAGCTCAAAAGAAGCTTTTGATGTAAGTCAGATTTTACCATCTGGTACTGTAGAAATTACTTTTTTAATAGCATTTTTGGGCTGGATGCCTGCACCTATGGATGTTTCAATTTGGCATTCTATATGGTCTGTAGAAAAAAGTAAAAACACCTTTATAAAAATACAACCAAAAGATGCCATTTTCGACTTTAATGTAGGCTATATAGGCACACTTATACTTGGTATTTGCTTTGTGCTTCTAGGTGCTTTAGTAATGTATAATTCTGGCGAAACATTTTCTAATAAAGGAGGTGTATTTGCATCACAACTAATTACATTATACACTAAAAACTTAGGCGATTTTTCTTATATCTTTATTGCTGTTGCTGCCTTTACAACAATGTTTAGCACTACCATTACCACTTTAGATGCATCACCAAGAGCAATGAATAGAACCTCAAAATTATTGTTTGAAAAAGAGTTTAAATTTGGATATTGGTTTTGGATTATTTTTCTTTTTATTGGTACTTTTATCATCTTGCAATTTTATTTAGGTGATATGGGTAACTTAGTTAAAATAGCCACTATTTTATCTTTTTTAACAGCCCCTTTTTATGCAATTCTCAACTATATTTTAATAACAGGAAAATATACACCTAAAGAACATCAACCTGGTTTATTTACGCGAATTTTAAGTATTGTGGGTATTGTATTTTTAATAGGGTTTAGTGTTTGGTTTTTAACGAATATTTAAATCTTTTCTTTGTAAATTTGCACTTTAAATGTTTGAGAAATGGCAATAGAAGCAGCAGTATTACCTGAAAGACCCAAAAAACCGAAATGGTTACGTGTAAAATTACCTGTAGGTAAAAAATATACAGAGCTAAGAGGTTTAGTGGATAAATATAAATTAAACACCATTTGCACAAGTGGTAGTTGCCCAAATATGGGCGAATGTTGGGGAGAAGGTACAGCTACGTTCATGATTTTAGGAAACATCTGTACACGTTCTTGCGGTTTTTGTGGTGTAAAAACAGGTCGACCTGAAACTGTGGAATGGGATGAACCAGAGAAAGTAGCACGTTCTATAAAAATTATGAGCATTAAACACGCCGTAATTACTTCTGTAGATAGAGACGATTTAAAAGATGGCGGTTCTATTATTTGGGCTGAAACCGTAGATGCCATTCGTAGAGCAAACCCAAACACGACTTTAGAAACTTTAATTCCTGACTTTCAAGGGAATACAAATCAAATTGACAGGATTATTGAGGTACATCCAGAAGTGGTTTCTCATAATATGGAAACTGTAAGAAGATTAACACGTGAGGTACGTATTCAAGCAAAATATGATAGAAGCTTAGGTGTTTTAAAGTATTTAAAAGAAAATGGAATGCGAACTAAAACCGGGTTAATGTTAGGTTTGGGTGAAAAAGAAGAAGAAGTAATTCAAACAATGAAAGATTTACGCGCTGTTAATTGTGATGTGATTACAATAGGTCAATATTTACAGCCAACTAAAAAACATTTACCTGTAAAAGAATTTATAACGCCAGAGCAATTTAAAAAATACGAAACTATTGGTCTAGAAATGGGCTTTATGTATGTAGAAAGTGGCGCTTTAGTTAGGTCTTCTTACAAGGCGCACAAACACGCAATTTAATTGTTAAAATATTACAAAATATATCATTCAAATACTTTTTTGGCATAGTGATTGCTAATATAGAAATGAAAGCAACGTAGTAAACTGTTTTCATTGTGTAAATTATTTGAATTAGTTGATTTAAAACCATTTCTTTTTGAGATGGTTTTTTTATGTCTAGTAAAATATATTATTCTGAGAGAGATCAACAAAAAAAAAGGAATCGCCTAAAATAATTTTCAGGCGATTCCTAATGCTACGTATTATAAATGCCCTAACTTATAATTTGATACTATTTTTTTTATTAAAACCATTTCAAAGAAACGACACTTACGAAATTTAAGGTTTAATTATCGTTAACTCGTCTAAAACATTAATTGTTTGACTTACATAAATCTTTAAAATATTATTAGATTGCACTAATAATATCGTACTTCGTAATAATATGATAATTGCCATTTTCTAAATCAACCAAAACAGCATCGTTGTCTTTAGAAATCAATTTAGAAACCTCTTCTAACTTTGTTTGCTTTTTTACAATAGGATATGGTTTTCCCATAATTTCTTTAATCGTTTTTGTAGCAATATCTTTATCAGACATAAAATGATACAACAAATCAGATTCGTCTAAAGACCCTACAATTCCGTTTGCATCTCGAATAGGAATTTGAGAAATTTTATGTTTTTTCATTCTTTCGATAGCATGCGAAACCAATTCTTCTGTCTGTGCAGTTACTAAAGGTTTATTATCGTGATTTTTAATTAAATCTGACGCAAAAATAATTTCTTCAACTAAAAAACCGCGATCACGCATCCAATCATTATTAAACATTTTACCCACATACCTACTTCCATGATCGTGGAATAAAACCACAACCACATCATCTTTTGTAAAATGTTCTTTTAACTGTAACAATCCTTTAATGGCTGCTCCTGCAGAATTCCCTAAAAACATGCCCTCTTCTTTTGCCAAACGTTGGGTGTAAACTGCAGCATCTTTATCGGTTACTTTAGTAAAACCATCAATAACACTAAAATTTACATTTTTAGGTAAAATATCTTCCCCAATTCCTTCTGTGATGTATGGATAAATTTCATTCTCGTCAAAAATACCAGTTTCGTGATATTTTTTAAAAACCGAGCCATAGGTATCAATTCCCCAAACTTTTACGGTTTTACCAGCTGCTTTAGCTTTCATTTTTAAATAACTACCAACTCCAGAAATGGTTCCTCCTGTACCAACACCAACCACAAAATGGGTTACTTTACCTTCTGTTTGTTCCCAAATTTCTGGCCCAGTACTTAAAAAATGTGCTTTGCAATTGCTTGGATTATCATATTGATTTACATACCAAGAATTAGGTGTTTCTTCTCCCAAACGTTTAGAAACTGAATAATAAGAACGAGGATCATTTGGTTCTACATTTGTAGGACAAACCACAACCTCTGCTCCTACTGCTCTTAGAATATCAATTTTTTCTCTAGATTGCTTGTCGGCCATTACAAAAATACATTTATACCCTTTTACAATTGCTGCCAAGGCTAAACCCATCCCTGTGTTTCCTGAAGTTCCTTCAATGATTGTTCCTCCGGGTTTTAAACGTCCATCTGCTTCTGCATCTTCAATCATTTGCAGCGCCATTCTATCCTTTACAGAGTTTCCTGGGTTAAAAGTTTCGTATTTAGATAGCACCAAACAAGGCAATTCTTTGGTTAAAGTATTCAATTTAACTAAAGGTGTATTCCCAATAGTTTCTAAAATATTTTCTGAGTAGTTCATTTATAAAATTTTCCTAGCGCTAAAATACTCTCTTTATTTTTGGCTTACAACTTTAGTTAAATATAGAAGCGATAAAGTAATAATAACTGTACTATTATTTTAAGACAGTATTAGATTTTGAATACTTTATAAAAAGTACCATAAACAAAATAATTTGAGCTATAACCAACTCTTTTAATAAGACACTTTTAGAGCTAATAGCAAAAATATTTATAACAGAAAATAAAAGCAAACCAACAAATCTAAAAAAGATTACTAGTTGTTTTTTTGTAATTTGAATCACAACTTGGTTCTGATATTGATTATTACTATTAAGAGATTTAATAATTGTTGAACTCATAATTTTAATTTTTTACAAAGATGCAACCTGTTTTTAATTTATTTTTATTTATATTTATAATACATTTTATAAAAAAAATTTATGAACTACACATTACATCAATTAGATATTTTTAAAAAAATTGTTGAAGTTAAAAGTGTAACCAAAGCATCTGAACAATTATTTTTAACGCAACCAGCTGTTTCTATTCAATTAAAAAATTTTCAAGATCAATTTAAATTACCACTTTTTGAAATTGTGGGAAGAAAATTGTACATCACCGAATTTGGTGAAGAAATTGGCAAAGCAGCCATCAAAATTTTAGATGAAGTGGAAGCTATTAATTATAAATCTTCTTTATTTGAAGGTAAACTGGCTGGTAAACTAAAACTTTCTGTTGTTTCTACTGCAAAATATGCGATGCCTTATTTTTTAACAAACTTTATTAAAGAAAATAATGAAGTTGATATTACAATGGATGTAACCAATAAAATGTCTGTAATTAGATCTTTAGAAAATAACGAGTGTGATTTTGCAATGGTATCTACAATTCCCAAAAAATTAAAAATTGATAGTATTGAATTGATGAAAAATCAAATGTTTTTTGTGGCTGGTAAAGATTATGATGCCTCAGAAAAATCAATTGAATTGAAAGATTTGAATAAGTCTATGTTCTTGTTTAGAGAAAATGGTTCTGCTACGCGTTTGGCAATGGAAAAATATTTAATAAAACACAAAATAGAGATTCTAAAAAAAATGGAACTCACCTCTAATGAAGCTGTAAAACAAGCGATTATTGCTGGCTTAGGTATTTCTTTAATGCCTATAATCGGAATTCAGGAATCTTTACAAAATGGCGATTTAAAAATCTTAAAAATTAAAGATTTACCCATTGAAACCAATTGGAATTTAATTTGGCTAAAAACCAAAAACTTATCGAATGTTGCCAAAGCTTTTAAAGCCTATATCATAGAGAATAAAGAAGACATTATTGAAAATAATTTTCAATTAAAGTACGATTTCAATTAGTTTTTAAGCAAATTTAATTGACTTTGATGGCTCTATTTTTGTAATGATATACGAAGGGATGATCAACATTAAAAAACATAAAAATAACGTTCCAATATTTAATAAAAGTACAGCTGTAAACGATATGTAAACTGGCATTGTAGTTACGTAATAGGTTTCTGGATTTAGCGTAATGACCTTAAAAAAATATTGAATACCAATAATGGATAATCCAATAATATTTCCCCAAAAAAGCCCTTTTAAAATTAAGTAAGATGCGTTGTATAAAAATATTTTTCTGATGCTTGTATTGTAACTTCCTAAAGCTTTAAGAATACCAATCATTTGCACACGTTCTAAAATTAAAACTAATAAAGCCGTTATCATATTAATACCAGCAATTACGATCATAATAGCAATAATAAACCACACATTATTATCGAAAAGTTTAATCCATTCAAAAACATTTGGGTACGATTCAAGAATCGTATTTTTGTTTAATGTCGATGCTATTTCGCGATAAATCTCGTCTCCTTTTGCATCAATTTCATCAAAATCATCTAACAAAACTTCAAAACCACCAACTTCATTTTCATTCCATTTATTTAGTTTCTGAACCTCTCTTATATCACCAATCATTACACTTTTATCAAACTGAGCAAAGCCAGAATTGTAAATTCCAGAAATAATGTATTTTTTGTTTGATGGTAATTTACTATTCGTCGTTTTAAGAAAAGTAGCCAAAATAGTATCGTTTAATTTTAAATGCAAGCGATTTACCACAGTTTCTGATAATAAAACAGCTCTGGTTCTAGGTTGATTAAAATTAGGTACAGTGCCTTCTACCAAATATTCCTTAAAAAAAGACCAATCGTAATCGGAAGAAACGCCCTTAAAAATAACACCTTCAAAATCAGTTTCAGTTCTTAAAATTCCGCCTTTATTAGCAAAAACTTGCACGTTTTTTATGCCAGAAATGTTTTTAAACTTCGGATAAAAATCTTGATTCTTTTTTATGGGTGTTGTAGAAACTTCAGAGTTATTATTATCGTAATTTACAATTTGAATGTGCCCTTTAAAACCAGCCATTTTATCGCGAATTTTATATTGCAATCCAGAACCTGTAGCAACCGCAATAAGCATAATAATAATTCCTAACGCAATTGCGGTGATCGCAATTTTTATTATTGGCGATGAAATGCTATTTTTATACTTTTTGCCAGTAATAATGCGTTTTGCAATAAATAATTCGTAATTCAAATTAATGACTCTTTTAAATCTTCGTAAAAGTACCTATTTATTTTTATTTCTGTTAGTGAATTTTCAGCTGATTTGTTGTGCCAAACAAGTTCAAAATTCAGAATTGAAAATTCAGAGTTCAAAACCCGAAAACAATCAAATTAAAACTGGAGCAGAAAGAACTGAATTATATTTAAACCTTTTAAAAGGAAAAAATATTGCTATTGTTGCCAATCAAACCTCGGTTTTATCGGTTTTACAAAGGGCAGAAGTTTCTCCAAATGTTATGGGTTCTGTAAAAAAAATACATCATTTAGTTGATTATTTACATCATTATAATGGTATTAATGTAAAAAAAGTATTTGCGCCAGAACACGGTTTTCGTGGAAAGGCAGATGCAGCAGAATTTGTAAAAGATGGTGTTGATGCAAAAACAGGTTTACCAATTTTATCACTTCACGGAAAATATAAAAAACCTACTGTTAAGCAATTACAAAATATCGATGCTATTGTTTTTGATATACAAGATGTTGGCGCTCGTTTTTACACTTACATTTCTTCTTTACATTTTGTAATGGAAGCTTGTGCTGAAAACGGAATTTCTTTGATTGTTTTAGATAGGCCCAACCCAAATGGACATTATGTTGATGGCCCTATTTTAGAACCAGAACATTCTAGTTTTGTTGGTAAACATCCTGTTCCTGTGGTTTATGGAATGACCATTGGCGAATATGGCGAAATGATAAATGGTGAAAAATGGTTAAAAAATGGAATACAATGCGATTTAAAAGTGATTCCTTTAGAAAATTACACCCACAATTCTACATATCATTTAGCTATAAAACCCTCTCCAAATTTACCGAATGATAAAAGTATAAATCTATACCCAAGTTTGGGTTTTTTTGAAGGAACAACAATAAACGCAGGTCGTGGAACAGACTTTCAGTTTCAAAGATATGGTGCTCCATTTTTTGAAAAAACTGATTTCTCTTATATTCCAAAAGCAAATGAAGATGCAAAATATCCAAAACATAAAGAAAAGTTGTGTTATGGAGTAGATTTAAGCGACACTCCTCATTTATCTAAAATAGATTTGTCTTTTCTGATTGACGCTTATCAAAAAACACCTAAAAAAGAAACTTTTTTTGGGAAGACCTTTACAATTCACGCTGGTACAAAAAAATTGCAGCAGCAGATCGAACAAGGTTTATCTGCTGAAGAAATTAGAAAAAACTGGAAAAAAGGAATAGCTGATTTTAAAAAAATTAGGAAGCAGTATTTGATTTATCCTTAATAATACGTTTAAATCAACATCTCTAAGTTAAAAATTAAGTGATAAAAAATGCGAGAATAAAATAAGTTCTCGCATTTTAAATATACTTTTTTGTTAAAAACTTACTTTATAAATAACGTACTAACTTGATTGTTTACACGAACAAAATAGGTGCCAGCAGATAAATTATTCGTTTCTATCTGTGTAGAAGAATCAGTAAATTCTCGACTATAAACTTTTTTTCCTGTTACAGAATATATTTCTACTATATATGTATCTACATCCGAAAGTTTTATGGTCACCAATTCATTTGCAGGGTTTGGAAACATATTAAATTTTTCTCTAAACATAGAAACAACACTAGCTGTTCCTGAATTATTAGCCAAGGGAGTTGGTGTCATCCCAGTAAAATCTCCAGTTCCATTAGGGGATCTTGCATAACTTACATCATCTGTTTGATTTGTAAAAGAAAGTGCATCTACAATTTCTCCTGTAGGATCTACTAAATACAATTCTTCTCCGTCTGCATTTAATTTAAAATTAGCATGATTTCCTCCTTGTTCTTCATCTTTATCTGCCCAAATTAAAAAATAACTATCTGCATTAATTGTTTGTGTTGGTAGTGCAAACTTGTTCAGTTCTAAAATATCATCAGTTAAATAATAACCTTCTAAAGAAATACTCGCGTTAGATTTATTGTATAATTCAATATAATCGTCAAACTCGCCCATTTCATCAGCTAAAATTTCATCATTCGCTGCTAAAACTTCATTAATTACAAGACCTGAACCTAAAGTAGAATCGAATTGGACTCTGTACACGAAAGAAGAATGCTCTGCACCAATTGGTAGATAACTTGCAGTTTTATTACTATCATTCTTAATTGCTTCAATATAATATCTTACATAATTTCCTTCAGCTTGTTTAGGTATACTAGCACCATAAATTCCATCTCCAGCAGAACCATCGTTTTCACTACCATTATCTACCATTACTATTTTGGTAAAATTACCTACAATACCAACAGCATAAAATAAATTCACTTCAGAAATATTTTTTATACCAGCATTTACAGTAATATTCATTTCGTCATCACTATATGGCAAGCTATCTATAACACCTTCTACTCCAAAAGTAGCTTCTTTTAATTCTAAATCTGTAACATCAACTTCAGCATCACTTTCTAAAAATGCTTTTCTATTTGTAAAATAATTTTTTAATTCTACTATGCCAGCTGTAAATTCTTGATAGGTTATGAGTTTTTTGGGGTCTGCCTGCATACTTGCATCAATTAAAGCAACATAAGAATCTATTAAAGCAAATACATCATCTAGATTCATTTCTTCATCTAAAATTGTTCTTACGTGCGCCAAATAACGTTGACGTATTGTAGGAATGGCTAACAAACGATTTAAAAGTGGATAATTTACATTGTCTTCATTCATAAAAATATCCCAATCAACATTATTTATATTCATTGCTGAATTGCCATCAAACTCTAAAGGTGTTAACCTACCTGTTTCAGGCTCATAATAGACATAGTAATCCATTTTTCCTTTATAGATATAACTATCGTCGTCTGAATAAATAATTTCATGAGCCAAAAACCATAATGTTCTATCAATATCAATATAATCTTTAATGGTTTCTTCTAATTCATTTATAGGAGTATTATTTAAAACATCACAAACAGCAACTAATTTTTCCCATGAATTTTCAATGTCTGATGATTTAAGCGAATAGTATTTTTGATATTCAGTAATATCATCACCCAAATAGTTTAAAGCAGCAGTTCCATCTCCCCATTGAGCACCACCACCACCAGCGCCACCGCCACCGCCACCTCTTGGTGGTCCACCATTTGTATTCCCAGAATCATCGCCTTCGGCATCTGCTCTAAAACGCGCTCCATCATTACTCATAAACCAATCTTCAAGCAAATCTTTATTAACTTGTTGTACGTTAGTATATGGCCCCCAATATTCATTATTGATATATAATTCTATAAAATTAGCTTGTGGTGCAGGTATGTGATTTCTACATAAATGAGCATACAAAACTTCACGTATTGTAGAATTATCTTGATATGCGTTGTTGAGATTTATATTACTGTACCCATTTAAATCTTGGTCTTCTACAAACAAATCTGTTTTAATAGAAAAAGACATTTTTTCAGCGGCGTCAGTTAATCTTGTATATGACGTATTCCCTTTAAATTGAATACCTACATCTTCGAGAACTTCATCTTCATATTTTAAAGTTGCTTTTATATAAACATCTGTATCATAGTTGTTTTCTAATTGCGTCCAAAAATCTGCATCTTCAAACTCTAAATATATTTTTCTTAATTTACTCTCATTATAAAAACCTGTTACATTTCCAGATTCGGTCTTTATCTCCTTTAAATCCTCAGTAATATTGATAAATTTGGGAAGGTCTTGTGCAAAAATTGTAGTTGAAAAAAATAAAAATAAAAGTGACTTAAAAATTAATTGGTTGATTGTATTTTTCATATTCTAATGTAGTCTAAAAAAATAATGGTTCAGAAAATCATCTAAATTCGAGACGATATAATTAAAAAACGCCCTAAAATAATAGATGGTTCAAATTGTTAGACCTAACTTTTTATAAATAGTTTATTTTTTTCTAAAAAAATATATTATAATTTAAAAGTCATACAAAATATTGATTTTAAAGCGGTATCTTAAGTAAAATAGAATTGAAATAATTTAAGGTGTACCGTTTTATTTTTCTAAAACAGTAAAAACTTTAGCATCAAAAACTTTAGAATAAGCACTATCTACTTTATATTTTTCGCCCAAGTCCTCAGCTCCTTTTAACTTTAACACATCTTTTATATAGGTGAGCCAATCTGATCTATCTACAATTGCATTGTCTAAAATTGCCCCTGAAAAATCTGCATTATTAATTTTTGTATTCAACAAAATTGCACCCGATAGATTTGCGTTTGTTAACATTGCGCCGCGCAAATCTGCATAACCTAAATCTGCATTCATAAAGTTTGTGTTCTCAAAACGCGCTTTTCTTGCATCGACTTTTAACAAATCTGCGCTAGATAAATCTGCGCCTTTTAAATTGACGCGTCTTAGCACTGCATTATACAAATTTGCACCTTTTAGTTCAGCTTTTGTAAAATCGCTTTCGTGTAAAATCTCATCTTCAAGAAAAGTACTATTCATATCACTTTTACACAACGTAATTAGTAACTGACCTCTTTCTGGGCTAATGGAATTTTCTATCAATTTATCATTTACCAAATATCGATAAGGTTTCATCGCCCTGCTTAAACCAACAATTCTGCCCACTAATGTATTCGATAGTTTTTTTGATTTTTTTGTTTCAAGTTCGGTGTTAATATCACTTAAAATATCACCCATAATAAACATTTGAGCAGATCGTCTTGAAGCTTCTGCCAAATAAGTTTGTTCTTGTATTTTTTTATTTTGGGTTTTTAATAAGTGATTTTGATACAACATTAAAGTAGTTGGCAATAAAGCAAAAAGTATGGCTACTACTCCTATTCTGGTTAATCTTTTAACAACACTTGCAATTAAATCTGACGTGGTTTGTAAAGAAATTCTTTTCTGTTCGTTAAACTCTTGAATAGAGTTATAAATACTCGTTTTTAAATTTTTACCAGCTATAAAAGTCGCCGTAAAGTTTACAAAAAAATTCCATTTTTTCTTATTTAGCTGTTTCGGGTTTTCGAGTTTTGCTATACGCTCTTTTAAATTTAAGTTTTCTTTTTCTAATTCTTCAATTCTATCAGACATTATGCATTTTTTTTAGCTGAGTTTTCGAACTATTTCCTTCTTTTTTTATCATTATAAACATAAGGAATTTCTTTTTTTAAAGCTTCTACAATATTATACGCAGCAGGACAAACGGCTGTATTTGCAATGGTTAAATCTGTAATTTGTATAAACTTTCTTCTATCTGTATGCGGATATTCTGCACACGCTTTTGGTCGTACATCATAAATAAAACACGTATTATCAGATTCGTCAAAAAAAGAACAAGGTGCCGTTTTAAGTACCATAAAATCGTCTTCATCTCTTTCTAAATACTGATTTGTAAAATCTGAAACCTTCATTTTTAAATGTTTAGAAATGCGCTCAATGTCTTTATCTATAAAAATAGGACTTGTTGTTTTACAGCAATTTCCACACGTTAAACAATCTGTTTTTGCGAATTCTTTAGTGTGTAAATCCTGCATAACAACATCTAAATTTTTAGGTGTTCTACGTCTTAAATTCGTGAAATATTTCTTGTTTTCTTTATTAGCTTCTTCAGCTAATTTTGGCAATTCTTCTAAACGTTTTTGCATCCTTGAAAAATACAATTATTTCTAATAAAAATAGACTAAAAATATGTAATTTTGCATTTCAATTTTTGAGACCTAATGAACATACAAAACACTATAGAAACCAAAGCAAAAGAAGGTTTTTTAGCTTTATATAATATAGAAATTCCGAGTGTAGAATTCCAAGCGACACGCAAAGAATTTGAAGGTGATATTACAGTAGTTGTTTTTCCTTTATTACGTTACAAAAAAGGAAATCCGGTACAAATTGGCGAAGATTTAGGTAAATATATTGTTGAAAATATTTCTGAAATCACCGATTATAATGTTGTAAAAGGGTTTTTAAATTTAGTGATTGACGACCAATATTACCTTAACTTTTTCAATTCAATTTACAACAATTCAACGTATGGTTTTGTTGCGCCAAAAGCGGATGAAAAAGCTGTAATGGTAGAATATTCATCTCCAAACACCAACAAACCTTTACATTTAGGGCACGTTCGTAATAATTTATTAGGCTATGCTGTTGCTGAAATTATAAAAGCTTCAGGTAAAAAAGTATACAAAACTCAAATTATTAACGATAGAGGAATTCATATTTGTAAATCGATGTTGGCTTGGCAGAAATATGGTGATGGAGAAACTCCTGAATCTACGGGTTTAAAAGGCGATAAATTGGTTGGAAATTATTATGTGAAATTCGATCAAGAATATAAAAAGCAAATTGCGCAATTAACATCCGAAGGAAAAACAGAAGACGAAGCAAAAAAAGAAGCACCGCTTTTAGTTGAAGCACAAGAAATGTTGTTAAAATGGGAAGCTGGAGATGAGAAAACAGTTGCACTATGGAAAGAAATGAATTCTTGGGTGTATAAAGGTTTTGACATCACCTATAAAAATATGGGTGTTAATTTTGACAATCTATATTATGAAAGTGACACTTATTTATTAGGCAAAGATGTGGTTGCACAAGGATTAGAAAAAGGCGTTTTTATTAAAAAAGATGATGGTTCTGTTTGGTGCGATTTAACTGACGATGGTTTAGATGAAAAAATTGTGTTACGTTCTGATGGCACTGCTGTTTATATGACACAAGATATTGGCACAGCCATACAACGTGTAAAAGATTTTTCGGATGTTGGCGGAATGGTGTATACTGTGGGTAATGAGCAAGATTATCATTTTCAAGTATTGTTTTTAATTCTTAAAAAGTTAGGTTTTGATTGGGCAAAACAATTGCATCATTTAAGTTACGGAATGGTAGATTTACCATCAGGCAAAATGAAATCAAGAGAAGGCACTGTTGTAGATGCAGATGATTTAATGGTAGAAATGACAAGTACTGCCAAAGAAATTTCTGAAGAACTTGGTAAGTTAGATAGCTATTCTAAGGATGAAAAATACGAATTGTACAAAAAGATTGGTTTAGGTGCTTTAAAATACTTTATTCTAAAAGTAGATCCTAAGAAAAGAATTTTATTCGACCCCAAATCTTCTGTAGATTTTCAAGGAAATACGGGGCCGTTTATTCAATATACTTATGCTAGAATTCAATCTATTATAAGAAAAGCAGATTTTGATTACAATATCATATCGAGCGAAGTCCAGATATCTCTGCACATAAAAGAAAAAGAATTACTAAAACAATTAGAATTGTTTCCTGAAGTTATACAACAAGCTGCCACAAATTATTCACCAGCTGTAATTGCAAACTACACCTATGATTTAGTAAAAGAATTTAATTCTTTTTATCAGAATGTATCTATTTTAGGAGAAGAAAATGAGCATAAAAAAATATTTAGAGTACAATTAGCCAAGAAGGTTGCAGACACTATAAAAGCTGCATTTTCATTATTTGGAATAAAAGTACCTAAAAGAATGTAATATCGTAAATTTATAAACTTAAAAATATAAATCCATTAAATTTCAAATATGTTAAATTTTTATTTGAAATCGACCCTAATTATAACTAAATTTGGGGTTGAGTTTTAAATAAATTTTACATTTAGTTTTAAAATCAAAATACACAAATACATGAAATACGACATCATTATCATTGGAAGTGGACCTGGAGGTTATGTAACTGGAATTAGAGCATCACAATTAGGCTTTAAAGTTGCTATTGTAGAAAAAGAATCTTTAGGAGGTATCTGTTTAAATTGGGGTTGTATTCCAACAAAAGCATTACTAAAATCTGCTCAAGTTTATGATTATTTAAAACATGTAGATGAATATGGATTAAAAGCCGAAGCTATAGATAAGGATTTTGATGCCGTTATTAAACGAAGCAGAGGTGTTGCCGATGGAATGAGCAAAGGTGTTGCGTTTTTAATGAAGAAAAATAAAATCGATATCCTTGATGGTTTTGGTAAAATAAAAACAGGCAAAAAAGTTGATGTTACTGCTAAAGACGGAATTGTAACCGAATACAGTGCGGATCATATTATTATTGCAACAGGTTCTCGTTCTCGTGAATTACCTAATCTACCACAAGATGGTGTAAAAGTAATTGAATATAGAAAAGCAATGACATTACCGAAACAACCTAAATCTATGATTGTTGTAGGTTCTGGAGCAATTGGTGTTGAATTTGCACATTTTTATAATACAATGGGCACTGATGTTACCATAGTAGAATTTCAACCCAATTTAGTACCAGTAGAAGATATTGACATCTCTAAACAATTTGAGCGCTCTATAAAAAAAGCGGGTATTAAAGTAATGACAAATTCTTCTGTAGAATCTGTAGATACTTCTGGCGAAGGTGTTATTGCCACCGTAAAAACAAAAAAAGGAGATATTACTTTAGAAGCAGACATCTTATTATCAGCAGTTGGTATTAAATCGAATATCGAAAATATTGGTTTAGAAGATGTTGGCATTATAGTAGATAGAGATAAAATTTTGGTAAACGATTATTACCAAACAAATATACCAGGTTATTATGCTATTGGAGATGTTGTTCCAGGGCAAGCTTTAGCGCACGTAGCTTCTGCTGAAGGCATTACATGTGTAGAAAAAATAGCTGGTTTACATACAGAAGCAATCGATTATGGAAACGTTCCAGGTTGTACCTATGCTACCCCAGAAATTGCCTCAGTTGGTTTAACAGAAGCCAAAGCAAAAGAAGCTGGTTATGAATTAAAAGTGGGTAAATTCCCATTTTCTGCTTCAGGTAAAGCGAAAGCTGCTGGTACGCCTGATGGTTTTGTAAAAGTGATTTTTGATGCTAAATATGGCGAATGGCTAGGTTGCCATATGATTGGTGCTGGAGTAACAGATATGATAGCTGAAGCGGTATTAGGTCGTAAACTAGAAACAACAGGACACGAAGTACTAAAAACAATACATCCTCACCCAACAATGAGTGAAGCTGTAATGGAGGCAGTTGCTGATGCATATGATGAAGTAATTCACCTATAATGTATGTCATTTGATAGAAAAAGAATATTTTTAGGTATATTTTTTTCTTACATTTGTCCTAGTTACAATTAAATGAACATCCCTCACTTTAGCGATTAATATAAATATATAATATAGATGAATTTCGTTGAGTGGTTTCTTACCTTTATCTATAAGATAAAGACCTTCCCTCTAATTATACAAATAACCATTGTTTTAACAATGACTTTTATAATAGCTACTTTAGCTCTTATGATAACTATTTATACGATTAGAAGAAGACATAACAGAATGCAAAAAACACTAGAAAATAGTGTCCCGGAAATCGTTAAATTATTTGACGATATTCTCTTTACTGATAAAAATTACAACGAACAAGAAATCTTTACCAAGTTCGAAGATATTGTTGATGAGGTAAATAGAGAGTCCCTAGATATTGGCGTTGGTGTTTTAGTTGATTTTAAAAATAACCATAGAGAATCAGAAAAATACCCTCTAATAATTAGTGCTTTAGGAATAGTAGAACACTTAGAAAGAAAATTCGATTCACGTTCTAACAGCGAAAAAATTGATGCATTTCAAGAAGCGTTTGTATTAGATTTAAATAAATTTGATTCAAAGATTTTAAGATATGCATACAGTAAAAACAAATTGATTCGTAGTGAAGCTAGAAACTCACACCTTGCATTAAGTTCTAACGACCCTTACCGATTTTTCGATGAATTTGATCGTAACTTGAGTAAATGGGACGAAATAGAATTAATGCAATATTTATTATTACAGAAAGATAGAGGTAATTTAGAAGGTTTAGGAAAATGGATAAACTATTCTAAAAACGACTCTTTGGTAGTTTTTCTAATTAAAATGGTAGGATTCTTTAAACAGAAAGGTATCAATGATATTTTGATGGAAAAATTAGAAGATGATAATGCACTAGTGCGAGCCGAAGCTATTTTAACCATGGGTGAATTAAATATTTCTGAAACTGAACAAGGTTTAATTGAACGATACTATACAGAACCAGAGATATGCCAAGTTGCTATCGTAAAAACAATTAAAAAATTCAACTCTGGTAAGTCATTAAGTTTTCTTGAAGAAATCTTTAATGATTCAAATAATATTGATACTAAAAAAATTATTGCAGAAGCTATCTTAAACTACAGTTATGAAGGTAAGATTGCTTTTCAAAACCTTAAAAACACATTAAAAGGATTCGACTTAACGATATTACAACATGTTGAAACCCCTTTAATAAAATACAAATAGATGTTTGAAATTTTTGTAAAAGTTTATGAATATTTTATATTTTTCTATGCAACTTCATTAATTTTAAGTTACATCGTACTCGCTATATTTTCATTTATAGCGATCAACAGGTATAAAAGCTATAACACAGACATAGATGATGAAGAACTTTTAAGTTCTCATCTTGCACCAGGAATATCGGTAATAGCGCCGGCATATAATGAAGAAAAGACAATTATTATTAATGTAAAATCATTATTAACTTTAAATTACCCTCTTTTTGAGGTAATTATTATAAACGATGGTAGTAAAGACGACACGTTAAAGTTGCTTATTGAAGAATTTGATCTCGTTGAAGCTCCATTTGCTTATGTAGAAAAGATTAAAACAAAACCTTATAAAAGAACGTTTAAATCACAAAACCCTAAATACGACATTCTTACTATAATTGATAAAGAAAATGGAGGTACTAAAGCAGATGCCTTTAATGCAGGTTTAAACGCATCAGTATTTCCTTATTATTTAAATACAGATGTAGATTGTATTTTAGCAAGAAATACACTTACAAAAATGATTAAACCAATTCTAAGCTCTAAAACTACAGTAATTGCTGTTGGTGCTACGCTTAGAATGTCTAACAACTGCGAAATTGAAGAAGGTATTATTACTAGAGTTAGACCTCCAAAAGCACTAATACCTCGTTTTCAAGAATTAGAATATATTAGATCTTATCTTTTAGGTAAAATGGGATGGGAATTAATAAATTCAGTACCAAATGTTTCTGGTGGTTTAGGTATGTTTGATAAAGATATCGCCATTAAAGCAGGTGGTTACGGAGCTGATTCTCATGCAGAAGATATGGATATGCTAACCAGAATGGCAGCTCATATGATGAACAACAGATTAGACTACAAGATTGGATATATACCGCTTTCTTGTTGTTGGACAGAAGGACCTCCTAACATTCAAATTTTAAGTAGACAGCGCACAAGATGGGCCAGTGGTTTATTCCAAATGTTTAGTGATCACAGAAAGATTTTGTTTAACCCAACCTACAAAAGATTAGGGTTAATAACTTTTCCATACATTTTTATTTTCGAGTTTTTAGCACCAATCATAGAGGCATTTGGTATACTTTTTTCTATTTTCTTGTTATTATATGGCTATGTAAATTGGAATTTTGCACCGTTAATTTTATTATACTCATACACATTTGCTATAATGATTTCATCGATTGTAATTATTTGGGATCAAATGACTTTTAAGTATTACAATACTACTAGAGAAGTACTCTCATTATTCTTAACTGCATTTATTGAACCTATCATATATCACCCAATGATAATGTTCTTTTCTTTAAAAGGCTATTTCAGTTATATTACCTCTCGAGAATTAGCTTGGGGTACTATGACTAGACAAGGGTTTGATAATGAAGATGACAAAAATAAAAAATCAGATAGTAAAAACGATACGAATTCTGATGGTGGTAATAAACCAGATAATCCTGGAGGAAAAAAACCTAGTATTTTCGAGAAACTTAAAAAGAATAAAAATTCAGGCACAGATTTTGAGCCTATAAAAACATAAATTACTTATTATGAAAATAAATAAGTCTATTTTAATCCTTATTGTGGTTTTAATATCACAAGTAAAATGCTACGCTCAAGAAACGTCGTATGAATCTTCCGATGAATATTTTGATGAAGCTAAAAAAGATATTGCTGAGCAAAACTTTACAAGGGCTGCCAAAATGAGTTGGAGAGGCCTACAATTATCGCCGAATGACTTAGATTTAAAAACACTGTTAGGAAAAGCTAACATGCAGTTAGGAAGATATGATACTGCAAGATATGTTTTAAAACAAGTATACGACAGAAGAAAAAAAGATATCGATGTTTTAGCTTATTTGGTTACTATTGAGCAAACTACAAAAAGATATTCTGATGCTATATGTTTTGTAAATGAATTATTAGAGATTACACCATATAGTAGAGGTTGGTGGATTAGGAAAATTCAAATTTATAAAGAAATGGGTAACTTTGAAGAAGCAGAACGATCTTTAAAGAGGTTATACCAAATCTACCCAGATGATACTGAAATTCAAGATGAGTACAATTACATTATGCTTAATGATGGAAATAACGCGATAGCCAGTAAAAATTATGATGATGCTAACGAAATCTATAAAACAGTAATAGATAACGACCCAACAAACAGAGATGCCTATATAGGTGTAATTAGAAATGAATTACTTAAAGGAAACCCAGAATATGCATTACAATTTACCAATAGGGCTCTTTTAGAATTAAAATTTGATCAAGAATTAATAGAAAAGAAAATTGGATTATTAGAAGCTTTGGGAAGACATGAAGAAGCTATTGTATTTATACAATCTCCAACAGAAGTTCCAAAAGATAGGTTTCCAGACATACATGCAAAGACGCTACCTTACTTAATGCAACAATCTGCCAATTTTAATGAGTATAATGATACGTATGAAATTAATAAAAAATTAGTAGAGTTAAATGGAAATTCTGAATCTCAAAGTTATGTAATTGGTAGAGCGATGGGCAAAGGTTATGATGGAGATGCTGAGTATTTTCTAAAAAAAGGAATTAAAAGAAGTCCAAATAACAAAAAACTTTTAGTACAATTAAAAGAACTATACAGACCTATAAAAGATAAAGAAAGATTTGAAAAAGAGGTAATTGAGTTACATGAAAAATATCCAAATGACACAGATATTACGTATGATTATAACTTAATTATGTACAATAGAGCTAAGACATATACAGAAAACAGACAGTTTGATTTGGCTTTAGAAATATATCAAGACCTAGCTACATCAGCAGAATTTACAAAAGAAGCAGAACAACAAATTTTTGGTATTTACCTTGAGTTAGGCCAATTTGATGAGGCTACAGAACAAGTTGATAAATTAATTGGCTTAGAACCAGATAATGCTGATCACTTGTTAAGAAAGTCTTCTTTATATGAAAAAATGGAATTATTTGAGGATGCTTTAAATATAACCAGAGGTTTAGAGCAAAGTTATCCTTTAAATGAAAAATATCCTAGAGTTTACGTAGGTCAAATAGAATCTTATGCAAGATTTTTGATGAAAATTCAACGATATGAAAAAGCATTAGAAGTAATAGAAGATGGCTTAACAAGAGAAAATAATAACAAAGAATTATTAGACCTTGCAATTAATGCATCTTCCGCAATACCTGATTATCCAAAAGGAATAAACTACAATAGAAGTGCTTTAAGTTTTTATCCTAAAAACAAGAACTTTAAGATAAAACTTTCTAGTTTACTTGCTCAAAATAAACAATATGATGAGGCAATTGCTATTTTAGATTCTTTAGAGTCCGTTTACAAATATGACAGAAAAATTAAAAACTCACTCGCCGAAGTTTTATGGTATAGAGCTCGTAATAATGAAGATGAAGGTTTAATAGATGAAGCTTTAGCAGATTATAATCTCTCAGATTCTTTAAATCCAGCTGAAAATTACTCTTTACAAAGAATGATAAATCTATACGTCGTTCAAAAACCAAATGACGAAGCTTTAGAGATTATCGACGAAAAAATAAAACAATATCCTAATGATAATTTCTTAAAATACAAAAAAGGATTAGTTTTTGAGTTGATGAAACAATACGATTCAGCATACTACTATCAACAATTTAGAGAAATTAGTGATCCCTTTGAAAAACAAAAATGGGATTTAGCCTTAGAAACACTCCAAGCTACAAAACTAAAAAATAAATTAGCAGCTACGTATACTCAAGCATCATCAGATTCTTTGGCTTTTAGCACGTCTTTAGCAAATTTTGCTTATAACTATAGGTATGACGATAAAAATACATTTGGAGCTGAAGTTAATTATGCTGCAAGACGATCTGGTGTTGGTGCGCAAGCCGGACTAAATTATTCAAGAATTATTAATCCTAAACTTTATGCGGATGTTGGAGTGCTTTTTGGAAGCCAATTCTTTCCTAAGTTCATACTTTATGGTAACGCTTATAAAGGACTTAAAAATGGTTACGAAGCGCAAGCGGGTATTCGATATGCATATTTACAAAATGATATTAGTTTTATAACGTTAAATCTCGGGGCATCAAAAACTTGGGAAGACATCTTACTAAGTGCAAAAGTATCACTCATGAGAGATGATATCTATAATTATTTCAACTTTTCTTCACAAGCTAAAATAAACGTAAATGCTAAAGGAGATTATGTTAATTTTATAGCCTCCTTTGGTAGTGCTCCTTTCAATGATCAGTTACCTGAAGGCGCAGCAGCTTTTCTAGATTTCTCTAACGTTCTTGTTGGTGCTGGTTATGGTCATAATATTTCTCCTAGAACAATGTTGCTACTAAACGGTTCTTGGATTAACTTTAAAAGTCCTATTACAGATAGTACGTCTATATTTTTTATAAATCAATACAACTTATCTGTTTCGATCATAACAAAGTTCTAAACTTTGTGTAAATCCTTTATGTTATTATGTTTAAAAAATACATATATATAATTATATTTTTTTTAAGCTTATCGGCTTGCACTCAAAATAAAGTATTATTGTTTTCTAAAGAACGTAAAATATCACCTAAAATTAATATTCCATTGTCTGCAGATAAATTTGTTACCAAAGCTGCTGAAGATTTTAACAAGAAATTTAAAAGTGTTACTGGTGAGTCTTTAAAAATTGAGAGAAGTAATGGCCTAAACAACAACTACAATTATATATTACTAAGAGTAAACCCTACACAGAAAGAATATATCTGCATTTATAGAAAAGGTAAAAACATAACCATTCAAGGCTCTTCAACACAAAACTTATCGTATGCTGTAAGTGTTTTTTTTCAGAATTATACACGTCTTAATTATCAAGAAATTAGCAAAGGTAAAGGTACATTTGATACAGAAATTGAAATTCCTGAACGATTTAGTACTTGTTCATCACCTGCATTTGAATATAGAGAACCTTACTATTCATCCAATTTTAACCCAGAATTTAGAGCTTGGAACAAAACAAGCTATTTAGAGTTAGAATGGGGTATTTGGGGTCATAATTTACCTAAAATTCTTAAAGAATATTCGTTACCAAAATCTGTATATGCAAAAGTGGGTAATCAAAGAATTGAGAATCAATTTTGCTTTACAAGTGATTCGCTATACAAATACGTAAACAAAAATGTAAAAAAGATATATGATAGTGATCACGCACTAAATAAATATATGATTTTACCTAACGATAATGCTATAGTATGTACTTGCAGTACTTGTAAAGCTGTTGGTAATACAGATAAAGACGCAGCCCCAGCTGTTTTTTCTTTTTTAAATAAACTAGCCAAAGACAATAAAAAATCATCTTTTTTCACCACAGCATATGTAACTGTAAAAGAGACCCCTAGGTTCGATGCAGAAGCAAATACGGGCGTTTTTTACAGTACAATTAATATTCAAAAAGGAATCCCTTTAGAAAATTCAAAATATTTCAAGACGTTTGAAGCTGATATAAAAAAATGGCGTAACTATGTAAAAAACGTTTATATATGGGATTATACCGTAAATTTCGATAATTATTTTGATGTGTATCCTATTATAAAAACCACACAACAAAACTTAAAATTATATCGAAAACTTGGTGTAAATGGTGTTTTTTTACACGGCAGCGAATATAACTACAGTTCTTTTCAAGATTTAAAAGCAACTATTTTTGCAAAACTTTTGTGGAATCCAGATAGTAATGTTAACCAAGAAATAAGTGATTATTTTAATAATCAGTACTCTAAAAAATTGGCGAATGTTTTAACGAATTATTATGCCTTTATAGACGATGCTTTTTTTGTAAGTAATAAAGAACTGAGTATTTATAGCGGAATTGATAAAACTGTAAAGAAATATTTAAACCCTAAGGTATTCTTTGAATTTTATGATGAATTCAACACGCATATTCAAAACAATAAGTTCGATAAAGAATTTTTAAAACTCGCTACTGCCCTCACATTTTTAAAATTAGAAATAATGAGAGATTATGGTTTAGGAATTTATGGTTATGGTACTTTAAATAACGAAAGACAAATTATCGTAAAAAATGAAATTACAACACTTTTAGAGAATTTAGCTAGATATAGCAGATCTGCAAATCTTAAAGTGTATAACGAAAGAAACTATAAAATTGAAGATTATACTAATAGTTGGCGAAAATCGATTTACAAATACCATAAAAGAAAACACTATTTTTATAAGAAAAAGTTCGAAGTCTTATCAAAATTAGATGAAGATTACACCAACACTAAAGTTTTAAATGATGGGGCCTTTGGATTAGACGATTACAATACCAACTGGCATATTTCGTCTATAGATAATTTAGTTTTAAAAATTGATAAAGCAGGCATTGTAAAAGCAGAAAAAATTACTTTTTCTTTTTTACAAGACACAAAACATAAAATTTACTACCCTAGTGCTATAGAAATATTAGACACAAATTATAAAGTGATAAAAAAAATTAAATTACAACCTAAAACAATAAATTTAGAAACAAGGGAAATTTCTATTGAACTCCCTAAAAAATTAGATGATATACAGCTCCCAGATAGTTTTATCATTAAAGTAACGAAAAATACAACGAATGGTAAAAACGCCTTGGCTTGTGATGAAATTATGTTTAATTAAAAAAGATTAAATTTACAACAATGAAAAATATAATAGTACTTGTTTTATTCGCGCTAGCACTCGGTTCTTGCCAAGTTAGAAAGCCAGACTTAGATAAAGTTAGGAAAACAAAAATGGAAATTGAAAATCCTGAGCGCCATTATTATCCTATTTTGCGTGGTTCAGAATTAACCGCTGCTTATAAGTTTTATAACAGAGGTAATGAACCTTTAATTATATATGATGTACAAGCCTCTTGTGGTTGTATAGATATCGAATATCCATCAGGTTCTATTGGTAAAGATGATTTTGGCTTCATCACTTTAGATTACGATAGTGCCAAAAATATTGGATATGTAGAATTTTATGTAACCATTGTTGCCAATACCGAAAAAGATGTTTTTACCACTATTAAATTCGATTTAAACGTAGTTACCTCTCCACATTATACACAAGATTACGAAGAGATTTATTTACAAAGAAGAAAAGAAAATTTAGGAGGCGAAGTTGATGGAGATCTTACCCAACAAGGATACTATATAGATGATGAAAGAACAGTAAGATAATAAAGTTTAACAATCAAAAATCAAAATAAAATGAAAGCAAAATATCAAAGTGTACTAGATTTAGGTCAAGAATTAAACATTCAAGATGGTGATGTTCAAGAAGTAGACGGAACATTAAGAATTAAAGGAACTGCAAAAACCCAATACGAAAAAAACCTTCTTTGGGATGAAATAAAAAAAGTTGGTGGCGATAATCCAACAGATATAATGGCTAATATTCAAGTAGCTGACACTACAGTTTATGCAAACCATACTGTTAAAAAAGGAGAAACGTTAGGAAAAATTGCAAAACACTATTATGGAAAGCCAATGAAATATGTTGCAATTTTTGAAGCAAATAAAGATATTCTAAAAAATCCAGATGTTATTCATCCAGGACAAGAATTGGTAATTCCTAATCTTTAGAAAATCATCAAACATAAAACTGAAAACCGAAACAAATTGTTTCGGTTTTTTTATATTTTACAATTACATTTGCAAGTGTTCTAAAAAATCGCCAAAAATTATATACTCTTGATAGCAAATACCAAATTATTTTTTAAAGAAATTCTTAAAGCCTTAATGAAACTAATTATTGCTGGTGTTTTTATTGGTTTTTTAAAACAATATGATATCGCAATTGCCGGTATTTTAATTCTAAAAATTATACACAATGTGTATACAGAAATTATAAAACCAAAAAAAAATAAAAACTGGCTGCTTTTGGCTGGTATGTTACTCACTGGTTTTGGTGGTGTAGTTGGTGAAACCTGGGGCGTAGCAAATGGCTATTGGGAATACCATGAAGTTCCTAGAGCAATCCCAATGTGGGTGCCTTTTGCTTGGATGCTAGCCTTCCACTATCTATACAAGGTAGAACGAAATTTAATTCCGCTTCTAAAAAATCAAACTCAAAAAAACAAAATTGTTCTGGCAATTATCTTAGCATTGATATTACCTGCTTTCGGAGAAGTAATTACAATTGAATTAGGCGTTTGGACGTATTATTGGCCGTATCAAATTTTTGGAGTCCCATTATATGCATTTTTGTGCTTACTTTTTGTGCACATGTTGGTCTATACTATTTTACATTTTATATGTAAAAAATATAAAATTGAGGATATCGTTTTTAATTAACCTGAATTCAATTTATACGATTCTAGTATGTATTAAATAAGCGTATTAACTTTAGTTAAATTGATGTAAAACACACCTATAATTCCCTAAAGGGGATATTTGGAATCCGTTTCCATAATAGAATTCTGAATCTTCAAGAAAGGTGAGTCTTAACTACAAATCAACAAATTAAGTGTTTTTTTCGATGGCACTCAGGTTAATTACGTTTTATAAAAGCTGAGTATTTTTCACCTATTGGGATATTAAAACGAGCCACTAAAACTGCCAACAAACAATTCGAGTAACTTTATTTCCTTGGTTCATTGGGATTACTTTAAAGGTTGTAACCCCCAATTTTTTTGATGATTTCTCTAAACTTTCTACATTTTCTTTTTTAGAAACCAAACTCGTAAACCATTTACTTTTGGTTTTAAATAAAGAACTTTCATATAAATAATTGTGTAAAAAAGCTTTCTCACCTCCTACATACCACAATTCATTATTATTACCTGAAAAATTTCGAACAGCATTATTGCCCAAATTTCTCGATTTTCTTCTATTTGCTCCTTGAGCTTCTTCTGCAGATTTATAAAAAGGCGGGTTGCACATTGTTGCTGAAAAATCATCGTTATCCTCTAAAATACCTTTTAAAATATGTTGCTCATCTAATTGCTGACGAAGTTGAATTTTTTCACTCAAATGATTATCATCAATAATATCTTGCGCAGTATCTAATGAATCTAAATCGATATCTGTGGCAACGAAATTCCAATTGTATTCAGCTATGCCTAACAGCGGATAAATACAAGTAGCTCCTGTACCAACATCTAAAATTTTTAATTCTTTTTCTTCGGATGACAACAGAGTTGCTAAATGGTGAATGTAATCTAGCCTTCCAGGAATTGGTGGGCATAAATTTTCATCTGGAAAATCCCAAACAGAAATGTTATCGTAAGAAAATAATAATGCTTTATTCAGCTCTTTTACAGCCTTAGGATTCGAAAAATCGATAGTAATAGCATCGAATTTATTCTTAATTACAAACTCTTTTAACAGAGGATTATCTTTGATTAATGTATCAAAATCATAACCATTATTGAATTTGTTTTTTGGGTGTAATCCTTTATCTTTCATAAATATAATGTCTGTTCGAGCGCAGTTGGGCACTAATAAAATATCGAAAATTTAAAAACCTCTCGAGAACTGCGTTCACTAATTTCATTCAAAACTTATTTTGATTTCAATAATGCTCGAGAAGACATTTATCTTTAATTTAAATTTCTAAAACAGTAAATTCTAATTGTAAAGGTCTTAAAGAAGCTTTTAAAACGTCTATAAAAGAGGAGCCATATTCTAAATAATATTCAGAAAAGTTACGCTGGCGTTCTTCTAAAGATTCATTTGGTAATAGTTCATTTTGGAGCTTTGTAATACGTTCTACCAAATCTATTTGTCTCTTCTTTTCTGCTTTTAACAAGCGTTTTTCTAAATTTTCTAAACCTTTTATTTGTTTTCTTTCTTGCGCATTTACAGCATTCAAAAAAGAAACATGCGTTTTTAAAGCAACCTCTTTTAATTCAGAAAACTGTGTGTTTAAAAACGCTTTTTTATCTTGAAAACTGATTTTAATGTCTGAATTTTTTACAACTTTTTTTGAAATTAATTCATACTGATTTAAAAATAATTCTTCAAGAGATATATCCAAATTTGAAAGTTTTTTAGCTTGTTTCTCAGAAATTACTTGCACAGAATTACGCAATAATAAAATAGGAAATGGCACAGCAACTTTATTAAAATAATCTTTTAACTCTAGCCAATATGCCTGCTCTCCTCCTCCTCCAATATAACATAGATTTGGTAAAATTACTTCTTGAAACAAAGGCCTCATAATTACATTAGGAGAAAATGCCTTCGGATTTTTATCAACTTCTTTTAAAATTTCTTTTTTTGTAAATGCAATAGCTGTATTATTTACTTTATACAAATTATCTTCAAAAATGATACGCTCTCTATAATCATTACCCAAATAGAACAAATTAATTTCTCTTGGGTTTACTTGAATTTTATAATGTTCCTGAAGTTTTTCAATGGTTTTAGAAACTTCGTTAAAAGAAGTTCCATTTTGTAATTCGTCTTTAACTATCGGTATAAATAATTCTTTTAGCGCCTTATCATCTCCATCAACAATTACCAAACCATATTGCTTACATAATTCATTGGCAATAAAACGAGTAGCATCAGCTAAATTATTGTGTTTTAAATAGCCATCAGAAAAAAGAGTTTTTAAAAATTGTGCATTTTTAGAATTGCCTAAATGCTCTGAAAAAACCTCAAAAACATCAACTAAACCTTCTGTTGAAAATCGGCCAACAGCCCCACCATCTTTTCTATTCCAAGTTACTTTTTTACCATCAAAATTAAAATAATTGATTTCTTCAAAATCGTGATCTTCTGTTGCCATCCAATATACTGGAACAAAATTCTGTTCTGGAAAATTTTCTGATAATTCTTCTGCCAAGTTAATCGCAGAAATAATTTTATACAAAAAATACAATGGACCTGTAAATAAATTTAATTGATGACCAGTTGTAATGGTAAATGTATTTTCTTGTTTTAAAAGTTCAATATTCTTATTTGTACTTTCAGAAACATCAAAAGAATGATACTGTTTTTGAATTGCATCAGCCAAAATAATTCTGGTTTTTAGCTGAAAAGATGCTTGTTTTTCTGTAATCTGATTTTTAAAACCATCCAAATCTGGATAGTTATTATAAAACGAATTTATTTTTTCATTTTTCTCTAAATAATCAATCATCGTTTTAGAGAAAAAACCTGTTTTTTGAAATGGAATTTGTGTTACTTTCATAAAATAACCACACATTTTTTACAACAATCAGCATCTGATATCGAATTCATAAAAGAAAATTAAATTTTGATAAAAATACAACTATTTTAAATGCTGTCGAAGTTGAAAAATCAAACTAACAAATTTTTAACGCAATTCAATTTCATCTACTTTAACAAATAGGTTTTATTCCTTATTTTTGATGAAATTCAAATCTTACTTATGAAAATCAAATTAGTATTACTTATTGGCCTTTTATCCTTATCATCCTTATCATCTCAAGAAATACAATCTCCGTCAGAATTTTTAGGGTATGAAATTGGTTCACGCTTTACAAGACATCATAGCGTTGTTGATTATTTTAAATATGTAAGCGAAACGTTAACTAACGTTAAATTAGAAAAATATGGAGAAACAAACGAACATAGACCTTTATATGTTACCTATATTTCATCACAAGAAAATATTGATAATTTAGATGCTATTAGAAAAGCAAATCTTTCGCAAACAGGAATTTTAGCAGAAAAGGCAGATAACGAAAAAGCAATTGTTTGGTTAAGTTACAATGTACATGGAAATGAAGCTTCTAGTACAGAAGCTTCTATGTTAACTTTGTATGAATTAGTTACCGCCAAAAAAGATTGGCTAAAAAATACGGTTGTAATTATAGATCCGTGTATAAATCCTGATGGACGAGACAGATATGTAAACTGGTACAATCAAGTAAAAAGTACGCCTTATGATGTTGCACAAGATGCAAAAGAGCACAACGAACCTTGGCCTGGAGGAAGACCAAACCATTATTTATTCGATTTAAATAGAGATTGGGCTTGGGCTACACAAATTGAAAGTCAGCAAAGAATTAAAATTTACAATAAATGGATGCCACACATTCACGTAGATTTTCACGAACAAGGTATTAACAGTCCTTATTACTTTGCACCGGCTGCAGAACCTTTTAATGAAATTATTACAGATTGGCAACGCGATTTTCAAACACAAATTGGTAAAAACCACGCAAAATATTTTGATGCAAAAGGTTGGTTGTATTTTACAAAAGAAAGTTTCGATTTATTATACCCAAGTTATGGCGATACTTACCCAACTTTTATGGGCGCAATTGGTATGACTTTTGAACAAGCAGGAAATGGAAGAGCAGGTCTAGGAATCCAGACAGATGAAGGCGAAATTTTAACACTTAAAGACAGAGCTATACATCATAAAACTACAGGTTTATCTACTCTAGAAATTGCTTCTAAAAATGCTGAAAAATTAAATAGCGAATTCAAAAAGTATTTTGATAATACCAGTTTAAAGTACAAAAGCTTTGTAATTAAAAACGACAATCAAGATAAAATAAATCGTTTAAAAGTGTTGTTAGATCAACACGAAATTAAATATGCAAATGCTAAAAACGGAACTGCAAAAGGCTATATATATTCTACACAAAAAGAAGATAAATTAAATGTTAATACTTCTGATATGGTTATCCATACCAATCAACCTAAAGGAAAAATGGTAAATGTATTGTTTGAGCCTTCTGCTAAATTAACAGATTCGTTAACTTATGATATTACAGCTTGGTCTATTCCTTATGCACACGGTTTTGAGGCTTTGGCTTCTAAATCTAATATTCCTTCCATTTCTAAAAATGAAAAATATAGTTTTAATAATACTATTGATAAAACTGCTTATGCATACCTTTCTAAATGGAATAGCTTAAATGATGCTACTTTTTTAAGCGATTTATTAAAAAACAATATTGTACCTCGCTTTTCTGAAAAACCTTTTACCGCGAACGGAATTGCTTATGAAAGAGGCACACTAATCATCTTAAGAAATGACAATAGAAATGCAGCTTTCGATACAAACATTGTAGCCATTGCAGACAGAAATATGCGTCAATTAGCTACAGTTGCAACAGGTTTTTCTGATGCTGGTGCAGATTTTGGCTCGTATTCTGTAAAACCTATCAACAAACAAAATGTAGCGTTACTTTCTGGCAAAGGCACTTCTTCTTTGAGTTTTGGCGAGATTTGGCACTTTTTTGAAACCGAATTGCAATATCCTTTAACCATTATCGATTCAGATTATTTTGGTAGCACCAATTTTTCAAATTTTGATGTAATTATTTTACCAAACGGATATTATAGCCGTGTTTTGAATAAAACTACTTTAGAAAAATTAACAAAATGGACAAGTTCTGGAGGAACTTTAATAGCCATTGGTGGCGCTTTAAATTCTTTTGCAGATAAAGACGGTTTCGCTTTAAAAAAGAAAAAAAGTGATGATATTGAAGATAAATCACCAAACTTAACACCTTATGCAGAACAAGAGCGCAAAAGCGTTCAGAATTTTATTACAGGTGCTATTTTTAAAAGTAAAATAGATGTTACACATCCTTTAGGTTTTGGCTATACAAACGAATATTTTTCTCTAAAATTAGGAAGTACTTCTTACGATTATTTAAAAGATGGTGTAAATGTGGCTTATTTTGATAAAAACACTAAAAATGTTTCTGGTTATGCTGGCAGTAAAGCAGTAAAAAACATCCCAGAATCTTTATTGTTTGGCGAAGAACAAAAAGGAAGAGGAAGCATTATTTATATGGTAGATAATCCGTTATTCCGTTCTTTTTGGGACAATGGAAAACTATTTTTAGCAAATGCTGTTTTTCTTTTGAATTCGAATAAGTTGAAGTAAAATTTTAATTTGGGCGTTTTAACGGGCTTTCCACTATATCTTTTTGTGAAAAACAAAAAGGATGCCGTTTCAATCCCTAACGCAAATTGCTAGTTTAAAAACAAATGTCAAAATTTAAAATACATTGAAAAACTAAAAAATTATCGGTTAAAAAAATCACTCAAAAGAACTTTTTTTTCCTGCAAGGTTTCT
>TARA_R110002126_G_scaffold173969_3_pt1 | contig 43185 bp, 40 predicted proteins | sample TARA_R110002126 | Tara Oceans TARA_R110002126 (sample SAMEA4397536) | marine metagenome | biome: Polar Biome; feature: [DCM] deep chlorophyll maximum layer (ENVO:01000326); material: water (ENVO:00002006), including particulate matter (ENVO:01000060) such as... | depth 30 m | reverse complement strand
CTAAGATTTAAGGTTTTGCTGTCTCATCGATGGGGTCCACTATAGAGTGACTATCGTTATTACCAATCAGTAAATTAAAACTCACCCAAGACAGAAGTTGTTGCAACGCATGCATACGTTGAGTTGGGGTAACATGATGAAGTAATAATTCATAATTTGCCTTAATACTTGGGCCACCTTTAAATTCATATTTTTCCTCGCTAACAATCCCCTGCGCTTGGCAAAAATCTTGTTGATGCAGTCTGTGTACGATCCCTTCTTTATCTTTCATACGATCGTATCGCTCGGTTACAAACAAAGGATATGCACCCTCTAAAACTTCACAAGAAGCGACATGCAAGCCAACAGCACGAGCTAATTCCATACAATAGAACTCATTATATACAGATTCTTTAATACCGTGGCGAAGAATGGGTGTTTTGATAATATGCGTCGTCGGCGCTCCATGTGAAGGTAAAAATATATGGCCGTTTTGTAAAATAGCTGCAAATTTATCTTGTGCTCCGGCCAGTGAAAGATACCCCGGTTCCATTTGAGACACCACTTCAACAACCGATCTTTTTTTACTTATTGCCTCATAAATATTTTCGATATCTATTTTTTTTAACGTCGTTTCATGAGGATTATACGAAAAAGCTTCATCTGCTGTAATCGTAACAGCGCCAGCACAATCTTGGCCAAAGTGCTCTATAAATTCAAAAGATCCTTGGATATGATGACTACGTTCCAATGCATCACGCACATCACCTTCGGGAAGAAGATTTTCAAAAAAAGACAGCGTAATTTTATTATTGAACGTTTGGGTCGATAATGGCATGACCAAACTTAAGGGAAAACTATGCTTACCGATTTGCCACTGCTCATCATAAGAAAAAGAAGAAACTAAGTTATCATCACGTGAAAAAATACCTACGCGCTGATTCTCATAAATAACATAAAGGGATTTCATGACTCCATCTCAAGTACAACTTTAAAACCGAGCACTTTAGACATTTTTAACAGGGTTGATAGCTGGACATCGGTTTGAGCAAGTTCAATACGACTAATACCATTATGAGAAAGATTACAAAAATCAGCCAATGATTTTTGGGTTATTTTTAATTGATGCCGTCGTATTTTAAGTACTTCTGCTAATTCTTTCTTGCTTTGAATAATACGTGTATCCATCAGTAAATCCTAGAAATTCTCACTATAATAAGAATTATAGCCCTTTCGAGCTTTTTTTCAAATTATTCTTATTATAGTGAGAATAATTCTTATGCATCAACTGGAAAATCGGCGTTACTATGTACTTCTTGAACATCATCAAGATCTTCTAAAGCATCAATTAATGTTTCTAACGTCTCAAGTTTATCTTCTGGCAATTAAAATGCATTATAAATAGATTTGACCCTTATATTTGAGTAATTTTCAATTTGTATTTGGATGGGCCAAACCCGTACCGATTAGCTGGCGTAAACTGAACAAACCACGTCGTGACATGGCTTTAGTTGCTGCCGCAGGGCCTGCGTCCAACTTTATTATGGCGTTGCTCTGGGCAACGTTATTAAAAATAGGGTTGATATTAAATCCTGCCACCTCAATACTTGCATTATATTTTGTACTTACTGGCCAAGCTGGCATACTGATTAATCTTGTGCTGGCATTCTTGAATCTACTACCTATTCCACCGCTTGATGGAAGTCGTGTTTTAACATCGTTTCTTTCGCCAAAACACGCCTTTCAATACAATAAATTAGAACCGTACGGATTTTATATTCTTATTGCGCTGTTACTGACCCATGTCTTAAACATGATATTAAGCCCCCTTATTCTTGGAGGCATGAGTATTATCGCAGCCGTGTTTAATCTAAGATAACAGGAAAATCAGCATTGCTATGCACCTCTTGAACATCATCAAGATCTTCTAAAGCATCAATCAATTTTTCTAACGTCTCAAGTTTATCTTCTGGCAATTCAACCGAGGTCTGTGCGCGCATGGTAAGTTGTGACTCTTCCACTTCAAACCCAGCCGATTCGAACGCAGTCAGTACGGCATGGTAACTATCCGCGGGAGTCACCACTTCAAGTTGATCACCTTCCAATAATACATCGTCAGCACCTGCTTCAATTGCAATATCCATCGCACGCTCATGCTCAGCCGTGGGTGCTAATAAAATTTCACCTTGTTTATTAAACAAATAAGCGACCGATCCATCTGTTCCTAAATTACCGCCATATTTTGTAAAGGCATGACGCACTTCAGACACGGTGCGATTTTTATTATCGGATAAGCAATCCACTAAAATCGCAACACCTGCAGGACCATAACCTTCATAACGCATTTCAATCATCTCAGCGCCATCCAGATCGCCCACGCCACGTTTGATCGAATTATCAATTGTATCGCGCTTCATGTTCGCTTTGAGTGCTTTGGTTACCGCATCGCGAAGACGTGAATTAGAGGTCTCATCGGGTCCGCCTTGACGTGCTGACACCGTGATTTCACGAATTAATTTTGTAAAAATTTTTCCACGTTTTGCATCTTGCGCACCTTTTCGATGACGAATATTTGCCCACTTACTATGCCCAGCCACGTACAAACCCCTTCTCTTAAATAATAATAAATAAATTTTTTTGAATTATAGTATGCTTTAAACATAAGATATATAAGATGAAGAACGGAGAGTAGCATGATGCTAAACGGATTTGGAAATCATCATTCAACAGAAGCATCACCCGGCGCACTACCGAGCAACCAAAACTCACCTCAGCACTGCGCAGAGGGCTTGTTTGCCGAACAAATCAACGGCAGCGCGTTTACAGAAGCCAGAAATCATAATTTACATAGCTGGCTTTACCGCCTTAAGCCTTCTGCTGATCATCATGATTATGCACTCTATTCCAAACAATTTATACAGCCCCCCTCGTCTACTCAACCGCCAAACCCAATGCGCTGGTCACCCCATCCAACACCACACCCCAGAGCTCATGCTGAGCATGATTTTATTGACGGACTTTTTCATCTTGCAGGTAATCAAAATTTAAATAGTTTTATTTATCAATGCACCCAATCCATGAATTCAAAACACCGGTTTTTTAGTAATCGTGACGGAGAATTATTATTCGTGCCCTATCAAGGCGAAGTTATATTACGTACTGAAATGGGTGTTTTAAGCATAAAACCCGGTCAAATTGCTGTGATTCCACGTGGCGTAAGCTTTGCTGTGGATGTGTTAAATAAACATGCCTCCGGTTATCTGTGTGAAAATGGCGGTGCACCGCTTAGGCTGCCTGAGCTTGGACCGATGGGTGCTAACGGCTTGGCCCATCCTCGACACTTTATGTATCCACCTGCATGTTTTGAACAGCTTGAAAAAACAGAAGCACATCATCATGAACTTATCTGTAAATACCAAAATAAATTCTGGATATCTCAAAACAATACATCGCCTTTAGATGTTGTTGCTTGGCATGGTAATTATGCGCCGTATAGCTATGATTTAAGCTTATTTAATACCATGGGTACGGTCAGTTTTGATCATCCCGATCCATCAATATTTACCGTGCTTACATCGCCCAGTGATACACCGGGTGTGGCACATTTAGATTTTGTGGTTTTTCCTCCACGCTGGATGGTGGCCGAACATACGTTTAGGCCTCCGTATTTCCATCGTAATATCATGAGTGAGATGATGGGGCTTATTTCTGGAGAATACGACGCAAAACACGATGGATTTGTAGTGGGTGGGGCCAGCATTCATAATTGCATGACACCACACGGGCCTGATGCCGAGACCTTTCGTCTAGCAACACAAGAAGCGCTTAAGCCCGAGCAATACCAAAACACCCTGGCATTTATGTTTGAATCGCGCCAGCCTTGGCTTGTAACGGAGGAGGCCTTACAGCATCCGATGAGGCAGCTTGATTACACAACGTGCTGGAAATTTTAGGATGAGAAGCTAGCGCCAACGCCGTAAACAATAAGAAAAAATAACCCGTTCCCGAATAAAGCAGCAGTGAATCCGTAAAATTACCGAGTAACATCGGTAATAACGCGGCGCAACCCAACGCACGCGTCTCGGGTGTGCGCCAACAGCTCACACATAAACTACCAAGTAATAAAATAAACAGGAACAATCCCACAATACCCAGCTCAGATGCCACCATCCAATACTGACTATGCGGCTCTAAAAGCTTGGACCGCGATGCGCTCCATTCGGGCACAGGGTTTTCAATATGAAAGGTATGTGAAAAACTTCCCGTTCCATTGCCAAGCCACGGATGACGCTTAAATAAATCATACGCATAGGTATGAAATTGCAGGCGAAAACCAAGCGAAGTGTCTCGTTTATTGTGATGATACAAACCCCAATCATCTTTCACCTGATGCGCCAAAAACTGTATGGTTGGATTCATGGTATAAGCACCGGCTAACAAACAGCCACCTAATCCGGCTAAAATCAACGCTTTTCGCCAAGAAAAAATCTGGAATACCCACAGTGCAGCCAGTAGTGCATAAGCGATGTACGCCATACGGCCCGTGCCCGTAAATAATATTTGATAGCTCAACAACAATGCTAAACATCCGTAGGCAATTCGATGAAGAAAGCATGGTGCGTGATAAGCCAAATAAGCAGCTAAATACGCTGCAAAAACCATCATGTACCCGGTCATAATATGATTACGAAACATTTCACCCGGATCATCCCCTCCGTAGTGCACCACCCCCACGGCTTTTAATAATAAAAGCACGCACGTGATTAACATCGCTAATAAAAAAGCATGAAGTGCCATGCTTCGCGTACGTGGGTCCCGAAATGCAAGCATAAAAAACGGTAAATAAATCAGCTTGCTATATTTCTCGAGCACGATCCATTGATCTTGTACGTTGGCGGTACTCCACAAGCACGCCAGCATTGTCAACATAAAAAAACCTAGAGCTAACTTGACCGTGGAGTGTTTAAATAGCTTTTTTAACGCAACATGACGTGATGAATCCAGCAGTATTAAAATCACACTTAAACTTACACCGATACTCCTGAACGTTGAGCTAATGGGAATCATAAATGCCGTCAGCACAATAAAAAAAGACGACCAAAACGACAAACTCCGCAAGATTCCAGCGTGCGTATCAATCCGATTGGTCAGGGTAAATTTGTTTAATGCCACGATAAAAGCTCCCCTGTGCATTTAAAATTGCGAGTATAAAGCCTGAGCGGCCGTCTAAAAAACCTCGTTGCAAAAAATAACAACGTAAAAACATCCAGCCCGCGCTTAAGCACGCGCGAGACAGGCCCATATGCTTTTTTTCAGCTAAACTAATCCGTGCAGAATACGAAGAATAACGATTCATTTTTTGAATGGCATGGCTGATATCTAAAAATGAATCGTGCAGCAGTGGTGTTTTCAACTGCCCGATACGCGCACAATCGGGTAATATAATTTTCTCGTGCACTAAATCATCACTAAATTTGGCTCCCTCGCGTTTAAACAAGCGCGCATGACGGGTTGGGCTCGATGAATAGCGTAACGGTTTACCGTAAAAACATAAACGAATCGGCACACGGTAAGCGTCATGCTTATCTTCTTTTATAATTTTCAAAAATAGTGTTTTAAGTTGTGCATCCACCCACTCATCAGCATCAAGATGAAGCACCCAATCACCGGTCGCTTCGGATAAAGCACGCTGCTTTTGAACACCGTAACCCTGCCAATCGGTGTTAATCAATACATGCGGGGTAAACGTTTTGGCAATCTCAACGGTTGCATCAATACTACCTGAATCAAGTACAATAATTTCGTCCGCCCAACGCACGGATTCTAAACATCGCGAAATACGATGTGCTTCATTTTTTGTGATAATAACAACACTGAGCATAAGAATATAAGGTACATCAGCTAGATAACAATATAAATATTCTACATGAACTCCATGAAAATATTAAGTATCTCATACCGCTTATACGGTTAAAACAATTTGACAAATCACCATCACAATGTATGATGATCGGCCATAAAAAGCAGATTGAGTAAGATTCCATATGTCGCAATTACCTAAAGATTATAAACGCCTTGTTACCTCATCGGATAAAGACTCTGCTGATCACACGCATTGGATTCGTTATTATCAAAACTCAATTAAGACGAGATTTCTGACGAATAAGATACCTCCAGCATATCAATCCTTGATGAGTACAACAGAAGCGTTACTCAGCTCAGACCAGATAGATGATGATGGCTTAGACTACACATTAGAATTGCTTGCACGACTCGACCACCACCTTGACACTCAAGTTTCTGCTGAAAACAAAGCCCTCAATGATAAAGAATTGCATCGATTATTAAATCAAAAGCTTGCTTATATTTTTGATCGTGATGTCATGAACGCGTTGATCTACAGTGCGGGAATTGCGGTACTTGCCTCAATCGCCCTTCTAACTGCGGCAAGCGCTGTAACGCTTACACTTGCCCTAGCTGATGCAGGGATGAGTCTATGGGTTCTGCTTATTTTCGCACTGCTCGCTATGTGTGCGCTGCTTGATAACGAAGAGCAAATAATTGAAACCATAGGCGGCGCACTGATAACAGCCGTTATTTTATTATGTATAGAGCCCGTATCATTTGTTTATACATCAGGTATATATACGGCAGCTTGTGCAATCTTTACGGGTGTATTTTTGGGAACTCAACATTGCGTCAACGAGATTACCTTCTCCGCAAATAATTATAAATTAAGATCTGATGCGAGCGCTTTAATCAACACCAGTATTTTTGCAAATAATCCTTCGGAACAAGCTGATTTAAATAGCGCTAATGTTGAGGCACCTAACATACCGTAATTGCTCAACTCAAAAACAACGGCATTGACAACGCGTAAAAATCTATTGGATAGTAGAGTATATTTAATACTATTCAAGGATGAATGTATGACGAGTACACTCGAAGCACGCATGTTGCAAATGGCCTATCGCGCCGCCGTGAATCAAAGCCCAGGTAGAACCCCTCCGCCACTGGAGGGGTTGCAAGCCAAAGTCGAAGAACGTTTCGAAACATTCCGAGAAGGCGCGATGAGCGTCACGTCCATCATTGCACACAACCAAACCGCAGCAGCCATTGTTGCTGGTGGTGTTGTGCTTGGCCTTGTTGGTGCCGTCAGCGTGGTATCTAAAAGTTGGAAGACGATTGGCGAAAAACACGCGAAACTCGAAGAAGAAATCATTGAGCAAGTATCCATGTTTGGTGTCCGTGAATCGGGTGTGACACCTAAACCTAAGTTTGAACAAAAATTAATTCGAGCATATTACCTTGAGCTTGAAAAAGAATTATGGCTCATGCGTTACTCTGGTATTCGGCGGATTGAGGCAGCGGAACCCGGTGCAAAAACGATGTATTTTGTTCTACCGTTTTATACCATGGACACCAAAGTTTTAAAGCCGCTCGCAAGCATGAATGCAGTGGACCGCGTACGCAACCTTATTGATAAATTTTTACGAATTAAATTACCTGAAGCTTTGGAAGGTATCGAGCGAGCATTTGAATATTATAAGCGATATACCTTGCTGTCAGCGGGTAAGTACGTCGCTGAAAAAGGAAATTTTTTAAACAATTGGCGTTCAGCGCGTTTTATCATGATAACGCTAGGCAACTTAATGTGGAACCTTCAGCACCCCGGTGACTTAAAAACAGGGCATCACGTCTCCATCGATCAGTGTATCAAATACTGTGATCGCGTGCTTATTTTATTAAATTCTCTCTTAAACCCGCAAGAGGCACCTTTTCTCGTGCATACCGACATGTTTGGACGTATTCGCGAAGAATCAAAACTCTTGCTTAAATTTATTACATCGGTTCAGATATTAGTCAAAAACTTACGCCAAGCGTACCGATATGATCAAGTCAATACCATCAACCTGGCTGATTTAACCAACACATCACATCGTGTGCTGGAAACCTTAAACACCTCGCTGTTTAAGTTATTGTATCAACGAGACAGTAAAGAAGCTGGGATGATGGTACCTGACGATCGTGCAGCCGATCTTCTATCATCCTGCTTTGATGAATTAACCCTGGTTCTTCAAGGTAATAATGCCATTGTTGATAGGTTTCAGCCGTATTTTAAAAAATTCCATAATATCCCTTATCTGAACAATCGTGTCACAACCCTTATTGATATTCTTATTATCTTTACACACTTACCTTATGATGATCGTGCTGCGTTGATTGCTGCGTTAAAAGAAAAAACCATCGCTTGCGCTGAACCCAGCTGGGATAAATTTGCTGAAGGTCTAGAAACATTGGAGCTTCGTTTTATTCAGCCCATCGCACGTCAAGATCAATCCAATCCAATCTATCAAAACGCACGTTCAGCACGTATCACAGGACGACGTTTAATCCCTTTTTTTACATTACTGATGGCAGCACTACGGACAGATGTAGATACAGGCAACAGCTACCAGCTAGCAAAAAACGAACAAAATATACTTACAGCATCAAACTCTGATTATGAATTCGAATTTGATTCTCCCCTCAATAGTGGCTTAAATGCAAGCTCAGCCATAAGTGAGCGATCAGATCTTACCTCACGTTCGACATTGAATTTGAGCTCGCACCTCAATTCAACATTAAAAATACAACGCTCCGGTCGGCAACAAATTGAAGCGATCAATTTTCAAGCAAGGCAGGCAGAAGGCATGGCGAGCGCTTATTTTACTTGGCGTGTTGAGCTGTTTACCCGGCATATGACAGTATCTGCTCAGGCGTTTATGCGCCAAATTCATAAACTACCGATAGAAGCCGATCAATTAATTGAATTAGTAAAAATTTTAGACGCTATTGCTGCAGTACGAGATTTAGATCCAGTGTTTTTACAAGAGCCAGCATTCAAACATTTTTTTCTTCACTTTCTTTATAAAATTAAAGAAGCGTTCAGAACTTTTAATCAAAAACTTTCGCGTGCAGGAGAAACCATCTCAAGCCATGAAGGGGTTAGTCCGCAAATGCAAAGTATTTTTAGTAACATGATGGAAGAAATGGAAGGCAGTCTACAAGCAGTCGATACGGCAGCCAATACCCTGACATCGATTATAGATAATCCTAACTTCATGAATGAGGAAAAAAAATCACTTGCATCCCTCATACGCTTTATTGAACATAGTTTTACGACGCTTTATCCAGAAGATGAAAAACCTGACATTACCACCTTGTTGTCGATGAATGATGAAGGGATTGGGGGACATCAACGACAATATGAGACACGTGAGACGCGATTTGACGGGGAAATGGCAAAAAAATCAACTACTCGCAGGGTGATGTCGGCATTGATGCATACCGTCAAGACAAAACGCTATGATGTGAGCGTACAAACGAGCAACGGCGATGCTGTTTTCTTTCAGAGATCGCTACGTACTTCACATTTGCAACCCGATGCGTTAGAAACGCATGAATCTGAAGATGAGCATGAGGCAAGATTTGTGGGTTCTAGACATGCAACAACACACCTACCAGATGAGTCCAGCGTTCAGACCCATCAAAGTCACTCAAGTATGAGATGTATTCAAGGCGATTTTCATGGCTCGAATCAATTTACATCTCCTAGGCAGCAAGCGACGAATCAACACTTAGCCCTCTCCAATAAAGAACCTCTTCCTGTGCCTCAGAAAAAAAATGCAGCGCAGACCGTCGCCTTACAATTATGGATGGATGAGTGCCTCGAACACATGTCATCTTTAAGTCGATATGAATATAAAAATAGCTACCTACCTTATTTTAGCTTTGGCGGAGTCAAAGGATGCTTACTGACCAAATTAATTGAAGACGTGTCCAATAAGTCAGAATTAAGTGATGAGGAACTGGATTTTTATTTTTTAAATTTAATACGTGTCGTGGGCAGTTACCGGGAAACACCTTTAGGATTATTTCAGGCAGCCTGGGGCCAGACACGTGCCATGGAACCAATATTAAAGGCAATTAGGAACCCAACGTATAATAAAATGTTTCCTTTTAATCGCCTGCTTTTTAAAAATAAAAATTTAGATTTGGATTGCCTCACAGATGAACAATTAATTCAAGAACTTATGGAAGTATGCCAAAATCAAACATGGGAACTTTCAGTTGATAAGATTAAAGCTTCATCCCTTGATTATTACGAGCCCGAATTCTTTATGGTCTGAAAACCCATGGGGAATTGACATATTATTAACCATGTGTATAATTGCAAGCCAACCTAACCTATTGGTTAATCATATGTCACGACTACCTGAAAATTACGAAAAACTCGTTCCATTCGGCCCACTCCTTCAAAATCAACTCCGTAACGAGGAAATAGATACGTACATAAACAAAATATCTCAAAGATTTTTGGACAAAGGCATAGAGATACCTCCAGCATATAATTCGATGCTTGGCGCTATGAACTCCTCCGAATATAGCGATACAATATACATGGCAGAATTACTTGCACGCCTGGACCGTCACCTTGATCCTGACGTTTCAGAAGAAGACAAGACTGCCAATATCGAACAATTACATTTATTATTAAATCAAAAAATTGCTTATATTTTTGATCGCGATGTGATGCATGCAATGCTCTACGGTGCAGGAGTTGCTGCACTCGCATCGATAGCGCTTCTTAGCACTGCAGGCGTGGCTGCATTGCTCATGACGAACGCGCCGCTGTCCATAATGACTCTTATTTCCTCCATACTGAGTCCTCTTGTTAATCTAGGAATTACGATAATTCCCGGAACGACACTCATCGCATTCAGCTATTCGTTAGCACCAAAATTATTTATTGAAGCTGCAGGTGCACTTGCTGCCTGTGCAACCTTTGTTGGCGTAGGGGTTGGTATCCATCGCTGTACAACAGAAATATCCTTTGCCAAAAATCACTACAACTTAAGATCTGATGTGAGCGCTTTGATAAACACCGGTTTATTCCTAAGACCTAATTCATATGAAGTAGATGAATCTGGCATCGAAATGACTATGTTATCAAACACTTAAATCCAAAAAGCCCCGATTCAAGCGGGGTTTTTATTTAACATCTCATAAAACGTACAGCTTCCCTCCCCCTGGCAATGAATCTTACATTAAGGTCGCATCTATAGGTGGATACTTTACAGCGTTGATAATAATTTTTTTTCTGCAGCAACAACCGTTTGTTGCAAGAGTATAGCAATCGTCATTGGGCCAACGCCACCGGGCACTGGCGTATAAGCAAAACAACGATCTTTAATTGTTTCTAACTCGATGTCACCGGTTTTAGATGCAGGATGATAACCTGCGTCAATGACTACTGCACCGTCTTTTATCCACTCACCCTTAATAAATTCTGGCCTTCCAACAGCACCAACCACAATATCAGCTTGATGAATAATCGCTGGTAAATTCTGAGTTTTTGAATGACAAACGGTAATCGTAGCGTCTTTGTTTAATAGCATTGCCGCCATCGGTTTACCTAAAATAGGACTACGCCCAACGATAACAGCGTATTTTCCGGCAAGCTCTATATTATAATATTCAAGTATTGCCATAATTCCAGCAGGTGTTGCTGAAGCATAGGCCGGCTCCCCCATAGCTAATCTACCAAATCCAGCTGTGGTTACACCATCCACATCTTTTGAAGTGTCGATAGCATCAAAGCAGGCACGTTCGTTAATATGGGCTGGCACTGGATGCTGTAATAAAATACCATCAACGTCAACATCATTATTCAATTGCTGTATCGTTCTTATAATATCTTCCGTGGTCAAACCACTGGCATCAGAGAATCGAAGTTGCCTTGATAACATCCCAACACGCTTGCATGCCTTGATTTTCATATTGACATAGGTTGTTGACGCAGGATCAGCTCCCACTTGAATGGTTACTAACAAAGGTAATCGCTGAGCTGTTTCATTGACTATTTGGATACGCTCTCGCAATTCGGCCTCAACAAGCGTCGCTAACATTTTGCCATTAAGTATCATAATGCAAGCTCTCTTTTCGTTTATAAAATAAAATATTGTATCACTGAGATGCATCGGTTAAAACGTGATATTTCATTATGTTACCGACAAATCTATTCATCCGTAACAATAATATTTATAATTTTAAAATTTAACTTTACCGGCAATATAGGATGATGCAACCTACGTTCTACTAACTACACATGCGTAGATAACATCTTAAATTTTAGGTCTCAAAAAACCCCGCATCAAGCGGGGTTTTTTATTAAATTAAATAACAACCGTGAAGATAACACCTAACACACCCCTTCCCGATAACTGTTCGTTTCACAATGCAACTTTTGATCTTTCAACGTTAATTTTGCATGACCACCGTTCGTCAATTTACCGAACAGTAGTTCTTCAGCCAAAGGTTGCTTAATTTCATCTTGAATTAAACGCGCCATCGGACGTGCACCCATGTGCTTATCATAACCATGCTCAATCAACCATGCACGTGCTGCTTTATCCACGGTGAGCGAGACATTTTTTTGACTCAACTGCTCTTCTAGCTCGATAATGAATTTATCAACCACAAGCCCAATGGTACTTACATTCAAGCTCGTAAAGTTAATAATCGCATCTAAACGATTCCTGAACTCAGGCGTGAACTGTCGTTTTAATACATCCGTTCCATCCAGGGTGTTATTTTGTTCTGAAAAGCCCAGTGAGTTCCGACTAATCTCTTGAGCACCCACGTTACTGGTCATGACTAAAACAATATTTTTAAAATTCGCTTCACGGCCATTGGTATCGGTCAGTGTTCCGTGGTCCATAATTTGCAGTAACAAATTAAAGACATCGGGATGCGCTTTTTCAATTTCATCCAGAAGTAAAACAGCATGTGGATGTTTATGAACTTCCTCGGTTAATAAACCACCTTGGTCATAACCCACATAGCCTGGAGGCGCACCGATTAAGCGAGAAACGGTATGCTTTTCCATGTACTCCGACATATCGAAACGTATCAGTTCAATACCTAATACTTTAGCAAGTTGCTGAGTTACTTCCGTTTTACCAACCCCTGTAGGGCCCGTAAACAAAAAACTTCCAACCGGTTTTTCTTCGGCTCGCAACCCTGAACGTCCGAGCTTAATCGCTGAAGAAAGTGCCATGATTGCCTGATCTTGCCCATAAACAAGCAGTTTTAAATCACGCTCTAAGTTCTTAAGCACGTCTTTGTCACGTGCGGACACCGTTTTCACAGGTACTCGTGCAATTTTAGCAACAACCTCTTCAATCTCAGTTACGCTGATAATTTTTTTACGTTTAGACAGCGAAAGTAAGTTTTGGTATGCCCCAGCCTCATCAACCACATCAATCGCTTTGTCAGGTAAGAAACGGTCATGAATATACTTATCTGACAGTTCAGCAGCAAGTCGCAACGAAGGCACAGAAAACTTAACACCATGATGCTCTTCAAGACGCCCTTTGAGGCCTTTTAGAATTTCAAACGTTTCATCTACCGTAGGCTCTCTCACATCGATTTTTTGGAATCGTCGAGCCAGCGCACGGTCTTTCTCAAAAATACCACGGTATTCCTGATAGGTTGTTGAACCCATGCATTTGAGCTCACCGTTAGCCAGTAACGGCTTAATCAAGTTAGACGCATCCATCACACCGCCCGATGCAGCACCTGCTCCGATAATGGTATGAATTTCATCAATAAACAAAATACCGCCGTCTTGTTCGCTTAATTGTTTTAACACCGATTTTAAGCGTTTTTCAAAATCACCTCGGTATTTTGTGCCTGCTAGCAAAGCACCTAAATCCAGCGCGTACACCACACAATGCTGAATGACCTCAGGCACCTCTTTATTCACAATACGCCGAGCCAAACCTTCTGCAATGGCCGTTTTACCCACACCGGCTTCACCCACTAACAAAGGATTGTTCTTTCTACGACGACAAAGCACTTGAATACTACGTTGCACCTCTTCTTCACGGCCAATCAAAGGATCGATTTTCCCCGCTTGTGCACGTTTATTAAGGTTCAAGCAATAACTTTCGAGAGGTGATTCGTGAGCGTCCGCTCCCATCATTTCCTCATCAAATCCCGTCCCGATGTTGTCGTTTAAGTTTTCTCGTTGTTGCTTTGAAATACCATGAGAAATATAATTAATCACATCGAGTCGCGTGATGTTTTCGCGCCTTAAAAAATAAACAGCCTGACTTTCTTGCTCACTAAATATCGCGGCTAAAACATTTGCACCGCTGACTTCAGTTTTACCGGCCGACTGCACATGAAAAACAGCGCGTTGAAGCACGCGTTGAAATCCAAGCGTCGGTTGGGTTTCACGTTCAAGTTCTATTTCTGGAATCTTTGGTGTTGTTTCATCAATAAACTCGATTAAATCACGTCGCAGAATATCGATGTCCGTATCACAGGCTTGCAACACATTACCTGCCGCGGGATTATCTAACAAAGAAAGAAGCAAATGCTCAACCGTCATAAACTCATGGCGTTTTTCACGGGCTTCTTTAAAAGCTAAATTCAATGTAAATTCAAGTTCTTTATTTAACATATTCGTTGCTCCTCTATGGCTATGGCTTCGGCTTACTCAGCTTCCAAAACACACAACAACGGATACTGGTTTAACCGCGCATAATCATTAACCAACCCAACGATCGTTTCGGCTACATCACGTGTAAAAACACCACAAACGGCACGTCCCTTTTTATGTATTTCCAACATCACTTGTGTTGCATTCCCTTCTGTTAAATAAAAAATATTTCTTAATATCTCAACCACAAATTCCATCGGTGTATAATCATCGTTATACAGCACAACTTTGTATTTCTTTGGCGTTTCAAGTGCCGAAACAACCGATGATTCTACAACGACTTGCTCAACAGGTTCGGTCGTTATTTCCTTCGGCATCGCAAACTCCTCTTACCTAAATTTATAGTATCTCCCACGTTATTTAGCCAGTAAATATATGATCTTATTTAAAATAAATGTAGATCAAAAAACTCAAAAAAAAGGGACAAAGCCAGTAAACTCGCTTCATCCCCCCATATTTATCAAAATATGAATGCATGCTTAATTCATGTTTTCAATCATGGCATCCGCAAATTCTGAACAACTTAAACGTGTTGCTTCAGGCATCAAGCGCTCCAAATCGTAGGTCACTGTTTTTGCTTTAATAGAATATTCCATACCTTGGATAATTAAATCGGCAGCCTCGTGCCACCCTAAATGCCGTAGCATCATTTCTGCTGATAAAATCAGTGAGCCTGGGTTCACTTTATCTTGGCCTGCGTATTTGGGTGCCGTTCCGTGTGTTGCCTCAAACACAGCAATACCATCGCCTAAATTTGCACCCGGTGCGATACCTATACCACCTACCTGCGCTGCAAGTGCATCAGAAATATAATCACCGTTTAAATTCAACGTCGCAATCACATCATAATCTTCAGGTCGCAATAAAATTTGTTGCAAAAATGCATCGGCAATCACATCTTTGATAATAATTTTTCGGCCTGTTTTAGGATTTTTAAACGACATCCAAGGCCCGCCTTCATAAAGCTCTGCACCAAAATGCTCACGTGCAACGTCGTAACCCCAGTCTTTAAAAGCACCTTCGGTAAACTTCATGATGTTGCCTTTATGAACCAAAGTCACAGAATCACGATCTTGATCAACCGCATATTGAATCGCGGCTTTAACCAAACGTGTTGTACCTTCTTGTGACACAGGCTTAATACCAATACCGCAATGCTCTGGAAAACGAATTTTCGTAGCACCCATGGTGTTTTGTAAGAAATCAATCACTTGTTTTGCTTCTGCTGTATCCGCTTGATACTCAATACCCGCATAAATATCTTCTGAGTTTTCACGGAAAATCACCATGTTGGTTTTCCATGGCTCGCGTAATGGGCTTGGTGTACCTTCAAAATAACGTACAGGACGCAGGCAGGTATACAAATCAAGCTGTTGACGAATAGCCACGTTTAACGAACGAATACCCCCACCGACCGGTGTGGTTAAAGGCCCTTTGATTGAAACAACAAACGCTTTAATCGCATCTAACGTTTCTTCGGGTAACCAATCATCCGCACCGTAGTGCTTGGTTGCTTTTTCACCCGCAAAAATTTCCATCCATGCAATACGTTTTTCATCACCGTAAGCTTTAGCCACCGCTGCATCAACAACTTTTAACATCGCCGGCGTTACATCAACACCAATACCATCCCCTTCGATAAATGGAATAATGGGATGATTAGGAATATTTAACGATCCATCGGCATGAATTGTAATCGACGCACCTGCGTCAGGCACTTGAATTTTCTCAAACATGGCTTACTCCGTCTGCGTACTCAGGAAAAAAAGAATCATCATAGCATGTGCTGCACCGGCTTCCCAAATCCTAATTTTGCCCAAGCGTCCAAAGATATTAACAAACACACAAATAAGCGCGATGTTTGATTTTCTCAACGCATGTCTTTCGTATTTGAAGCAACCCGCGTGATGTTCTTCCCAGGTGAGTCAGGATTAAAACACATGCTGATGCCTCATAAAACCTAAGTACTAACGAACTATTCACATCTTTACCCACAGATATTGTGGACAAGTGGTCGGTGTCGCATAATAGATCTTTATTTATTTTTAGAAGATCCGACAACTATCCTGACACAGGGGGTTTTCGACAACCTCATCTGTGCTGGCATGGTTGTTTTCAACATCACCGTCATACCTAAATAAGTTTGTTCGGTGTTTGCTGGAAAACCAACCGCTTTCTGATTGCTCAATAGCCTGACTAATGTCTTCTTTCGATATAGAATCCTTCGTATCACGTTTACTTAACGCTAAACCTGAGGTCATACGTTGTTTTAAGCCCGTTATTTCATTTTGAACACAAGCGTAAAGTTTTTGTGTGTTATCCAAGTCAACTATTACTGTGGTTAAGATAGTCTCATCAGCTTCGGTGGGTAGCACATACACGCCACCTAAACCCTCGACATGTTGTAAATCCAAATACCCTTCAAAACATTGGAAGGTCTCTTGATTAGGATAAGCTGCTCTCAGCGCATGAATAAATAAAGGTGAATGAAAGCCGTTATTGACAGCTACTGGGTGATAGTCTTTTTGTGCTATGACAGCTTCAAGTAAGAGATGCTCATAACTGTATTTCGACGCTTGACCTAAAACACTTTGAGCCAAACTGCGTAATTCTTCATAATTCAACCAGTAAGCACCATGTGGCAAGCTACGAGGATTAGAAAAAACGGCGTGTACAAGATCAAGATCAGGAGACTCTCCTTGAGGCAGCGATACGCCAGCAAGACCCGTTGCAAACTCAGCAGAGTTCATATCATGCCGACCACAGTAAGCCAATAGCTTATACCTTGCGGCGTGCATGGTCGTGTCTTCTGGTGCTTCATGGAGCATAAGTGCTTCGGCATACATTTTATCAGCGATGATGGCAAACTTCGGATGCCGCATAGGGGACTCAAGCAGTGCGAGTTCCTCGGTTAAATAACCACCTTGACGATATGACAGCGCACACAGCAAGCGATGTACTTCTGACAGATAGTTATCCTCAGGCAGTGGGATATCCTCATCATTAAGCTCAGGTGCTAATGTGCATAACGTTTCTATTGCCTCGTTAATATTCTTAAAATATAAGAGGCCTGGTGTGGTAAAATCTTTAAGTAATTTTAGACAATCCGCTATATGTGCATTTCTAGCAAGAAGTGCGTTTATTTTTAGAGAGGATGCGCCATTTAGGCTAAGCAATCTATAGTTTTCTTGAAGTGCGGCGGCTAAATGCTCAGCACCTCGATCACCCATTTGATTATAATCCAGGTGAAGCGACGTCAGCGTGGTGTTTACTTTAAGTGCCGTGGCTAAATGCCCAACACCTCGATCACCCATTTGATTACCCCACAGGTGAAGTGACGTCAGCGTGGTGTTTACTTTAAGTACCGCGGCTAAATGCTCGGCACCCGCAGCGCCAATTTCATTCCCCCCCAGGTCAAGTGCTGTCAGCGTGGTGTTTACTTTAAGTGCCGTGGCTAAATGCTCAGCACCTCGATCACCCATTTGATTATAATCCAGCTGAAGCGACGTCAGCGTGGTGTTTACTTTAAGTGCGGCGGCTAAATGCTCGGCACCCGCAGCGCCAATTTCATTACCCCCCAGGTTAAGTGCTGTCAGCGTGATGTTTTCTTCAAGTACCGCGGCTAAATGCTCCGCACCTCGATCACTTATTTGATTATCATGCAGGTCAAGTGACGTCAGTGTGGTGTTTTCTTCAAGTGCTGCGGCTAAATGCTCAGCACCTCGATCACCCATTTGATAACCCCACAGGTCAAGTGCCGTCAGCGTAAGGTCGTTCGTTTGTAAACGTTCAAGTACTTCATTACTAATAGGCATGGCAATACCTTGATTTTTGTTTATATTATTAACAGTATAGCAGATGGCAGGTTCTGATTTTTTACAAGTTAATAATCTTCGTGAGTTTGAGACAGCGTATAGACCATGCATGCGTGTACATCAAGAAAAGTAACCAATCACGCTTGCCTTAATGGATTCATTCATTAAGGCATACTATGGTGTTACTAAAAAAGCTTATTGATAGTACTCCAACATACTTCACAGCTTACACATGGCTGATAATATCGGGTTGATATAACTCGTTAACAACAACCGCGGCATTCGGGGGACGATGACTCGACTCTTTTGCGCGACATTGCAAAATTAACGTTGCAAACTTTGGCGGAGTTGTTTCAGGAACCTCCTCAAGTCCGCCTTGACCAATCCATTCCATGATTAATTCGGGGCAAGCACGAATCTCATCTTGAAATGGCTCTTGTCGGCTACTCATTTCCCAAAAGGTCATGCCAAGTGCGTAAATATCAGAAGAAATCGTGCATTTTTCGTCACTATTAACCAGTTCAGGTGCCTTCCAACACAAGGTACCCGAAGCTTGCTCGCTTGACAGCGGAGCTATTTCAGCTTTCACCGTAGACAAACCAAAGTCTGCCAATTTTGCGTTCCCATGCGCATCAAGAAGTACATTCATGCTTTTTAAATCACAATGAATAATTTGATGTTCATGCAAATAATATAGGCCGATGGTGATGTGTTTGGCAATGGATAAACGCATCGTCCATGGTAAATCAGCTGTACTATGTAAAAGGTGGTGCAACGACCCCGCCATTAATTCCATAACCATGCTGTAATTGCCTGGCTCTACACATACCCCCCACAAGGTCACAATGTTGGGATGATGTAAGGGTGCGTGACACTCAGCTTCAGCTCGAAAATTCGTGACTGCATCAGGCGATAATTCAGCCGCATGTAATTCTTTTATAGCAACATCCGTGAATTTCTGCCATTTCCCTTGGTAAACAACGCCAAAACCACCCGATCCTAGGCGTTTGCCATAATCAACTTGCAAATGTTTAGATGCAATAAGTGTGGCCTGAACCGGCCCAATGATACCTACGTCTTCAACAGAAACATGAGCATCAGGTGATGGAGGTATCGCTTGATTGAGTACTAACAAAAGTTCATGTGCATGGTCCCGAATATAGCTATTGCTACTTGTTTGGAATAATTCGTCGACAATAGCCCGTGCGCCCGCATGAATCATGGCTTGTTTATTCTCGATATTATCGATACTTAACGTCATCAGCGCATCGGAAACCGCTTGTTTAATGTTTTCTTCTGGCCGCTCTAGCAACGCGACCAGAATCGGAATCGCATGATGTTCCCGAATGATATTTTGACCACGCTGATGAACCAATGTAGTTTTCCAACCCGCAAGACTGGAAAGAGCGCCTACGGCATAGATCACAATTTTATCGTTAGGATGTCGTAGTAAATCAATTATTTTTTGGACTGAATCAGGGATATCAAGTATGATATTTTGATTAATTTCATGATTACGAGCAAAATTTCTTAAGGCACCAATGGCCGACTTTTGCACCAATGCATTTTCATCATTAAGCAAGTTCACCAACGCCACAAGACCACCCGCTTCTCCTATCGCATTTCTGTTGGCGAAATGACCGGTTAAATATCCCACAGCCGCTGTAGCATTTCCTTTAACGATTGCATCTTTATCACCGAGCGACATCACTAAGGCCCTAAATCCATCGACTTCTCGTAAGGCATCTTCGTTTGTGGTGTTATAAAAGACGAGATTTTTCAAAGCACCCGAGGCGTTTTGTCTCACGATGACATCGCGGTCACCGAGCAAATTGACTAAAAGTATGAGTCCACCCGCTTCTCGTACGGCATCCTTATTCGTGGTGTTCGATGATAATTTTGCCAAAGCACCCGACGCCCGTCGACTCATCATTAAGTCATCGCCTCCAAGCGACGTCACCAAGGGCAGAAGCCCACCGGCTTCTCTTACGGCATCCTGATTAGCCGTGTTCGTGGCTAGGTTTTCTAACACACCCGCCGCTCGTCTCCTCACGATTGCATTATTGTCGCCGAGCAGCATGACCAGGGGTAGAAGCCCACCGACTTCTCGTATCTTATCTTGGTTTGTAACGTTTATGGCTAAGCTTCGCAAAGCCGAGGTGGCATTTTGTTTCACGGTTCTATCGCGATCACCAAGCAGCATGACCAGGGGTTCAAGTCCACCGGCTTCTCTCACGGCATCCTGGTTCGCTATGTTCGAGGCTAATTTTGCCAAGGCACCTGCCGCCCGTCGTTTCATCACCACCTCATGACTACCGAGCAACGTCACCAAGGGCAGAAGCCCACCGGCTACTCGTATCTCATCTTGGTTGATGACGTTCAAAGCTAAGTTTTCTAAAGCACCCAAAGCATTTTGTATTACGATTGCATCGCTATCACCAAGCAACATGACCAGGGGTACAAGTCCACCGGCTTCTCGTATGCCATCCTGGTTTATTGTGTTTTGTGCTAGTTGCAGTAACGCTTTAGAAGCATTTTTTCGTAGATCAACATATTGGCTATCCAGTAGTTGTATGAGGGAATTAAGTCCTCCAGCATCACGAATAATGTCTCGACCTTTCTCGTTTTCAGTCAATTTCAAGATGACCAAAACAGCGTTTTTTCGAACGTTAATATCCTTATCAATAAATAGATTCAATAACGCGGTCATGCATTCAACGTCGCAGACCAACGCTTGATTCAACTCATTTTCGACTAGATTTAATAACGCACCCGCTGCATTTTTTCGTACGACAAAATATTCATCACGAAGAAGCCCTACGAGCCGTGGAATGCCCCCATCTTCACGTATAACATCTTGATTGACTGCGTTTGTAGACAGGCTTAATAATGCACTAGCTGCGTTGCCTCGTACAAACTTATCCACATCGCCCAGTAATTTTACTAGATAAGCAATACCACCTGCATCACGAATAACGTCTCGACCTTTCTCGTTTTCAGCTAATTTCAAGATGACCAAAACCGCGTTTTGTCGAACGTTAATATCCTTATCAATAAACAGATTCAATAACGCGGTCATGCATTCAACGTCGCAGACCAAGGATTGATTCAACTCATTTTCGATTAGATTTAATAACGCACCCGCTGCATTTTTTCGTACGACAAAATATTCATCACGAAGAAGCCCTACTAGCCGTGGAATACCCTCATCTTCACGAATAACAGCTTGATTGACTGTGTTTGTAGATAGGCTTAATAATGCACTAGCAGCACTCCCTCGTACAAACTTATCCAAATCACTCAATGATTTTATCAAAGCAATAATACCACCGGTTTCTCGTATAGCATCCTGGTTCGCCGTGTTAGGGGCTAATTTTTCTAAAGTAATTGCCGCCCGTCGCCTCACGGTTGTATCATCATCCCCTAGCAACTTCACTAAAGGTATGATCCCTCCTGCTTTTCGTATTGCATCTTGATTCGTGACGTTCGTCGCTAAGCTTCGTAAAATCGAAGTGACATATTGTTTTACTGATTTATCGTTGTTATCGATCGACATGACCACGGGCAGAAGCCCACCGGCTTCTCGTATGGCATCCTGATTCGCGGTGTTCGCAGCTAAATTTGCCAAAGCACCTGCCGCCCGTCGCTTCACGGTTCCATCATGGTCACTGAGCAACATGACCAGAGGTGCAAGTCCACCGGCGTTTCGTATTTCATCTTGGTGGGTGGCATTAAGAGCCAAGCCTCGTAGAACCGAGGTGACATTTTGTCTTACGGCTACATCACGATGCTCTAGATTCTTAACATGCTCTTGTATGTCGGATTGCTCTGTACATTCTGATTGAGTAGGCGCAGCTGTAGAAGCATCAGCGCGAGTATACGTCATGGTTTGTAATAGACGGGAAATCTCTCTTGCAACAGGACGTGCGTCTGGATCTGCAGACCAACAGGATTGAATCAGCCTATCAAGTTCTAATGGAATATCCGTGGGTATCGTTTCGCGAAATCCTCGTTTTACTTCTGACATGACGTTGCGAGATGCTATGGAGGTATACGGCATCTTGCTTGTCATGAGTGTCCACAATAATAATCCAAAACTGTAAACATCAGAGGCCTTCGTTAACTCTGCACGACGCCTCCAACTTTCTGGCGCTTGCCAACGTACTTCTGGACTGAACGCTGAAACACTAGCCAAACTCATCGCCCGTGTCTTGACCAAACCAAAATCGGTCCATTTGGCTTGTTTGTACTGATTGACGCCAATATGATTGGGTTTAATATCGCCATGAATAATATCTTGATCATGTAAATAAGTCAGTCCTCGCGCCAAATCTTGCGCCATACGAAAACGTTCGTGCGCGTTTAACGTGGTCAGCACTTGACTTAAATTACCGTTCTCCATCACCCCCATTAACAAGCACAAGCCTGTTTCTTCAAAAGAGGCTCCATAAAATGGGGTGATATAGTCATTATGCAATCGACTCATGACTTTGGCTTCACGTATAAAGTGATGACGTTCATGTTCTGCTTCTAAACGTTCCAGCCATTTAATCGTGACCGGTTGATCGCGCCACGTACCATGATAAAGAGCGCCTAGAGCACTTTTACAAATTTTGTCATGGAACACAATATCCGAAAAATTGACCATCAATTCTTTAGGTAATAACAAGTGATCGGTTGTTGCAGGAGGCTGTGTTAATTGCACGATGCGTTCTTCTAATGATCTCATTTGTTGATGTACAATCAGGCTTATATCGGCATGATTAAAATGAGCTGCTTGAAGTTCATAAAAATGCGCTGTTTGTTGAGCAAGTAATTCTTGATGATCCTGTGCTTCATGGCGACGATCCCGATCGCAATCCATTAACGATTGTGCGGTAAGCCCAATATGCAATACAGGTACGAGCTCAAGTATCTTTGATTTTAACGACTCAATTTGGTCAGCATACTTTCCGGCATAGATAAAACGTTCCAAGCGACCTTTTGACGAGGTTTTCTCAACAAAAGCAATGGTTTCATCACAGCACTCCTTCAAATCCAGTAAACTTTTTTTGAATTGATCGGTGTCAGGCAAACTGATCAGGCCATCGATCGAGGTAACAATACGATCAATCAACTCAGTCAATGAACGAAATTTTAATTTGTTATTTTCGACTAAAGCAATTTGGTTTTGGATAAGCTGTGCAAGTTTAATAAGATCTTGTAAAATATCAGACGGTGACATAATAATTTATTATCTACATGGTTGAAGTTAAAAAAAGCGTTGACAAAAGTGCTCTCGTAGAAGCACCCCAATCATTCGCTACAACGAAAGCTACAACAAAGCTCATACTAAACAGTATGCTCTATATAAAATCAATAAAAACGTCATGTTATCAGAGATTTAGGGTGAGTAACAGCCATTTTTATTAAAAAATTAAACGTATAACCACACAATCCACATGCACTTTTTAATGCACCCACATCGAATGAATCATGCTTAAATAAAACATCGTTCTATCTTATTACTCCCGAGAAACACGTAACATCCAACGTGCTTTTTCATGCGCGCTGATGCGATCGCTTAAGATATTAACCGAACCTTCATCATTGATTTCTTGAGCAAGTTTCATGGCACGATTAAGATCAATAACTAACGCATCATTATCGTCCGCAAGCTCTGCAACCATTTGATTGGCGTTTGCGCTAGAATCGCCATCTTTAATGCTGTTTAACTGCTCAAAATCCTTAAACGTCGCAGGTGCTAAATGATCCATAATACGAAGCTGCTCCGCAATCGCGTCGACAGCTAAAGCTAGTTCTTGATATTGACCCTCAAATAATTCATGTAAAGCTTTGAACTGCGGGCCTGTAACATGCCAATGATAATTTTGTGTTTTAAGATACAAGGCGTAAGTATCAGCCAAAAGAACTTCGAGTTGAGCTAGTAAATCATGACGCATAATAAACTACAAATTAACTCAATGAGACTTAATTTAAAGCATAGATTGATGTGCTTAAAAAACAAGTAAAAAAAACCCGCTTAATTAAGCGGGTTTTTTTCATGGTCGAACGAGTCGAACAGGTTGTATAAGCAAGCAATTACATCATGCCGCCCATACCTCCCATGCCACCCATGCCGCCCATACCGCCCATACCGCCCATATCTCCGGCGCTACCAGCAGCATCATCTTCTTTAGGTGCTTCTGCAACCATGCACTCTGTTGTGAGCATAAGGCTTGCAACAGATGCAGCATTTTGAAGTGCTGTACGTGTTACTTTAGTAGGGTCAAGAATACCTAACTCAACCATATCGCCATATTCACCGTTCGCTGCGTTAAAGCCTTGGTTGCCTTTAGCTTCAGCTACTTTGTTCACAACAACAGATGCTTCATAACCTGCGTTTGAAACGATTTGACGTAAAGGAGCTTCCATTGCACGACGTAAAATATCAATTCCCATCGTTTGATCGTGGTTGCTGCCTTTCAAGTTAGCCAAGACTGCTTGTGCGCGAATTAATGCAACACCACCACCCGCAACAATACCTTCTTCAACCGCTGCGCGTGTTGCATGTAATGCATCTTCAACTCGTGCTTTTTTCTCTTTCATTTCAACTTCAGTCGCTGCACCTACTTTGATCACTGCAACGCCGCCTGCTAATTTAGCAACACGCTCTTGCAATTTTTCACGATCGTAGTCAGATGTGGTTTCTTCCATTTGTGCACGAATTTGAGTAATACGCGCATCAATTTGAGCTGCTTGACCTTCACCATCAATAATAACGGTATTTTCTTTTGTGATCACAATACGTTTAGCCGAACCTAAATCTTCTAACGTAGCTGTTTCTAAGCTCTTACCAATTTCTTCAGAAATAACTTCAGCATTGGTCAAGATAGCAATATCTTGCAACATAGACTTACGACGATCGCCAAAGCCAGGTGCTTTAACCGCACATACTTTAACAATGCCACGCATGTTGTTAACAACCAAGGTCGCTAATGCTTCACCATCAACATCTTCAGCAATGATCAAAAGCGGACGACCAGATTTAGCAACAGCTTCCAATGTAGGAATCATGTCACGAATGTTCGATACTTTTTTATCAACCAACAGAATGTGCGGCTGCTCAAGTTCTGTTGTCATGCTTTGTTGATTATTAATAAAGTAAGGTGAGATATATCCACGATCAAACTGCATGCCTTCAACAACAGACAATTCATTTTCGAGGCCATTACCGTCTTCAACGGTGATAACACCTTCTTTACCTACTTTAGCCATCGCTTCAGCAATAATCGAACCGACTGCTTCATCAGAGTTAGCTGAAATCGTACCAACTTGCGCGATAGCTTTGCCATCTTTGCATGGCTTAGACATGCTATGCAGTTCGCTAACAACAGCAGCAACTGCGGTATCAATACCACGTTTCAAATCCATTGGGTTCATGCCAGCAGCAACAGCTTTATGACCTTCAACCAAAATTGAACGCGCTAATACCGTTGCAGTTGTTGTTCCGTCACCGGCTGTATCCGATGTTTTAGAAGCAACTTCTTTAACCATCTGTGCGCCCATGTTTTTGAAACGCTCAGAAAATTCAATTTCTTTAGCAACAGAAACACCGTCTTTTGTTACGGTAGGTGCGCCATAAGCTTTTTCAAGTACAACATTACGTCCACGTGGACCCATCGTCACTTGAACCGCGTTTGCTAACGCGTTAACACCAGAAAGCATTAATTGGCGTGCTTCATCACCAAAACGTACGTCTTTACTAGCCATGTTTAAATCTCCTTAAACAATAATAAAATTATTTCGCGTTCACAACAGCCATGATGTCGTCTTCACGCATCACAACCACGTCATCACCGTCGATTTTAATTTCAGTACCAGAATATTTACCAAACAGTACGGTATCGCCAACTTGAACGGCAAGCGCACAAATTTCGCCATTGTCCAAACGTTTGCCTGTACCAATAGCTACAACTTCACCACGCATGGGTTTTTCTGCAGCGCTATCTGGAATAAGGATACCACCAGCTGATGTACGTTCTTCTTCCATACGGCGAACGACGACGCGATCATGTAAAGGACGGATGTTCATGCTCTTTTCTCCTGAGTAATGATTACCTTAAAAATTCATCATTCAAATATCATAATTTGAATGCTCACGTTATAAGATTGTTTGTCTAAACACACATCAAACAACGTCGATGCAGATTAAGATGGGGACAATTTTTGATATTTCAAGAGAGAGCGCTAAAAAAATTACACTAAAAAATTACACTAAGTTAAGTGATCGCTTTCACATTAAAGCCACATCATCTAACATGAATAGACAAAAACATACAAATATCTATTAAAAGGCCATCTAATTATGACATCTAATACACCTAATATTATTATCTATAGCACCCCCTATTGCCCTTACTGTGTACGAGCAAAAGACTTATTAACACGAAAAGGACTCGGCTTTACTGAAATTTTAATCGATGAAGATGATCAAAAACGCGAAGAAATGATTGCCAAAACCAACCGAATGACAGTTCCTCAAATTTTTATTGGTGAACAACATGTCGGTGGTTACGATGATTTGTATGCTTTAGATCGCGCTGGTAAATTAATATGACTAAAAATATACCCCAAAAATCACTCGCCATCCTAAGTTGGATTATTGTATTTGAATGCATCAGTTACGGTCTTGGTCAGCTCTCAGCTGCGAGTATACCCACATGGTATGCAGCCTTAAATAAATCAACACTCACCCCACCGGGCTTTGTTTTTGGTATTGTTTGGCCTATTTTATACGCCATGATTGCTATCGCTGGATGGTCTCTTTGGACATCCCGCAAACAACCCCAAGCAGAACGAGCCCTCGTATTTTTTAGTATCCAAATGATTTTAAATTGGGCCTGGTCGCCGCTCTTTTTTTATTTTCATCTCATAACAGCTAGTTTTATATGTATCATATGCACGACCGTGTTTACCCTCATCACGATTATTGTAACCAAAGATAATTACAAATTAACCAGCCTGATGTTAATGCCTTATTTCCTATGGCTACTTTTCGCAAGTTATCTCAACAGCGTCACCTGGATATTAAATTAATGTTTATAAAATCTATGGCTCGATTTGGCTTTTTATTTTTTATTCTCATGCTGTCAGTTACAGCCTCAGCATCTCCACTTAATCCACCACCTGCAGACACGGTATTTCAACTTCATGTGAAAGCGCATGATCCCAACACGCTTTTACTCACATGGGATATTAAACCAGGATTTTTTTTATACCGTGACCGTATTCGTATCGTCGCTTCAAATAACGACCTCATCGATCTAGCTGACATCAAGCTTCCTGTTGCACAAACAAAAACAAATCGCCTCAATCAAACCATTTTAATTTACCGTGAACATTTAAAACTACCGCTAAGCCTTGTGGCTCTACATCCAGGTGAAACCATTATTAATATAAATTACCAGGGCTGTGCTGACGATGGTTTTTGTTACCCTCCCGAATCACGTGCGATCAAACTCAGTATTAATCCCAAGCTCGCCTTAACGCATGCCGAGTTAATTTTTCCAGCCCCCATACTTCCCCCAAAAACCGCAACACTAAGCTCAGCATTTACCCATCATGACTGGCCTATCACGCTTTTAATTTTTTTAGGCTTAGGCTTGCTCTTATCCTTCACGCCTTGTGTGTTACCTATGATTCCTGTGCTCTCCGGTATTTTAGTCGGCCACGGCAAAAATTTGTCAACACGCAAAGCTTTTTTACTCTCACTCACTTATGTGCTTAGCATGTCGTTGACCTATGCCGCGATCGGCGCCGCTGTCACACTCATGGGTGAAAACTTTCAAGTGCTGTTACAAACCCCTTGGGCGATTAGTTTGTTTAGTTTACTTTTTGTTGCCCTCGCATTCTCGATGTTTGGCGCGTATGACTTAAAACTACCTGTATCATGGCAATCCAAACTCGCCAACGTAAGCTACCATCAAGCCACAGGGCATTATTTAGGTGCTGCAGCCATGGGATGCCTTTCAACACTTATCCTATCGCCCTGTGTGACCGCGCCATTGATTGGTGCACTTGCCTACATTGCACAAACAGGGAATATATTACTGGGTACAGCATCGCTATTTTTCTTAGGTCTAGGCATGGGGCTCCCGCTTCTTTTGGTCGGCGCATCGCTCGGACGATGGCTCCCTCATGCCGGCAACTGGATGAACACAGTAAAATCAATCTTTGGTATCATGCTATTAGGTATTGCTATCTATCTTATGAGTCGCCTGCTCCCACCGTTTATTATCATGCTCTTATGGTCAAGTTTGCTGGTATTTTCAGGAATAACACTTGGCGCACTGCGTACGGCAACCTCAAACCTAACACGCCTTAGTCGAGGCCTAGGCATCATGCTCTTAGCCTATGGCTTACTGATTCTATTCGGCGCAAGCTACGGTAATACAAACCCATTAAAACCTCTTACCGCATCTCATTCACACACAGCATCACATACACACGCACGTGTTCTCACAACACTTGAGGAAACCGAACAAGCGCTCGAGCAAGCGGCGAAACAACATCAACCGGTAATATTAGATTTTTACGCTGACTGGTGCACCGCCTGTAAATCTCTCGAAGCTAACACACTACGCGATCCTAAAGTCCAAGAAGCCATGCAAAATATATTAATATTAAAAATAGATCTTACGGCCAATAACCATGAAAGCCGTGCTTTGCTGCATGAATTTGAAGTGATCGCACCTCCTACGTTTGTTTTTTTTGATGCATCAGGGCAAAAGCACCCTGAACTTCGCCTGGTCGGTGATATCTCGGTTTCTGCATTACAGGAGAACCTAGAAGCATTAAAGGCTGATTTATGATTAATCTTGTATTAATTTTTTTAGGCTCAGGGCTTGGCGCTATAAGCCGCTACGGCCTATCAAATCTAGTACATGGCCTCGTAGGTCGTGCGTTTCCTTACGGAACACTCGTGGTGAATGCAAGCGGCTCGTTTATTATGGGCTTACTTTTTATGATTATTTTGGAACGCTTTGGTGCACTCGCGCCCCAGTTGCGTGCGTTCTTACTGATAGGCTTTTTGGGCGGTTATACAACGTTCTCTTCTTTTTCAATTGAAACACTCACGCTATTAGAACAAGGCGCTTGGGTTAGTGCTGGTTTGAATATATTGCTTAATATTATCGTATGTATTTCACTCGCCTGGCTGGGCGTACTCGGAGCACGAAGCTTATGAACGCTATCAATATTGTTGATGTTGTCATGGTAAAAATTTATATCACCGAATCATCCAAGCTTTTAAAGCCAACGCTTGAATATTTAAAAAACGAGGCCAACATCCGTGGCGTCAGTGTTTTTCGTGCCATCAACGGTTATGGCGAAAGCGGCAATCATGCTTCATCGCTGCTTGATTTATCGCTGGATTTACCGCTTATGATTGAATTTTTTGATGAGAAAAATAAAATTAATCTTGCTTTAGAGCATTTATCCAAAACCATCAAACCCGAACATATGGTGTTTTGGGATGCTCAAGCAGCAAATTGATGTATCCCTCTTACCCCTTTGCTTAAAGCTCTGGTGTATCTGTAGTAGCTCCGCCTCTTAATTTACCTTTAAGCAACCTTCAATCTCCTCCTACTGCCAGAAAGAAATCCAATCATGGATTTTATCAAACTTCTCAAGGTTGATATCGCACGGAAGCGTTGTCCTATATGGGTATTTATTCTCATTATCCCTGAACATAGCATCCTCTCCGTACACCGCCAGTATGTTTTTCTCGCAGGTCATTGTCGTCCGGTCATCATTATTGAAAGCAAGATCATAATTTACAAAACGGCTGCGGGACAAATTGATAAGCGCATCAAGCTTCTTCACATGTTGTGCTGTAAACTCTTTCGGCCTGTATAACGCAATTCGCAGATCATTGTAACTCTGAAAATATTCGATTGCCGGCCCTGTATAAAGCCCTTGGGTATTATCGGCAAGATTGTCAATATCCGAAATTAAAAACCGTGTTTCACCCAAGTTTTTAAAAGCGATTTTATAGCTGGAAAAGCTACAATTATCTATATCTTTGACCATCTTGGATACAAAATCGTCCGAATCGACAAATATCAAGTCCCCCTCCCTGACACTGTTAATCATTTCTGCCGCCGCCGGATTAATTTCTCTCTCGTTGTTTTTGTTTTCAAAAGAAAATAACATTCCAGATAATGCAAAACTTCCGATCACTAATATAAGAGATAAAAAGTCCCATCTGAATTGGCTGGCATTTTTCATCATAACCCTATGAGTTTGAGTAAACGGTTATAATTAATAAAAATAATAAGGCACATCCCCGGATAAAATACCAAAAAGCTTATAAAAAAACTGCTGATAAAAAACTGAGGCACATTGGAATTAAACTTTTTATTCAAATACACGCCTAAATAAATAAACACAATAGGCAATGTAAAAATATAGTTGTTGATATTGATAAAAAAGAGAGGAATAATTTGCAGCAGTACTAATAATAAAATCAGCTTCTTCGGCCACTTAAACCTGCTGAAAAGAAATACTAAAACTATGTTATAGAGAAAAAAATAGACTTCAAAACTGAATATTTTATAAAAAATATTAATGATCAGCCCAAGCGCGATCATATTGAGGATATGAAGCACTTGATGTAATTTTATCGGCAAATATTTCTCTGTAAATTTGTTCAATGGTTTTATCACCATAACTGGAAAGGGCTATGACAGAATATTCTATCCGCACATTTTTGATACCATCCTTTAAGACCCTATCAGAATCTTCGATATAAAACAAGATTATCTTTCTTTTCGATTTTCTAATAAGAAAATCCACGCCTTTTTTAAACGGCAGTAACGGCGCCGGTGTCCGGTTTCGCGTACCTTCCGGAAAAAACATAAAGTGCTTGCCGTTTTGCAGTTCCTTTATGGCTTTACGCGCCGCATTTTTATCCCGTATATCAACAATCGAGCTGCCCACTCTCGAAGTTAAAATGTTCAAAACCCCTTTATATATGATATTCGATTTTGAAAATGCGGATATGCGGATAATCCCCAGGGAAAACAGGTATTTCAATATCACGATAGTATCTATAATACTTCGGTGGTTTCCTATAATGATGTAATTTTCTTGAGGATTAATTTCTACCTCCCCTATATTAGAACAATCAATCTGCATATGGGAAAGAGCCTTTTCCACATAGTTTAATGTCAGAAGCTTTGTAAAAAAAAGCTTTAGAGTATAGAGCGAAAGTTTCAGGGAGTTTTTGTTTATATATTTCATGCGGTATCAATCCGATAAATTTGTAACATACATACTTCTGTCTCAGAAGTAAATTTATTTAATTTAACCGAATATACCCGAAAAAGTGGTGGTGTTTCAAATCTGTTTTCACACATTTCATTCAAAGTTTACACTTTAGGGAATTGAACCCATAGTGAGATTGTCCGAATTCTTGGTGGCATTATAATATTTGCTACTACAACACCTGGCGTCGTGCCTCGAGTACATTGGGAATCTGCTCCAACTGCCCCAACAATCGCGATAAATCACTTAAACTTGCGACTTCAATAGTGAGGGTGAGATGCGTCATGTTTTCTTTTTTATGCAGTTGAGTTTGCAGGGCAAATAAATAGGCTTTTTCATTGGCTAACAACGCGGTAATATCCCGCAGGAGACCTTGCCTATCAAACGCTCGAATCAACACATCAACAGCATAACGTTCCGATGTTGCACTACCCCAGGTCACATCTAAAAACCGCTGTTTTTGTTTTTCGCCCGAATGCATGACATTGGAGCAATCTTGCCGATGGACCGAGACCCCTCGCCCAACGGTCACATAACCAAGAACCGGATCACCAGGCACAGGCTGACAACAACGTGCCATGTGCGTGAGTAGGTTTCCCACCCCCTCAACCTGAAGATCATCGGTCGTTAAGTCTCCACGCTTGGGTGGAAGCTTAATCATACGTTCCATCGATGGTTCAGGCAGTGCCTCTGTTGGCGGCTTTAAACGAGATATAATTTGAGCAAGTTTTAGATCACCTCGCCCCAGTGCTGCACGTAAATCATCAATATGCTTTAAATTAAACGTGGATAAGACTTCGTTTAAACGCTCAGATCGCATACCAAGGGCTTTCATTTCTTTGGCGAGTATTTCTTGGCCATGAAGGCGATGCTCTTCAAAATCTTGCATTTTAAACCAATGCAAGACTTTTGCTTTTGCTCGAGGCGTTTTTAAATAACCCAGGTGCGGGTTAATCCAATCACGTGATGGCCTCAAATCTTTACCCGTTAGAATTTCAACTTTATCACCGGTTTTTAATAAATACGTGAGCGGAACAATATGTCCGTTCGCTTTGGCGCCCCGGCACCGGTGACCAATGTCGCTGTGTACCTGATAGGCAAAATCAAGCGGTGTGACGCCTTGGGGTAAATCTAAAATATCACCGTCCGGCGTAAAGACATACACACGATCATCTAAAAACTCAGCATCAATCGATTCAGCTATACCTTGACTGACCGCCATTTCGCGGTGCCATGCTAAAACCTCACGAAGCCATTCTATTTTTCGTTCATGTGATTCTTGCACTAACTGACCGGGTGATTCTTTATATTTCCAATGCGCAGCAACACCCATTTCAGCTTGCTCATGCATTTGAAATGTTCGAATTTGGACCTCAAACGTTTGTCCTTCAGGCCCTTCAACAGCGGTATGCAACGACTGATAACCGTTGGGTTTGGTATTGACGATATAATCATCAAACTCACTGGGGATTTGCTTCCATAAAACATGAACGCAAGCCAAAACTTCGTAGCACTGCTCAGTTGTTTCCACCAAAACACGTACCGCTGTCGCATCATAAATTTCTTGGAGCGAGACGTTTTTACGCATCATTTTACGGTAAATACTATGAATATGCTTCGAACGACCGTACACGGCCGAATGATCGATATGCATACTGGCAAGCTGGATATTTAATTCTTTCACCAACCAATCAACATAACGATCGCGTTCAAGCCGTTTTGTTTTGAGGCCGGACGCGATGGCTTTATATTCTTTGGGATGTAAATAGCGAAAAGCTAAATCTTCCATCTCCCATTTAATTGCACCAATTCCTAAGCGATTAGCTAAAGGCGCATAAATTTCCATGATTTCCATGGCCAAATGCCGGCGTTGTTTTTCTGGCATGTGCGTTGCCGAACGTATAACGCATAAACGTTCCGCAAGCTTAATCAAGACCACACGCACATCATCGACCATGGCGAGTAGCATTTTCCTAATATTATCTAATTGTTGTTTATCTTGAGAGGATTTTCCTGTTGTCTTCTGAAAGCTGGAGAGCGCATTCATACGATCAACACCACATACGAGACGCGCAACGTCTTTACCTAACTGTTCTTCGATGTCGTCTACAGACAATTCAGCGTAATGAACACTTTCAAACAAAATAGCAGCAGCCAGCGTATCTTGACCGACCTCTAAGTCGGCCAAAACATCCGCCATCGCTAAGCCCTGCTGTAAACAGGAAATGCCGGCCTCAGTCACATGATCATGCCCCGCAAGCTGCGCTAAACCACACGCGCCCCGAACTTTTTCCATGTTTTGAAAGTAACCTCGATTACCAATGTATTGAAGCCATTTTTGAACATCAATACTTCCATCGGATAATAAGGCAATACCTTCCCTGACTTTAACCATGCGCTCCCTACCTTCGTTTAAATAACCCCATCACTTCGACGTGCGTTGTATGAGGAAACATATCCATGACGCCAAGTTTGTCTAAAACATATCCTTGTTGATTAAGCACTTCAGCATCCCGTGCAAATGTTGCTGGGTTACATGAAACATAAAGTATGCTTTCTGGATTAATATGCTTAATTTTCTTCACAATTGCAAATGCACCCGTACGTGGTGGATCGACTAAAAGCTTATTGCAGCCATGCTGCTTCAAGGGCAATAAGGCTTCTTCATCATCCAAATTGGCACAGAAAAACTGCGTGTTGGTGAGATGATTTCTTAAGGCGTTCGCACTCGCACGCTCGACCATCGTGTCGCTGCCTTCCACACCCACAACACGTGCGCAACGTGTTGCAAGTGGCAATGAAAAATTACCTAAGCCACAAAATAAATCCAACACCACATCATCAGCTGTTAATGCCAACCAATCAAGCGCTTGCGTGACCATTTTTCGATTAAGACCCGAGTTTACTTGCGTAAAATCTGTTGGATAAAACGAAAAATTTATATTTTGATCGGGCAGTTGATAACTGAGCGTATCATCCCCTTCGGGGTAAAATAACTTAACGCTATCCATGCCTGCAGGCTGCAAAAAAATACGAAAATCCGTAGCATCAGAAAACGCACGAAATTTAGCTTTATCGGCTTCACTCAAATCAGATAGATGCCTAAAAACAAGTGCAATAACATCATCGCCAGCGGCCACTTCGATTTGTGGAAATATCTGCGGCTCATCCATCGACCCTAAAAGATTGCTTAACACATCCAGTGACATACCAACTTTTTCATGGAGTATAAAACACTGCTCAATATCAGCGACATAGCGTCCATTATGTTTTTCACGAAATCCGATTAAAACACGCCCTTTTTTTGCAACAAAGTTTACACTCAACCGCGCACGGTTACGATAGTGCCAAATACTCGATGCGGATAACGCAGGTGCAACATGTTTAGGCTCAAGATGGCCAATACGCATAAGCAATTCTAAAACTAAGTTTTCTTTTTCATGGATTTGAATCGCTGGATTAAGATGCTGCAACGAACATCCGCCACATACGCCATGATGCGGACATTTCGGCTCCACGCGATCCGCTGATGGCTCTTCAACCGACAACACGCGCCCTTCATCAAAATCACGTTTTTTGCGTAATAGCTCAAACGTCACCAGCTCTCCGGCAAGCGCACCATCAATAAACGTTGCTTTACCATCGATACGTGCGAGCCCACGCCCATCATGGCTTAATTTTTCTACTCGTGCTGTTACGGGAACTTTTGAAACACGAGGCTTACGTCGAGAACTCATAAATATCTACCACCCATCTTAACCATTTATTTTTGATCTTTTTTATCTTTTTTATTTTGCTTATCTTGCTTATCTAACACAACCGCTTCGGGCTCGGCCGACAAAGAACGAACAAACGTGCGCACTTCTTCTGACGATAATTCCATGTTTTTTCCCCGCCCTAAAAAGCGCGGCATGGTGAGTGAACCATAACGTATACGTGTCAAACGACTCACTTCAAGACCTTGCGATTCCCAAAGTCGTCGGACTTCTCGATTACGCCCTTCGGTTAACACCACGTTATACCAAGTATTCGCGGCTTCACCACCTTGAAAAGCTAAGCTTTTAAACGAAGCCACACCGTCATCCAGCTCAACACCGTTGATGAGTGCCTTTTCCATCTCAGGCTTAACGCGGCCATGCACACGAACGGAGTATTCTCGTTCAATCGCATAACGTGGGTGCATCAGTTCGTTCGCTAACGTCCCGTCGTTTGTAAAAATTAATAAACCTGATGTATTGATATCCAAACGCCCGACTTGAATCCAACGTCCTCGCTTGAGAATAGGTAAGTTATCAAAAACCGTTTTTTTATGCTTAGGATCATCTCGACTACTAATTTCACCGACAGGTTTATGATAAATTAAGATCCGTGTTCTTAACGGCAGATTCAAAGGATTTCTAATTAACTTGCCTTTGACTTTAATTTTATCGTGAGGTGCTACAACGTCACCAAGCTGGGCTTGTTTCCCGTTTAATTGCACCATACCGTTTTTAATCCACACTTCCATTTCGCGTCGCGACCCAAGTCCTGCCTGACTGAGTACTTTTTGTAATCTTTCACCGCTCATTAATAATCCAACCCCATAGCTTCGCGTACATCGCAAAGTGTTTTTTGTGCATCTGCACGTGCTCGTTCACTGCCTTCTGCGGCAATGCGTTTAACCGAACCCATGTCCGACTCATAATCACGTATATTATCTTGTATTGGTTTAAGCTCTTGATTGATCGCGTCAATTACCGGGCGTTTGCATTCAACGCAACCGATGCCCGCAGAACGGCAACCTGTTTGAACCCAATCTTTGACCGTATCATCCGAATAAATTTTATGAAAATTCCAAACAGGACAAAGCTCAGGATTACCTGGATCGGTACGTCGCACGCGCGCAGGATCCGTTGGCATGGTCAGTACTTTTTTCTCAACCATCGAAGGTTCGTCACGCAAACTAATCGTATTACCGTACGACTTTGACATTTTTTGGCCATCAAGGCCTGGGATTTTAGCATGTTCTGTCAACAAAGCTTGAGGCTCTGATAAAATCAACTTGCCAATCCCTTCTAAATAACCGAATAAACGTTCTTTATCACCCAGCGCCAAATTTGCTTGTGCTTCAATCAAGGCACGCGCCGTATTCAATGCATCATGACATCCATCTTGTTGAAACGAGGTCAACAGATTTTTATACAGCTTTGCATTTTTCTTACCCATTTTTTGAATGGACTGCGAAGCCAGGGCCTCAAAATTAGATCCTCGCCCATATAAATAATTAAAGCGCCTCGCAAGCTCTCGCGTTAATTCAATATGAGCAACTTGATCTTCACCTACGGGAACCAAATCACCTTTGTAAATAAGCACATCAGCACTTTGTAATACGGGATAACCTAAAAATCCGTGCGTAGAAAGCTCTTTTTCGTGTAATTTTTCTTGTTGATCTTTATACGTAGGTACACGCTCCAACCAACCCAGCGGCGAAATCATAGACAATAATAAATACAGCTCTGCATGCTCAGGCACCCAAGATTGAATAAACACACGTGAAAGACTCGGATTCACACCGCAAGCTAACCAATCCACCAATAAATTCCACACGTGCTGCTTAATCGCACCCGGCTCTTCATAATGTGTGGTCAAACCATGCCAATCGGCTACAAAAAAATAACAATCATACTGATGCTGCAACTGCACCCAATTACTTAAAACACCATGATAATGTCCCAAATGCAAATGCCCTGTAGCACGCATACCAGACACCACACGTTTATTATTACCTTGCAATACTGACATCTATTCCCTCACTGCTATATCTTATTGGAAAGGCGTTGGATCACCTTGTCCTTCTCGTACAATCACAGGATACTCTCCTGTTAAATCAACCACGGTCGTTGGCTCAGAACCACAATAACCACCATCAATAATTAAATCCGTCTGGTTACCCAGCACATCTCGAATCGCTTCAGGCTCACTGAGTGGTGTATGAGATCCGGGTAAAATCAACGAACTACTCACCAACGGTGCATTCAAACATTCAAGTAGCGATAAAGCAATCACATGCTGAGGCACACGTAAACCTAACGTTTTACGTTTAGGGTGCAACATTAAACGAGGCACCTCACGCGTTGAATTTAAAATAAACGTGTAAGGCCCAGGCGTAAAAGCCTTCAAAAGCCTAAAAATAGGACGACTAACCTGCGCATACGTCCCAAGCTCTGATAAATCACGACACACCAACGTCATGTTATGATCTTTATTTAGCTCACGAAGCTTTCTGATACGATCTAACGCCGATTTATTTCCTAGAGTACATCCCAAGGCATACCCCGAATCAGTCGGATATACAATTAAGCCACCATTTGAAAGAACTTTTACAGCCTCTCGAAGTAATCGTGACTGGGGATTATCTGGATGAATCGCAAAAAATTGACTCATAGTTAGCACATCCTCTTGCTTTATCAATACGTTACGAAAAACGATGCTTTCTCAGCACGTTAGTATACATGACTCTTTGCACAGTTTGTATTTTAAGTTTGTTTGGGGGACTCAAGTGGTTTACACGCATCATCAACTGGGGTTACACGTGCCTTTGGTGCAAACATCGAAATCGATGCAGCCCTTGACGACGAACATGATCGAGGTTCCAACGGCGTAAAAGCCAGCATATCTTCAAAATAACACAATTGAGCTGGCTGCAATTGCAGTAATCGATGCGATATTTCGGATAAATAAGTTTGAATGCGTGGAGCTAATTCTGATTTAAGTGCTTTAGCTTGAGTCGAATTTAATGCATTATTGTACTGATAACCAAGCGTTACATGAAAATGACTTGGAACATTTCTTTCATATTTATAATATTTAGCTAATGCGTGTATCCAATCAATACTTTGCTTATCAAGCGCAACATCTACCTGAAGCGCCCCATTCGTATACAAATCCGCGTACGTCAGCGTAGGCGTAATTTGACGTTGCTGTAACACTTGGCTCAATTGGTCAAAAAATTCTTGCTTAGATGCAACATAACCACCCCATTCGACATGACGATGTTCCACGGCCTCTTGAGTAAATAAATTAATCGCCGTGACATGCCAACTTGAAAGAGGCAATATTGAATAAAAATCAGTAATATTTTTATCATGAATTAATGTATTGTAAATATTAAACCAACCATCAAATTCTTCCTCGAGATTCAGCTTACAAATCACCGTGTAACCTGGAAAAGGCAAGTAGTTACCTTGATCATCTAGTTTGTATTTTGGCATACATGCGCTCCCAAGCCCTGCACTGTCCTGTGCGTACTAATAATACGCATAGATTATAGCTTGAAATCTGTTAAGATAAAAACAAACGAGAATAATATAATAATAAACCAGGAGCGTCATCATGAAAAAAACATCTGTGGCCGTAACGGCTTTCATCGCGGGTCTGTCGCTTGCGTTCGTTGTTCCAACCAGTTATGCCGAATCAAAACCCGCCGCTAAAACCTCATGTCAGAGTGATAAACCATGCAGTTGTGCGAAAAAATGCCCTTACAATCACAAAAACCATAAATGCAATGCAACATCTAAAGCAAAAGCACAGCCAGACATCAAAAAATAAAACATCTAATTTCTCGAGCTCTTAAGTATTTAGATAAAAAGAGCTCGGGAAATTAATACAACTTACTAATTTATTGGACTTTTTGAACGACATCATATACTTGTTTGATCTGTGCTTGAAGTTGTTTTTGCATGGTTTCCATGCGTTTATTCATGTCTTTATTCATACCTTTCATTTGAGATTGAAACGCATCCTGCATATCTTTCATCTGCTTTTGATGTTGCTTATTCAACATTTGCATTTGTTTTTGCTGCGTTTCTTGCATGGTTTTCATTTGGGATTGAAGTTGCTTATTTAAATTCTGAATTTGATCAGACGCACCCACCGCTGCAGCAGCATAAGCAGGTGATAGGCTCGCACATAGCAGCACGCCCCCTAATGCATATCCTGTGATTTTTCGCATACAACACCTCCTGTGATAAATGAAATTGAGTAAACGCTATTTATTAATATAGCTTAAAAAAATCACTATGTTTACCTTTTTGAATTTATTTATTTCAATTGATTAACAACCAGGGCCTGCAGAGCCTAAGCAGTTTACAGTCCCAGGGGTTGCATCCTCTTCGCCATCAGAAGACGTTGGCCTATTTTGGCGCCGGGAAAAATGGTGAGGCTTTGTTCGCTTCGTTTGCTTTGTTCCATAGCATGCCCGGAATCTACCTGGTTCAGCCTTATGATAGCACTAGCGATTGTCTGCTTTTCAGGCAGATGTTCAACACTTTCCAACGTCGAAGGATCATCAAGATTAGGACCTCCATGATGATTTTTTCTCGTAGGATTTGATAATCGACCGTAAATATATTTTACGGGCTGTATAAGAAGATTATTAACAATTGCAGGGAGAATGTCACTGAACGGCTGAAGTACTGTAAGAAAAATTCTTATGATCTTAGGATCTGCTTTTACCATAAAATGACGGACACCCTACTAAGAGCAGTAAAATCAACAAAAGAAGGCGGTTAAAGCGCCTAAAGGAGGACTATACTCAAGTCAGAAGCAAATAATAGCCCTTACATGTGATACAGGGTTACAAGGAGAAGCATATGATTGGTCTGGTTTTACTCTATGTGGGTTGTGTATTATTCATCAATGGTTTGACGATGTTAGGGCATATCAGTAACAAAGAATCCATCATTATGAATATCTTCACGGGACTCTTGGCGGTGACGGTTGCGATTTATAACATCTTCGTGGTCACTGCAGGCGTTGCGTCTGCTGCTTACGGTTTATTATTTGCCTTCACCTACCTTTGGGTGGCTTACAACAACATCACGCTTCAGGATGGTCGCGGATTAGGGTGGTTTAGTTTATTTGTAGCAATTACCGCAACAGCAGTTACTTATGATACGTTTATTTCAGCGCATAGTATCCGCGATTTTTGGTTGGCAATAAACTGGGGTTGCTGGGTTGTTTTGTGGTTTGGGTTCTTTTTACTGGGCGCCTGCGGAAAAACAAGTCTCACACGCCCCATTGCGTACCTGGCTATTGCCGAAGGTATCTTTACTGCATGGGTTCCGGGGTATCTTCTGCTAAGCGGACATATGCCGGCATAGGACAGCAGAACATTGGGCGCCGTCAAGTTGTGACAGCTAAAAGTTACGTACACACCAGGCCAAATAAAATGTGATAAGTTTGCTAAGGGATGTCTTTTGAAGCACCTGCGTCATTAAACTGCCAACACAGGGGAGTATTTTATTTAGGCTCCCGTTGGTTTATATGAGGCCATACCTACCTTATAACAAACACATTTAACGTTTTTATTAAAATGTCCGCGCGCGCAAAGAAGGCAGAGGGCTTAGAAGCACCCAATGCAACTTTACCCCTGAGCTTCTTTAAGGTCTTTGAATGTCAGGATATCTGTAATCTTCTGTCGGAGAACTTCTCGGCTAACTTGAAGCGGCTATGTCAAACATAGTAAGTAGTGTGCAAGGCTGCTCCTTCATGGCTTAGTGTGCGTTTGTAAAGCATCTTGCTGTTCTCAAATAATGCGGTCGACATCATCATAACAAACATCAAATAAAATCGTCGACCGCTTCGTAGCTTTACAAAAACCCAACCCCAAAAACAAAAGGGATAAAGGGATTAAGGGGTAAAAGCCCGAACACATCGAATGCGGTGGGAGTTGCCCTTAGAGTCATCGAACTGATTGCCATTGCGGAAGACCTCGGCCCAGGCCTCGTTCGCTGGAGAGGCGGTAGACTCGGTGGAGCTCCAGTAGGTGCCCGTGTTAAAACCATCCACAGCGACTCTATTCTCATAAAGACAATTCAGTTGGTCTTTCGCAGGTAAGAACCAGTCGGTAAATCCATCACTCTCATAGGTGGAGCAAATACCTGCAGCATAGCTAGCTTCGGGTAATCCAATAGCACCAGTAAGCATGTTAACAATCGTCGTCGTATTCGTGACACCATCGGTGTCGCTTTGTGCGCCTGTCTCTAAGCCCCGCACACCCCAGTCTAGATTCGTATCATTATCCGTCGTTGCGGCAATTAAATTAGCTTCTCCACCGCCTGAGGTTAAACAAGCAACCGTGCCACCGCCATAGCTATCGCCAATGGCAATGGGGGTTGCTGATGATAAGGTAATGTTTAATGTATCGCCTGGGAAGGGTTCATTACATTGCAATGTTCCGCCGCCTTGTTGACATAATACGGGTCCACCCACCACATTTCCTGAAAGTTCACTCCCTGTGACCACGAGTGTTAATGTACATGACTCTTGATAACCTAAGGTCAAAGGATTACCGCAATTACCCGCTGTTGTGGTTCGACTAACGCCGGGAATGTCTGTCATGGTCAGCGTATGTGGTAGCCTAGATTGATTGGTTACGGTGTATTGAATGGTTGCCGTACTGCTCGCATCCACGGTAACCTGTGTGTTGGTTAAGGGTGTAAAAGTCCAAACAGGAGTTGCCTTGGCTCCACTCAAAAAAAACACACCCGCAAGCGTAATTAATCCAAGAGAGAATCTACTAAAATGCGTCATGTTGATATTCCTATGCATGATAAGTTAGGTTAAATAAAAATCCATTGGTATACAGATGATTGAGCGATAAACCGGTATTTAAGGTTTGATAGGATGCTCGGTCCAGTTGGCTTTTGCCCCAGTCTGCAAACTCATACCCAATACCCGCTTGCCAATGTTCGCAAAAATCACGCTGGATACCCGCACCTACCGTGTATGTAAACGCTGTGGTTGTGTTACTTGCAAAATTAGGCATGGCCAGTGACCCAGCTTGCGTGGATGTATTATTAAAGCTGTGGGCCTGGTTAAAACCAACCCCTAAACTTCCGTTTATCCAAGGGGTTGCTATATATCCTCTGTCACTCAATAATTTACCTTTCACGGCAACATGGGTATGTTTTATTTTATAGCCATATTGAGCATTGTTAAATTGTGAATCGGCATCATCCCAAATATTTCCTGACAAAGAAGCATTGCCCGTTGTGGCTACAGCAAGCCCGATTTGCCCGTCTAGTTTATCGCGCAGTGGTTTTTGAAGACCTAAAAAAAGTTCGCCATCGGCCAACACACGCGATGTACGATTCGCTGCGTAGGTTTTTACAATCTCAGGTGCCAAATAAAACGTTTGTGTTTTGCCTGCACTTTCCCAGACCGGACCCACGCTCAGTGTTGCAACACCGGATGATTTCAACATATCCGATACTTTAGAAAGTGAAGAGGTAATTGAGGGGAGGTGCTCTGCTGCAAAGCCAACAGGGCTAATCAGGACCAAGGAGGCCGTAAGTAATGCATAATTACGCCAAGTTTTACGTATCATCGCCATATCCTTATGGGATTATTTAAAATTTAGTATTCATCATATAAGATAATAAAACAATAAGGCAAGCAGCGGGTCTATGGCTGGAAACTTTCATCTAATATTGCTATCAAATGAGCAAATTTTTTATTGCGTGCTATACTTAAATTAAGCCAGTAGCCAAC
>TARA_R110002126_G_scaffold40226_3_pt1 | contig 43407 bp, 39 predicted proteins | sample TARA_R110002126 | Tara Oceans TARA_R110002126 (sample SAMEA4397536) | marine metagenome | biome: Polar Biome; feature: [DCM] deep chlorophyll maximum layer (ENVO:01000326); material: water (ENVO:00002006), including particulate matter (ENVO:01000060) such as... | depth 30 m | reverse complement strand
GTCGGCCGAGCCGATCCATACCGCCTGCCATCCGGCGCAGTTTGGCTGCGATCAGAGCGTGCAGGATTATCCCTATGACCCCGAGGCGGCAAAGGCGCTGCTGGCCGAGGCGGGTTATCCCGACGGGTTCGAGCTGGAGCTGTGGGCCTATCGTGACAAGGCCGTGGCCGAGGCGGTTTCGGCGGATCTGAGCGCCGTCGGCATCAAGGTGAACCTGCGCTACGTCAAGCTGGAGTCGCTGAACCAGGCGCGCGCGTCGCAGGACATTCCGGCCTATATCGGCACCTGGGGATCGGGTGGCACGGCAGACACCGCCGCCATTGCACGCATCCATTTCTCGATGGACACCGACCGCAACCTGTCGGGCGATCAGGCGCTGGCGGACGAGGTGCTGGCCGCCGAGCAGACCAACGATCAGGACGAACGCGCCGAGATCTATTCAAGCGCACTGTCGACCATTGCGGATCAGGCCTATTGGGCGCCGCTGTTCACCTATTCGGCGAACTACCTGGTGTCGCCGGAGCTTGAGTTTCCGCTGGACCCGGATGGTCTGCCGCGTTTGCAGAACGCCAGCTGGAAGTAACAGCGCGTCGGTCGGGGCGGATCCGAAGGGTCCGCCCCATTCTTCAAAGGACACACCATGTTGAAATATATCCTGCTGCGCGGCCTTCTGGCGCTGGCGGTGGCGTTTACCGTCTCGCTCGCCGCGTTTTTCCTGCTCAACATCGCGACCGATCCGGCGCAGGCCATTGCGGGCGAGGATGCGACGCAAGAGGTCGTGCAGACGATCCGCGCCCGCTATGGTCTGGATCAGCCGCTGCCGGTGCGCTACGGGCAATGGCTGGTCGGCGTGTTGCAGGGCGATTTCGGCGAGAGCTATTATTGGCACAAGCCTGTGGCGGAGCTGGTGGCCGAGCGGGCGGGCGTGACGATCACGCTGGCGCTGGCCGCGCTGAGCGTCACCATCCTGATCGCCATTCCACTGGGGGCGCTGGCGGCGCTGAACCCGAACACATGGCTGGACCGCATGGCGCTTGGCGTGGCGGTGTCGGCGCAGGCGGTGCCGAATTTCTGGCTGGGGCTGATCATGATCATCCTGTTTGCCGTGATGGTGCCGATCTTTCCGGTGTCTGGGGATGATACGTGGCGGCATTTCGTGCTGCCGGCCTTTGTGCTGGGGGCGTCGTCCGTCCCTGCCGTCATGCGTCTGACGCGCACCGGCCTGATCGAGGTGATGAGCGCCGATTACATCCGCACGGCCCGGTCAAAGGGATTTCGCGGCGGTGCCCTGTTGCGCCGTCATGCGCTGCGCAACGCGCTGCTGCCGGTGATTTCCGTGCTGGCGGTGCAGTTGGGGCAGAAGTTCGGCGGGTCTGTCATCACCGAAAGCATCTTTGCGATCAACGGGTTGGGGCGGCTGGCACTGGAGAGCATCCTGGGCGCCGACATCCCGACCGTGCAGATGCTGATCTTTGTCTTTGCCATAGTCTTTGTCGCCATGAACCTGCTGGCCGACATCCTGAATGCCGCGCTTGATCCGAGGATCCGCATATCATGACCCAGAGCACCACGTTGAATGCCGAGGTGAAAACCGCGGCCACGGAAGAGGCCGCGCCATTCACACCGCGCCAGTTGATGCGCCGCCGCGCGCTGAGCCACACCGGGTTCCTGGTCGGGGCCGGGCTGATTGCCGCGCTGGCGCTGATCGCCCTGTTCGCCCCGCTGATCGCGCCGCATGACCCCTTTGTGCAATCGCTGAGCAGTCGGATGCTGCCGCCGGTCTGGGACGATGCAGGCACCTGGGATCATATCCTGGGCACGGACCAGAACGGGCGCGATTACCTGAGCCGGTTGATCTATGGCGCGCGGGTGTCGATTTCGATCGGGCTGGGGGCGGCGTCGATCGGTCTGCTGCTGGGGGTGAGCCTTGGCGTGGTGGCCGGGTATTTCGGCGGCTGGGTCGACCATGGCGTCAGCTTTCTGCTGACCGCGCAACTGGCGCTGCCGGGGCTGCTGCTGGCGATGGCGCTGGTGTTCATCATCGGCCCGTCGATCTGGGTGGTGATCGGCATCATCGGGGTGCTGCACTGGACCTATTACCTGGTGGTGACGCGCAGCGCGACACAGCGTATCCGCAGTCTGGATTTTGTCGCGGCTGCCGCCGCGTCGGGGGCCACGCCGCGCCAGATCATCTGGCACGAGATCGTGCCGAACCTGATCCCGCAGATCATCGTCATCTTTACCTTCGAGCTGGGCATCGCGATCCTGGCCGAGGCGTCGCTGTCGTTTCTGGGCGTGGGCATTCAGCCCCCGACACCGTCCTGGGGTCTGATGATCGCCGAGGGCAAGCAGGCGATGTTCTATCGGCCATGGCTGGTCGTGCTGCCGGGGATGTGCCTGTTCACGCTGGTGATCGGGGCTAACCTGCTGGGCGATGGATTGCGCGACATTACCGCACCGGAGGGGCGTAGCTGATGAGCAAGTTGTTGGAAATCGACGGGTTGTCGGTCGCGTTGACTATCCCCACGGGGCGCCTGCATGCGGTGCGCGACGTGTCGATCACGCTGGAGCGGGGCGAGGCGTTGGGGATCGTGGGCGAAAGCGGGTCGGGCAAGAGCATGTCGGCGCTGGCGCTGATGCGGCTGTTGCCGGGACGTGCCGAGGCGACGGGCAGCCTCCGTTTCGACGGGGCCGATCTGGGCGCGGTGAGCGACGAGGCGTTTTCGCGGCAGTATCTGGGCCACCGGATCGCGATGATCTTTCAGGAGCCGATGACATCGCTCAACCCTGTCTACACCATCGGGCGGCAGTTGAGCGAAGCGGCGGTGATCTTTGGCGGGAAAAGCCAGCGCGAGGCCGAGGCGCGGGCGCTGTTCCTGCTGGAACGGGTCGGCATTCCCGACCCCGTGGCGCGCCTGTCGCAATATCCGCACCAGCTGTCGGGCGGGCAGCGGCAGCGGGTGATGATCGCGCTGGCGCTGATGCTGGAGCCGGAACTGCTGATCGCGGATGAACCGACGACGGCGCTGGACGTGACGGTGCAGGCGCAGATCCTTGACCTGCTGCGCGATCTGCGGCGCGAGATGGGCATGGCGATGATCCTGATCACGCATGACCTTGCCGTGGTGGCCGAACAGACCGACCGCGTCGCGGTCATGTATGGCGGCGAGATGATCGAGGAGGGGCGCGCCGAGGCGGTCATGGCCGATCCGGCACATCCCTATACACGGGCGCTGCTGGGGGCGATCCCGCGCATGGACGGCGCGCCGCGCCGCCTCGGGGCGATCCCCGGCACGGTGCCGTCGCTGACCAGCCGCCCCAAGGGCTGCGTCTTTGCCCCGAGGTGCGACTTTGCCCGGCCCGAGTGCGTCGAGGGGCGCCCGCCGGTGCGGGGCGGGGCCGATCATTCGCGCCGCTGTGTCCTCAGCGATGCGGAGCGGCCTGCGGCGATGGCCGCCGCGCCGCTGCGCGCCGATCACGTTGCCGCCGCGCAGGTCGAGGCGGTGATCGAGGCGCGCGACATCACCCAGGTCTTTACTTCGCGCAAGGGGATGTTCGGCGCGCGCCACACGATCCACGCGGTCGATGGCGTGAGCCTGAGCCTGATGCGCGGCGAGACGCTGGCACTGGTGGGCGAGAGCGGGTCGGGAAAATCGACGCTGGCGCGGATCATGCTGGGGCTGAACCTGCCCACCAGCGGCACGGTCACCATGCTGGGAAAACCCGTGGCCGACCTGGCCCCGCTGGAACGTGCCGCGCTGGTGCAGCCGGTGTTTCAGGACCCGTATTCATCGCTCAACCCGCGGCGCACGCTGGCCGAAATCATCGCGCGCCCGCTGGTGCTGCGCGGCGAGGACGATGCCGATGCCTGTGCGCAAAAGGCGCGCGAGGCGATGGAGATGGTACGCCTGCCGGCGCGTCTGCTGCATTCCTATCCATCACAGCTGTCGGGCGGTCAGCGCCAGCGGGTGGCGATTGCGCGGGCGCTGGTGACGCGTCCGCAGGCGCTGGTGTGTGATGAGCCGACCTCGGCGCTGGATGTGTCGGTGCAGGCGCAGGTGCTGAACCTGCTGGGCGATCTTCAGGCCGAGCTGGGGCTGAGCTGTCTGGTGATCACGCACGACATGGCGGTGGTGCACCAGGTGGCCGACCGGGTGGCGGTGATGCTGAACGGGCAACTGGTCGAGGAGGGCAGCTGCGCACAGGTGCTGGGCAGCCCGAGCAGCGATTACACCGCGCGGCTGCTGGCAGCGGCACCGCAGTTTCGACCCGAATGGCAGGCCGCCCCGGCGGCGGAGGGACACGTATGAGTTTGACACCTGACACCCTGTTCGCGCGCGACACGCTTTGGCAGTCCTGGTTGGACGTCGAGGCGGCGCTGGCGCGCGCGCAGGCGCAGCTGGGCGTGATCCCCGACTGGGCGGCGCGCACCATCACCGAGGTTGCGACGCTGGATCACCTGGGACGCGATGCGATGGTGGCCGACGCCCGGCGGACGATGGCGCCGATCCTGTCCCTGACGCGGCTGCTGGCAAAGGCGGCCGGCAAGGCGGGCGACTATGTGCACTGGGGCGCGACCACGCAGAACATCATGCAGACCGGGCGCATCCTGCTGATCCGGCAGGCGGATCGCGCCATTCGCGCCCGCCTGGCCCGGGCCAGCCTGCGGCTGGGCGCGCTGGCCCGAGAGGAATCCGGTACGCTGATGGCCGGGCGCACCAATCGCCAGCACGCGCTGCCGATCACCTTTGGTTTCAAGGTGGCGGGCTGGATCGAGGAGATGGAGCGGGCCGAGGCCCGGATGAGCGATGCCGCCACCCGCCTGTTCGCGCTGCCTTTCGGCGGGGCAGTCGGGGCAATGCATGCCTTTGGCGGCGAAGGCCGGGCGCTGAACCGGCAACTGGCCGCGGATCTGGAGTTGCGCGAACTGCTGGTGCCGGGGCGCGTGGTGAACGACCTGTTCGCGGAATACGTGCTGAGCCTGAGCCTGCTGGCCATGACGATCGAACGGATCATGACCGAAGCCTATGCGCTGATGGCCGAGGAAATCGGAGAGGTCAGCGAGCGACTGGATGCGGGGACCGTCGGATCGTCGACCATGCCGCAAAAGGTGAACCCGAAGTTCGTGGTGCGCACGATCGCGCAGGCGGTCGAGCTGCGCGGACTGGCGGGGCCGGCGCTGGAAACCGGGCGTTCCAGTCACGAAGGCGATGCGGTCGCCAACCAGTTGCTGTCATCGGTGCTGGATGCGGCGATCCCCCTGGCCTGGCGGCTGGCCGAGAGTTTCGAGGAGACGTTGAACCGGTTGACGCCGAACCCGGTGCGCATGGCGGAAAACCTGAACCGCAGCCAGGGCGCGATTTCCGCCGAGAACCTGATGATGGCGCTGGCGCCGCTGGCCGGACGGGCGCAGGCGCATGACATCGTGCATCATGCGCTGGAGGACGGCGGCGCGTCGGGCCTGACCGAGGACGCCGGAATTCGCAAGTACCTGGAGCCCGCCGCCATCGCGGCGGCATTGGACCCGGCGCAATACCTGGGCGACAGCGTGGAAATTGCGCTGTCCGGCGCGGATCTGGCGCAGGATCTGGCGGTGCGTTTCGACCCGGGGGTGTCTGGCTGACTAGATCAGTTCCAGCAGGTCGCGCGCCTGTGGGTCACGGGCGCGCAGATCCTCGATGGCATCGCTGACGGCATCCAGAAACCGTTCGGCCAGCGGTGCGCGCGCGCCCGGCGGGTGCAGGCTGGCGTAGGTGATCCAGTGATCGCCGGCAATCGGGCGCAGCACCAGCCCGGAGCCGAGGGCAGGTGGCGCGCAGACCCGGTCCAGCAGGGCGATGCCGAGGCCCGCGCGGACCATTTCGATCGTCACCAGCGTCGACGAGGATTCGAACGGCGCCGCCAGCGACAGACCCGCTTCTCCCAGCATCTCCTCAAGCCGGTTGCGCCAGCGCTGGCCGGCCTCGAGCGTGGCGAATGTTTCGCCGGCAAGGTCATTGACGGTGACCGCGCGCCGCGTTGCAAGGGGGTGGGTGTCGCGCATCAGCACGCAGAGGCGCGAGCGCAGGAAGGGGATGATTTGCAGATCGATGATGGCATTTTCGACCGGCAGCGAAATCAGGCCGAGGTTGTAGCCGCGGGCCGCGACCTTGCTTTCGATCTCGAACCGGCTTTCGACCTTGACGGAACATTGCATCGCGGCGGCGCGGTCGCGCAGGCGGGCAAGGCCGGGCACGGCAAGGCCGTTGGCCAGTGGCGCGGCGGTGACGACGGAAAGCCAGTCCTTGCTGCGCTGGCGGATGTCGCGGGAGACGCGGGTGATTTCATCGATGCCCAGCAGCGTATTCGCGATCTGGCGATAGAACAGCTCTCCGTCCTCGGTCAGTTCGAGCCGCCGTCGGCTGCGGGAAAACAGTGTGAGGGCAACATCGCTTTCCAGTTGCGACAGAAGGCGGCTGGCGGCGGAAACGGAGATGTTGAGGCGCGACGACGCCTCGGACAGGGCGCCGGTCAGCACGATCTGTCGAAAGAGTTGCAAGGCCCGCAGGTTCATGTCCGTTCACGCTCCATCCCTGAGGGAAATGTTTGCCACAGTGGCGCGTCCTGGTCGAGGGATGTTGGCGGTGCTGCAATGCTGGGCAGCGCGGGGCAGGCGGCAGTTGATGCACCGCCGGAGCCTTGCAGGTGCGGGGCCACCGCGCAGGATGGTGCAGGACGCAAGAGCGCAGGATCGCGCAGGGAACAAGAGGAGGGGCCGAGATGAAAACGCTGCCCGTGGCCGAGCATTGGTATGTCGCACGGCGGCTGGATGGCCGGATCACGCTGATCACGGAGCCGCACGTGCACCCGATCTTTTCCGCGAACATGTACCTGGTGGAGGGGACGCACCGCGATCTGCTGATCGACAGCGGCATGGGCGTGGCGCCGTTGCGCCCCTTTGTCGACGGTCTGCGGCGGGACGCGCGCAAGCCGCTGATCAGTTTGACGACGCATACCCATGTCGATCATTTCGGTGCGGTGCAGGAGTTCGACATTCGGCTGGTGCATGAGATCGAGGCCGGGTCATTGGCCGATCCTGCACCCTATTCGCTGAATGCCGCGGCCCTGTCGCCCGGTGCGATGGCGATGTTTGCGGCGGCAGGGTATCCGCCACTGTGGCCGATGCTGATCGATGCGCTGCCGCATGCGGGGTATGAGCCGGCCGACTATGTGCTGTGGGGGGCGGCGCCGACCGACACGGTTGCGGACGGCGATGTGATTTCCCTGGGGGACTGGCAGGCGGAGGTGCTGCATCTGCCGGGGCATTCGGCGGGGCAGGTCGGGGTGTGGCATGGCCATAGCGGCACGCTGTTCGGGGCCGATGCAATCTATGACGGGCCGCTGATCTGGGAGGGGGCGGGATACGACGTGGCCGCCTATGCACGGACCCTGCGTCGGATCAGAGAGCTGCCGGTGCGCATCGTGCACGGCGGGCACGACCAGGCCTTTGGCAGGGCGCGGATGATCGAGATCTGCGATGCCTACCTGGGACTGTGGGCGCAGAAGAGATTGATCTAGCCTTGGCGCTGTCGGACCTTGTGCCGGTCAACCCCCAAGCAATCGGCGCGGGCCGTTTTCGCCGGATCGACGCCAGGTTTCGGCGCACCTGTCGCGACCATCCGCCGCCCGGGGTAAGGCACCGTCGCGTCATGGGCGCAGGTCGTCAGCGCCTTCGGGGTGTCATGAGCGATGCGCGGGGGCGGGGTCGAGCTGGTTCAGCATGTCCTGCGTGGCAAGCACCACACCGCAGACCGAGGCGACCCAGGACATCGCCATGTCATGGCGGGCGCGGTCGAAATCGGCCTGGGCATCGGCAATCGTGAAAGGTTCGATATCCAGTTGGAATGCCTCGGATGCGGTGGCAAGGCAACCGATGTGCGAATAGATCCCGGTGATCATCAGCTGGTCGCGGCCCCGGGCGCGCATCAGATGTTGCAGGTTGGAGCGTTGGAACGCGCTGTAGCGGTGCTTGACCAGCACGATGTCGTCGGGCTGCGGCGCGAGGTCGGGCAGGATCGCCTCGTGTGCCGGATCGCGCGACATGCCGGGCCCCCAGAGGTCGCGTTGCAGGCCCCGGTCGCTCGGCAGCTGGTTGCCCTGCTGGGCCGTGTAGAACACCGGAATTCCCGCAGCGCGGGCGGCCCGCGCAAGGCGGTCGATATTGGCGATGAGCGGTTTCAGGGGGGCGGCGTCCTGGACAAAGGGCGCGCAGAAATACGACTGCATGTCATGGACGAGAAGCGCCATCCGATCCGTCTGCGGTGTCCAGGCCGCGCGCGATGCGGGCCAGTCGCCGGGTTGGGGGAGGTCATAGGCAGGGATCGTCGGTAGCGCCATGGTCAGGTGTCTTTCTTGGGTCGGCAATCAGCGATGTCGGTCGGCCGAAACATCAGTGCGGATCGGTCGGGATGGCCATATCGTGGGGCAGGCCAAGGGCGCGCAGCAACGCCGCAAATTTTGCCCCGGTTTCGGCGGCCTCCTGGGCGGGCACGGATCCTGGCACGATCCCTGCGCCTGCATAGAGGCGCGCACTGCGGCCCTGGATCTCGGCGCAGCGAATGCTGACGTACCAGGCCCCATCGCCGTTGGCGGCGGTCCAGCCGACCGCGCCTGCGTAGAAATCACGCGCCACGGGTTCAAGCTGTTGGATGATCTGCGCGGCGCGGTCGCGGGGCGATCCGCAGACGGCGGGGGTGGGATGCAAGAGCCCGGCAATCTGAACCGAGGGCATGTCGGCGTCGCGCAGTTCGCCCCGGATCGGTGTGCCAAGGTGCCACATCGTCGCCGAACTGGTGATTTCCGGCACGCTCGGCGCCGTCAGCGTGGTGCAATGAGGTGCCAGGGTATCGAGGATGAATTCGACCACGATGGCATGTTCGCGCAGATCCTTGGCCGACGCTGTCAGGGCCTGTGCCGCCGCGCGATCTTGTGCCGCATCGCTGCGGCGTCTGGCCGACCCGGCCAGCGGGTGCGACAGGATCTGCGCGCCGCTTTTGCGCACCAGAAGTTCAGGCGATGCACCGACAAGCAGGCGTGCCCCGTCCGTGTCCGTGGCGGTGTCCGTGACGGTGTCGGGGCCCGTGTCGGTCGACGGGGGAAGGGCGACCTGAAAGGCCGTGACAGAGGCATCCTGACACAGGCGCGCCAGAACCGAGGGGACGGGAATGACCTGATCGCAGACAAGTGCCAGCGTCCGCGCGAGCACTATTTTCCGGAGCGGCTGCGGCAGGTTGGCCTGGTTTTTCATGAGGTCGAGGGCCTGTTGGACGGCCTCCGCGTAGGCCTCGGCAGAGGGTTCTGGCGTGACGGTCCAGGTCGGGGCGATTTCAGGCTGAGTGCGGGCCGCAATCGGAGTGCGGCTGGTCTGGTCGGCCATCCATAGGCAATCGTCGGCGTCGCGATCAAAGGGCAGCGCGCCACCGATGAGGCCAGTGGGGGCCATGCCCTCCATCGCCCGGGAAATCCTGTCGGGCAGGGTGGCCAAGGGACCGCGTGGCAGGGGGTGCAAGGTGCCGGTGGCGCCGATTGCGCCGTCTGGGCCCTGGAACAGGAACGGGGCGGTCCGGGCCGAGAGATCGACCGGGGCGGGTGAGGGGGCGACACGGTGGCGCGACGGGGTCATGCGGCGGCTCTTCTTGCTGTTTTCGGGTGTGCCGTGTCGCTGGCTATGCTGCAAGAAGGGCGGGATTCCGCGTGACCTTGCCGGCGGTTTGCGACGGGCGGCCATCGGGGCCGCGAAAGGTCGTGCAGGGCGCTGTCAGTCTTTTGCACATCTGGGCTGGCGTGGGTTCGTGAGGTCTGATCTGCCGCAGTTTCGCAGCCGAAAAGACCGGTGTTGCCGCTTTATGAAAGCGCGCCCGGAGAAAGACAAGTAAAAAACTCAGGTATAGGCGGGCGCTGTCCGACACCGACGCTTTGTGCGACAGTTGACCCAAGTTGGCAGGAAGGTACGGGTTCGACTTGAGGACGCATTGTCCTTATATTTACGTGAGTTACGGGGTGATCTTTATCTTTGACATGACCCTGCGATGCCGGTCCCCCTTGGGCCAACCCTGTTGCGATGTCACGCATCATTCGATGAAAAGTCATGGAACCTTGATCGTGGGTCAGGCGTTTTGATCACAGCGACAGCTAGGGCTGGCGCAGACATGCGCATCGGACACCGTGCCGTAGGGCGACGCGACAACTCCGACGCGAAAGGAGAAAATTCATGACTTCGACACAATCTGTCAGTGCCAGGACGCCCGTGGAACGCCACTGGGCGATCCTGGTGCTGGGGTGGGTATTGGTGATCTTTGGTGCCGTATTGCTGGCCGGGGGTATCTGGCTGATCGTTCTTGGCGGATCCTGGTATTACGGGCTGGCCGGATTGGGCCTGATCGTGACCGGGGCGCTGCTAAACCGTGCAAGCATGGCTGCGGTCTGGTTGTACCTGGTGATCTGGCTGGCCACGGTCGTCTGGGCCTACTGGGAGGTCGGAACGGACTGGTGGGCGCAGGTTCCACGCCTGGTTGCCCCGACCCTCGTGCTTGTCCTGATCCTCATTTGCATCCCCGGACTGACCGGCCGTTCCAGAAGGCAGACCTATTGATGACACGATTTACACTTTGCACCGCGTCCGCTCTTGCCCTCATCGCGGCCCATCCGATCCTGGCGCAGGACACCTCCACATCCTCATCGACCGACAGCGCGCCGAGCGCCGCAGCACCAGCAGACACAGCCCCGAACGCGGGGTCGTCTGATGTGACAACCTCGGCAACCGACACCGGGAGCGCCGGGCAGGCGCAACCGGACGCCGCGCCGCAGGATACGTCAGATGAGACGAGCCAAGGCGACGAGACGAGCCAACCGGAAGGTGCGGCCGAGGATACTGACCAGGCCACGAATGCCGGGCTGGGAACAGCGCCGCAGGCGCAGCCCGAGGTGGGCGAGAACTGGCCCTTTTACGGGGGGGATTCAAATGCGACGCGTTACTCTCCGCTGAACCAGATTACCCCGGAAAATGTCGGCCAGCTGGAACGCGCCTTCGTTTATCGCACGGGCGACATGCCGAGTGCGGAGGCTGCTGGCAAATACGCGGGTGAAACGACCCCGATCGAGATGAACGGCGCCCTGTACATGTGTTCCGCCAAGAACGTGCTGATTTCGATAAGTGCCACGACAGGCGAGGAAAACTGGCGTTTCGATCCGGGGGTGCCGGACGAGGCGATCCCATATTCCGCGTCATGCCGGGGCGTTACGGCCTATACCGACCCGACCGCGGCCGAGGGAACACCCTGCGCCACGCGGATTATCGAAGGCACGCTGGACGCCAAGCTGGTCGCCGTTGATGCAAGCACCGGTGCGGCCTGCGAAGGGTTTGGCGAAAATGGCACCGTCGATCTTTGGCAGGACATCGGTGAACGGGTGCCGGGGTGGTACGCGGTGACTGCGCCCCCTGTCGTCGTGCGCGGTATCCTTGTGACCGGGGCGCAGGTCAAGGACGGCCAGGCCGAGGACGCGCCCTCGGGGGTCATTCGCGGCTATGACGTCAAGACCGGGGAACTGGCCTGGGCCTGGGATCTGGCCGCGCCGGATCAGAATATCGACGGTCCGCCAGAGGGTGAAGTCTATACGCGCGGAACGCCGAACATGTGGACCGCCGCCGTCGCGGACGAAGAATTGGGCTATGTCTATCTGCCGCTTGGCAATTCCTCGGTCGACTACTACGGCTCGAACCGGTCGGACGCCGAGAATGAATTTGCCACCTCGCTGGTGGCGCTGGACGTGACGACGGGCAAGCCGGTCTGGCATTTCCAGACGGTGCGCCACGATGTCTGGGACTACGACCTTGGCAGCCAGCCGACGCTGATCGACTGGAAGGGGACACCGGCAATCCTGTTGCCGTCGAAACAGGGCGATCTTTATATCCTTGATCGTGCGACGGGCGAGGCGCTGACCCCGGTCGGCGAGGTTTCGGATCTGCCGCAAGGCGATGTGGAGCCCGACTTTATCTCTCCGACCCAACCGGTTTCGAGCTGGCACACCCTGCGCAAGGAGCCGTTGCAGGAATTGGACAGCTGGGGCTTTACCCCGATTGACCAGCTCTGGTGCCGCATTCAGTTCCGCCGTGCGAACTATGATGGCTACATGACCCCGCCGTCGGCAGACAAGCCGTGGATCCAGTACCCCGGGTACAACGGCGGGTCGGACTGGGGGTCGGTCGCGGTGGACACCGAAACGGGCGTCATCGTTGCCAACTACAATGACGTTCCCAACTATAACCAGCTGATTCCACGCGAAAAAGCCGACGAGATGGGGCTGGTGCCGATTGATGAGCAAGCCAAGCGTTCAGGTGGTGCCGAGGGCGCCGGTGACGCGCAGGCGGGATCGCCCTATGCAATCAACGTCAACGCCGGCTGGCGCAGCGAGCTGACCGGGATGCCCTGCACGCGTCCGCCCTATGGCGGGATCCGCGCGATCGACCTGGAGACGGGCGAGACGATCTGGGACAAACCCTTGGGAACAGCGCGCAATAACGGGCCGTTCGGCATTCCGTCCATGCTGCCTTTTGACATAGGAACACCCAATAACGGCGGGTCGGTGGTGACGGCCGGGGGGCTGATCTTTATCGGGGCGGCGACGGACAACCTGTTCCGTGCCATCGACATCAAGACGGGCGAGACGGTCTGGTCGGACGTGCTGCCTGCGGGTGGCCAGGCCAACCCGATCGCCTATTCGGTGGACGGGCGCGACTATGTGATGATTGCCGCCACCGGGCACCATTTCATGGAGACGCCGATTGGTGACTACATGATTGCCTACGCCTTGCCCGAGGCATCGAAATAACCTTGAAAAGCTGGATGCGCGGGGATGAACTTTCCCGCGCATCTCTTTAAGAAGGTTGATAAATCTGCGCCAGCCAGTCGCACATGCGGCGCAACCGTGCCTCGGCCGCAGGGCAATAGGCCATGGCGCGCAGATAGCCGTGAATCATCCCCTCACCAGTGTCCCTGACCACCCTCACGCCTGCGGCGTCGAGCGCATCGGCATAGGCGATGCCGCTGTCGCGCAGCGGGTCGAACTGGGCCGTGGCGACAAAGCTGGGCGGCAGGCCGGCGTGGCTTTCAGCGGCCAAAGGGGTGTGTCGGTAGTCTGTCGGTATCGCGTCGGTTTCCGGTAGGTACATTGCGCGCTGTTCGCGGAAGGTCGCGACGCTGAGCATCGGGCCGTCCGGGTTTTCAGCGTAGGAAGGCCGGGTCATGTCGAAATCGCAAACCGGGTAGATCAGCAGCTGAGCGCAGATGGGCAGGCCGAGCGTGCGGCATTCAAGCGCGGCTGCGGCGGCCAGATTGCCCCCCGCGCTGTCGCCGCCGACGGCGATGCGGGCCGGGTCGATCCTCAGGTCCCGGGCCTGATCGTGCACCCAGCGAAGCACCGCGACGACCTGGAGGAAGGCGGCGGGAAAGCGGACCTCAGGGGCGAGGGCGTAGTCGACCGAAATCACGGTCTGGCGGTTCCAGGAGGCGATGCGGGCCGTGATGTCCCAATGGCTTTCGGGGCTGCCCTGCACCCAGGAACCGCCGTGCATGTAGACCAGCGCGGGCTGTACGCCGCCGCCCTTGTGGCGAAAGATGCGCACACGCACCGGCCCGCCCATCGTCTCGATCCAGTGTTCTTCGTCGGTTTCGATGTTTTCGGGGGTGGGCATCCGTATGTCGCGCGCCACCGATTCCATGTGCAGGCGACGGTCGGCAGCCGAGCTGTGGGCGGGAAGTTCCGACACCTTGGCCTGCCACATGTCAAGGAAACGCAGCAGGTCGGGGTGGATCTGCGACAAGGCCTGGCGGGGTGGGGTGGCGCTGTCTTCGATCGACAGGCCGGGTTTCATCACGAAGCGCACCAGCATGTCGCCGGCATGACGGCACAGCATCTGCTGACCCTTGGCGCCGAACAGGTCATCCCCGAAGATCGCCGAGAACGTGGCGCGGTTGGAGACATTGAAGATGGCCATCGCCGAGATGTGCCAGTGCAATTCCAGCGCGCTGAGGCCGCGCCGGAACAGGCCGTCGTCGCAGCCGCGCCGATAGATCTGATCGAGCAGGCGGATCGCGGAGGAGTTCTGGCCCGAGATCATCTCGGATTTCGACATGTGGCGACCGTCGTGAATGTTCTCGACCATCACGAGGCGCACGAAATCCTTTTGCTGGCGGTGGTGTTCAAAGGTGAATTCGGCAAGGCGCCGCAGCGCCTCGACGGGGTGCAGGCGATCCAGGTCCAGGCTGTCTTCGGCGCTGCGCATCCGGGCATAGGCATCTTCCAGGACGGCCCGGTACAGACCTTCCTTGTCGCCGAAGTAGTAGTAGATCATGCGCTTGGACGTGCGGGTCAGTGCCGCGATTTCGTCCATCTTTGCACCGGACAGGCCGTTGGCGACGAAGACATCGCGCGCCACCGAAAGAATGTTGGATCGCACCGCCTCGGGGTTCTGTTTCCAACCGCGCCGCGCCGATGGGCCATCGGACCCGCCCACGTCACCTTCTGCCAAAGTCTGCCCTCCCGTAGTCGTTCAGCCCCTTTGATACGCAAATCCGGCGCGAAGCGCGATGGTCATCCGCGCGCAAATTCGACGTGCGGCATTCTGCAATGCAGAAAATTAACCGGCTCGAACACTACGTTGACATTTTTAACCGTTTCGAACAATAGTGGATTCGAGAGAGGCTGACCGAGGCAATCGGGCAGTGAGGAGAGGCACCGTTCATGGCAATCGCGACACATAAGGACCCACTTGACGAGGGGCTGCGCAAGATCCGCGTCGGCCTGTTGGGCAAGGGGATCGCCGCGTCGCGAACGCCGGGGATGCACATGGCCTCCGCCCGCGCCCTTGGGGTGCCGTACCAGTATGATTTCCTCGATCCGCTTGAAATGACGCTGCCGGACAAGGTCGACCAGATCCTGGATCAGGTAGAGGCGCAGGGGTATGACGGGCTGAACGTGACCTATCCGTTCAAGCAGGCCGTGATCCCCCATGTCGATGACCTGTCCAAAGCGGCCAGGGCGGTCGGCGCGATCAACACGATCGTGTTCCGCGATGGCCGCCGCTATGGCCACAACACCGATTACTGGGGGTTTGGGACCAGTCTGCGCCTGGGTCTGCCCGATGCGGTTCTGACGCGGGTCATTCTGCTGGGGGCGGGGGGTGCCGGTGGCGCGGTGGCGCAGGCGCTGCTGGATGCCGGTGTCGGTACGCTGCTGGTGCATGACCCCGAGGTGGCCAAGGCACAGGAACTGGTTGCGATCCTGCAGGCGCGGTTTGGCGCGGCGCGCGCCGCTGTGGCCGAGGATGTCGCGATGGCCCGCGAGGTTGACGGGATCGTCAACGCCTCGCCCGTGGGGATGACCAAGCTGCCGGGGTGCCCGCTGCCGAAGACGTTGTTGTCGGCGCGTCAATGGGTTGCCGATATCGTCTATTTCCCGCCCGAGACGGAGCTGCTGGCCGCGGCGCGCGCCCTGGGCTGTGCCGTTTTGCCGGGCACGGGAATGGCGCTGTACCAGGCCGTGCGCGCCTTTGAGCTGTTCAGCGGCCGGGCGCCTGACCTCGATGAAATGAAGGCCGTATTGCTGGCCTCCGACTAGGGGCGGCATGGCAGGGGGGATGCATATGTCGAGACAGGACAGATTTCGGGCGCAGGTCCGGTGCACAGGGGCGGGGGGCGTATGAAGACCTCTATCGCCACCGTCTGCATCGCCGGGGACATGCGCGAGAAGCTGGCCGCGATCGCCGCCGCCGGGTTCGATGGCATCGAGATCTTCGAACAGGATTTCATCGCCTTCGACGCCTCGCCGCGCGAGGTCGGGCAGATGGTGCGCGATCACGGGCTGGAGATCACGCTGTTTCAGCCGTTCCGCGATTTCGAGGGCCTGCCGGAGCCGTTGCGCGCCCGCAGTTTCGAGCGGATGGAGCGCAAGTTCGACCTGATGCAGGAGTTGGGGACCGACCTGGTGCTGGTCTGTTCGTCGGTGCACCCGGAGGCGCTTGGCGGGATCGACCGGATGGCGGGCGATTTTGCAGAGCTGGGCGCGCGCGCCGCCAAACGCGGCTTGCGCGTCGGGTTCGAGGCACTGGCCTGGGGTAAGCACGTCTGGGATCACCGCGATGCCTGGGAGGTGGTGCGGCGCGCCAATCATCCCAACATCGGCCTTATCCTGGACAGTTTTCACACGCTGGGTCGCGGGATCGATCCCGACAGCATCCGCTCGATCCCGAGCGACAAGATCTTTTTCGTGCAGCTGGCCGATGCGCCGCTGATCGAGATGGACCTGCTGTACTGGTCGCGCCATTTCCGCAACATGCCGGGCGAGGGTGATCTGGATGTGACCGGTTTCATGCGCGCGGTGGCGGCGACGGGCTATGACGGGCCGATCAGCCTGGAGGTGTTCAACGACCAGTTCCGTGGTGGCAGCCCCGGCGCGATCGCGCTGGATGGGCACCGCTCGCTTGTCTACCTGATGGACCAGGTGAAGCGGCAGGAGCCGGGGATCGCGATGAGCGCGCCGGACATGCCGCCGCGGGTGCGCGCCGACGGGGTGTCGTTCGTCGAGTTTGCCGCAGACGAGGCCGAGGCGGCCAGCCTGGGGCGTTTGCTGCGCACGATGGGGTTTCGCTGCGTCGGGCGGCATATCTCGAAGCAGGTCGAGTTGTGGCAGCAGGGCGAGATCCGCATCGTTCTGAACACCGAGCGCGAAGGCTTTGCCCATAGCGCGCATACGGTGCACGGCATGAATATCTGCGATGTCGGGCTGCGGGTCGACAGCGCCGAGGCAACGGTTCAGCGGGCGCAGGCGCTTGGCGCGTCGCCGTTCCGCCAGCCGGTGGGGCCGGGCGAGTTCGAGATCCCGGCGATCCGGGGGGTCGGCAGCGGGTTGCTGCATTTCATCGACGACAAAAGCGATGTTGCAAAGGTCTGGGATGTCGAGTTTTCGCCCGTCGAGGATACGGGCACGACGCCCGACGCCGGGCTGACGCGGATCGACCATATCGCCCAGACGATGAATTACGAGGAAATGCTGACCTGGTCGCTGTTCTACCTGTCGCTGTTCGAGACGCAAAAACGTGCGACGGTGGACGTGGTCGACCCCGGTGGGCTGGTGCGCAGTCAGGCGATTGAATCTGCCGATGGTGCGCTGCGGGTGACGCTGAACGGGGCCGAGACACATCGCACCTTTGCCGGTCGCTTCATCGCCGACAGCTTTGGTTCGTCGGTGCAGCACGTCGCCTTTGAGACGGATGATATCTTTGCCACCGCCGATGCGCTGATCGCGAACGGGTTCGAGCCGCTGCATATTCCCGACAATTACTATGATGACGTGGCGGCCCGCCTTGGTGTGGGCGATGAGATGATCGTCAGGTTGAAGGCCGGAAATATCCTCTACGACGAGGACGGGCAGGGCGCCTATTTCCAGATTTATGGCCGCCCGTTCGGCGACGGGATCTTTTTCGAGATCGTTCAGCGCAGCGGTGGTTACGCCGGATATGGCGCGGCGAATGCGCCATTTCGGATTGCGGCGCAGCGTCGGTCGATGTCGCCAAATGCGGTGCCGCGGCGATGAAGGATGCAGGGATGAAACAGCCAGAGATCACCTGCGTGCAGCAGGTCGCGGCGCAATTGGGCGAAACCCCGCTGTGGTGCACGCGGACCAATTCGCTGTGGTGGATCGACATTGAACAGCCGCGCCTGTGGCAGCTGGACCCGGAGACGGGCGAGGCCCGGTCCTGGGCGCAGGGCGGCACCTATCTGGGGAGCCTGGCCTTTACTCGCTCGGGTGCGCGCCTGCTGGCGCGGGATCTGGACCTTGTGACACTGGACACCGACACCGGGGTCGAGACGCATTTCGCCACCACGCCGGAGGAGCGCCATCCGGCGACGCGGCTGAACGATGGCCGGGTCGACCGGCACGGGCGGCTGTGGATTGGCACGATGGACAACGGGTTGCGCGAAGGGCTGGGGCATCTGTACCGGGTCGATCCCGATGGCCGCATGACGGCCTTTTACGACGATGTGATCGTGTCGAACGGCATCGCCTTCGATCCCGACGGACGGCACATGTATTTCACCGACACCCGCCGCCATGTCACCTGGAAGGTGACGCTGGACGCGGCGGGCGAGGTTCCCGTCGCACGCGAAATCCTTGCCGATTACAGCGCCACGGGCGAGCGCCCCGATGGGGCCTGCGTGGATGCGGATGGCTGTCTGTGGCAGGCCTTTTTCGCCGGTGGCAAGGTGGTGCGCTATGCGCCGGATGGGCGGATCGACCGCGAGATCGCGTTGCCGACCAGCAACCCCACCTGCCTGTGTTTCGGGGGGCCGGACCTAAGGACGCTCTACGTCACCACGGCCTTCAAGTTTCTGAGCGAGGCGCAACTGGCCGAGCAGCCGCTGGCAGGCAGTGTGTTTGCCATCGAAGGCGTCGGACAAGGGGTGCCCGAGCATCTGTTCGATATCTGATAATACCCAAGGGAGGAAACCATATGGCGCTAAATACCATTCTGAGGACGCTGGCTGTGGCCACGACGGCGACATTCGTTGCCGCGATGGCCGGGCAGGCACAGGACAAGACGCAGATCATGTTCTCGGATGTGACGACGCCGGATGTGCCGCGTTCGCAGGCGATGACCGAAATTTTCGCCAAGGAGATCGGGGATGAGTTCGAGTTCAAGCCGTTCTTCAACGGCACGCTGATCAAGCAGGGCACCGAACTGGTGGCCATTCAGCGCGGCAACCTGCAAATGGCAATCCTGCCGCCGTCGGATTTCGCGCAGCAGGTTCCGGCCTTTGATATTCTGGGCGCGGCCTACGTGGTGCGCGACGCGGCGCACCTGAAGCGGATCTTTGACAGCGAAGTGGGCGAGACGTTTCGCGCGCTGGCCCGCGAAAAGCTGAAGGTCGAGATTCTGGCCCCCGCCTATTACGGACGGCGTCAGGTGAACGTCGCCGGGGACAAGGAAATCAACACGCCCGCCGATATGGCCGGGATCAAGATGCGGATGCCGGGTGGCGACAGCTGGCAGTTCCTGGGCAAGGCGATCGGCGCGAACCCGGTGCCGATTCCCTATGCCGAGGTCTATACCGCGCTGCAGACCAACGTGATCGATGCCCAGGACAACCCCCTGCCGAACGACAAGGCGATGAAATTCTACGAGGTGACGGACCAGATCGTGCTGACCAGCCACAATGTGGGCTTCGGGATGCTGATCGTCGGGACCGACCTGTTCGACAGCCTGACACCGGAACAGCAGGCGCGTATGCGCAGTGTCGCCAGCAAGGCGTTCGACTGGTCGACCGAGCAATATTTGCAGCAAGAAGAAGAGCTTGTGAGCTTTTTCGAAGGTGAGGGCCTGAAGGTCTATACCCCCGACGTGGACGCCTTTCGCGCCTACGCACAGGAGCAGTACCTGAATTCGGACATGTCCGAGGCCTGGCCCGAGGGAATGCTTGAGCAGATCAACGCGCTTTAAGCGAGGAAGAGGATGGGGCGGCGGCTTTACGTGGCCCCATCAAAATGTAACACAAAACGAACAATGTCATACGAATTGGAGAAAGTATGTCACTGTTGAAAATGGGAGGAATGAAAATGATCAATCGCAGAACCCTTATGGGCGCGGTCGCCGGTGCGGCGCTGATGCTGGGCGTCGCCACGCCGCTGATGGCCCAGGACAAGCCGACGCTGCGCTTTTCGGCCGTGTTTTCCGAGCAGGACATTCGCGCCGACATGATGAAGATGCTGGCCGAAAAGGTCTCGGGCATCGCGGACATGCAGCTGTACTATGGCGGCAATCTGTTCAAGCAGACGACCGAGATCATCGCGATCCAGCGTGGCAACCTTGAGATGGGCAACGTCTCGCCGCAGGATATCGCGACGCAGATCCCGGCCTTTTCGATCCTGACATCGGCCTATCTGTTCCGCGACGCGGAGCATCTGAAGGCGTTCTTTGCCAGCGATGCCGGTGCCGAGATGAAGGCGATGGCCGAAGATCAGCTGGGCATCCATATCCTGGGGCCGACCTATTTCGGCACGCGTCAGGTCGGTCTGCGGATCGACAAGGAGATCAACACGCCCGAGGATATGGCTGGCGTGAAACTGCGGATGCCGGGCGGTGACGCATGGCAGTTCCTGGGCAAGGCGCTTGGTGCGAACCCGACGCCGATGGCCTATGCCGAGGTCTATACCGGCCTGCAAACCGGGGCCATCGACGGCCAGGACAACCCGCTGCCGAACGTCGAGAACATGAAGTTCTACGAGGTCATGAAACAGATCGTGCAAACCTCTCATCTGGTTGGCTACGACCTCCTGGTGATTTCGCAGAAGGTCTGGGACGAGATGAGCGAAGAGGATCGCAGCGCGTTCGAGGCGGCGGCAGACGAAGCCATCGCCTGGAGCACCGCAGAGCACCTCAAGCGCGAAGAGGAACTTGCGTCTTCCTTCGAGGAACAGGGCCTGAAGATCTATACCCCGGATGTCGATGCCTTCCGGGCCTATGCGCAGAAGATGTACCTCGACTCCGACCTCTCCAGCGACTGGCCGGAGGGAATGCTGGAACGTATCAACGCGATGTGATGCGTTCGACCCTGTCATGAAGGCTGCGTCCGGCGGGTCCGGGCGCAGTTTCAACAAAGGCTGAGACACGTGGAAAAACTTGTGAAATTGGGTCACTGGCTGCGCCAGCGCGCCGAGAATATCGCCGCCATCATGCTGGCCGTCATGTTCGGCGCGTTCATCGTGCAGGTGGCCTTCCGCTATCTTTTCAACATGCCGGTGGGCGGCGCATCGGAGCTGACGATCCTGATGTGGCTTTGGATCGTGCTATGGGGCGCGGCCTTTGTTGTGCGCGAAAGCGAGGAAATCCGCTTTGACTTCATCCTGGCGATGGTCGGTCGCCGGACCCGGCGGGTCATGACAGTCTTTGCCGCGGCGGCGCTGCTGTTTCTCTATGGTTATTCGCTGCCGGCGGTCTGGGACTATGTCACCTTCATGAAGGTGCAGGATACCTCGTACCTCGATATCCGCTATGACTACGTCTATTCGATTTACATCGTGTTCGCGGTGGCGGTGCTGATCCGCTACGCCTGGCTGTTCCTTGGCGCTGTCAGCGGCAAGTGGGGCCAGGTTGAAACCCGCGAGGAGGAACTGCAATGATGGGCCTGGATCCCTTTGCGCTGAGCATCATTTCGATCGTGCTGCTGAGCCTGCTGGGCCTGCCGATCGGCCATTCGATGATCGCGTCGTCCATCCTGTACCTGATGCTGTCGGGCCTGGATATGGGCACGGCGGCCGAACAACTGCTGAACGGGCTGTTTTCCAGCTATATCCTGTTGGCGGTGCCGCTGTTCATCCTTGCCGCAGAGTTGATGAACTCCGGGTCGATGACGTTGCGCCTGCTGGCGTTTTGCAATGCCTTTGTCGGGCGGTTTCCCGGTGGGCTGGCGCTGGTCAATGTCGGGCAGAGCATCATTTTCGCCGGCATGTCCGGGTCGGCCATCGCGGATGCCGCGGGCACGGGCAAGATGATGCAGAAGATGATGACCGAGGGGGGCAAGTACCCGCCCGCCTTTGCCGCGGCGCTGACGGCATCGACCGCGGTGATCGGGCCGATCATCCCGCCGTCCATTCCCATCGTGATCTATGCGCTCGTCTCGGATGCCTCGATCGGCTATCTGTTTCTGGCGGGGGTGATGCCGGGGCTGCTGATGGGCGCGATGCAGATCGCGTTGATCCTGACGACGGCCAAGCGCCGCAACTTTCCGGTGGAAAAGCCGGTGCCGGTGCGCGAATTGCCCGGTGTGACGCTGAAGGCGTTTCCGGCGCTGATGATGCCCATCGTGCTGCTGGGCGGGATTTATGGTGGGGCAACGACCCCGACCGAGGCCGCGGCGGTCGCGGCGCTGTATGCGCTGCTGGTGTCGGCCATCCTGTACCGCAGCGTCAGCTTTGGGTCGATCTATCAGTCGCTGTTGTCCAGCGCGCGTACAACGTCGTCGATCGGGATGCTGATCGCCGGGGCGCTGGTGTTCAACTATGTCGTCACCATCGAGAACGTGCCGACGATGCTGAGCCAATGGCTGGGCGGGTTCGACCTGTCACCGATGGCGTTCCTGTTGATCGTCAACGTGATCCTGCTGTTGCTGGGGTGCCTGCTGGAGGGCACGACGATCCTGCTGGTGATCGTGCCGGTGTTCATCCCGACGGCCAACGCGCTTGGTATCGATCTGGTGCACTTTGGCATCGTCTGCGTGGTCAACATCATGCTGGGGCTGATCACGCCGCCCTATGGGCTGCTGTTGTTCGTGATGGCCGGGATTTCGGGCTGTTCGCTGAACAAGATCATCCGAGAGGTGCTGCCGTTCCTGATCGCGCTGCTGATCGCCCTGCTGGTGATCACGCTGGTGCCCGACATCTCGCTTTGGTTGCCGCGCCAGTTCGGCTATCGCGGCTGAGGGGGGCGGGGGGATGCCCCCGGCCTCATTGGAAACTGGAGAGGCGGCAGGGATGATCCTGCCGCCTTTTGCCGTTCAGCTTTGGGAGAGGATCTTGCGCAATTGTTCCCCGGAGAGGGCGACCGGGTTGGTGCGCATGGAGGAGGAGGCGAGGGAGTCCGCCGCGACCCTCGCGTGATCGCGCGCGCTCAGCCCGAGGTCGGCAAGGCGGGGCAGGCCCTGCGCGTCGATCCAGGTCTGCAATGCGGTGAGGGGATCGGAGTTTTCGGGGAAAGCCGAGGCGATCCAGGCCAGCACCTCGGCCCTGCGGGGCGTGTCAATGGCGGTGAAGTTTGTGCGCAGCACCGGCACCAGCAGGCGACCACAAAGCACGCCGTGGGCCGCGCCTGTGCGCCCGCCGAGCACGCCTGCCAGCCCATGCACCGCCCCAAGGCCGGCATTGGCCAGCGCGATGCCGCCCGACAGACTGACGTGCGCCATATCGTCAAAGGCCTGCGGGTTGGGCGCCTGCATGAGCTGCCGCAGGGCACCCAGCCCCCTTGGGATGGCATCGCGGCAGAGCGCGTCGGTCAGAGGGCTGGCGTTCAGCGACAGGTAGGGCTCGATCACCTGCGTGATCGCATCGAGACCCGAGGCGAGGCGGGTCGCGGGGGGCACGTCTTCGGTCAGGGCGGGGTCGACCACGGCAAGGCGCGCGATCATGCGGTCGTCGCGCAGGCTGACCTTGCGCTGTGCTTGTGGCACGCCGATGACGGCATTCTTCGTCGCCTCGGCCCCGGTGCCTGCGGTGGTGGGGATGGCGGCAAAGGGCAGCGGCGCGGTATCGAGGGGGTGCCCGCCGCCGACGACTTCCAGATGGTGCAGGGCGGGGTGCGCGCCTGGCAACAGGGCCGCCAGCGCCTTGCCCAGGTCGAGGGCCGAGCCGCCGCCCATGGCGATGACGGCATCGGCGTTGCAGGGGCGCAGGGTGTGCAGGGCGTCCTCCAGCACCGGCAGTGTCGGTTCGCCCTTGGCAAGGCAGGTCTGGACTGTGCAGCCCAGGGCGCGAAGGTCGTCGGCCAGGGGGGGCGCGGCACGGGCAGAGGCGCTGTGGACCAGGATCAGGCGGGATCCGAGGGCGCGCAGATGGGGCAGGGCGTCGGCCAGGGCGCCGCGACCGAACAGGATGCGCGGGGGCAGCAGCAGTTGCATCAGAACGCTTGCGCGGCGGCCACGGCGCGGGTCCATGCGTCGTATTTCGCGCCGCGCTGTTCATCGGACATGTCGGGTGTGAATTGACGGTCGAGCGCCCACATGTCGGCGAAACCGGCCTGATCGGGGTAAAGACCGGCGCGATACCCTGCCAGCCACGCGGCCCCCATCGCCGTTGTTTCCAGCGTCTTGGGGCGGTCGACGGGGGCGCCGATGATGTCTGAGAGGAACTGCATCGCCCAGTCAGAAGCGCTCATCCCGCCATCGACGCGCAGGGTGGCGCCGCCTGCGGGGCGGTCCCAGTCACGCTGCATCGCCTCAAGCAGGTCGCGGGTCTGGAAGCCGACGGATTGCAGGGCGGCACGGGCCAGCTCGGCCGGGCCGGAGTTGCGGGTCAGGCCGAAGACGGCGCCGCGGCATTCGGCATTCCAATAGGGCGCGCCGAGGCCGGTGAAGGCGGGCACAAGCACGACATTCTGCCCCTCGTCGGCGTTTTCGGCGAGGCCCTGCGTCTCGCCCGCTTCGCGGATGATCCTGAGGCCGTCACGCAGCCATTGCACCACGGCCCCGGCGATGAAGATCGAGCCCTCAAGCGCATAGGTCGGCTTGCCGTCAAGCTGGTAGGCGATGGTGGTCAGCAGCCGGTTGGAGGAGCGCACGGGCGTGTCGCCGGTATTGAGCAGGGCAAAGCAGCCGGTGCCATAAGTGGATTTCAGCATGCCGGGTTCGAAACAGGCCTGCCCGATGGTCGCGGCCTGCTGATCGCCTGCGACGCCGAGGATGGGCAATTCGCAGCCGCCGAACAGATCGGGCCGGGTCCTGCCGAAGTCGGACGCGCAATCGCGGACCTCTGGCAGCATCTCGATCGGGATATCCAGCAGGTCGCAGATGGTGCGCGACCAACGGCCCTTGCGGATGTCATAAAGCAGGGTGCGCGCGGCATTTGTGGCGTCAGTGACATGGGACGCGCCGCCCGTCAGTTTCCAGATCAGGAAGGTATCGACGGTGCCGAACAGCAGTTTGCCTGCGCGCGCCCTTTCGCGGGCGCCCTCGACGTTATCGAGAAGCCATTTCAGCTTGGTCCCCGAGAAGTAGGGGTCGAGCAGCAGGCCGGTGCGGTCGGTGACCATCTGTTCGTGCCCGGCGTCGCGCAGGTCTGCGCAGATCGGGGCGGTGCGGCGGTCCTGCCAGACGATGGCGTTGTGAATGGGCCTGCCCGTGTCACGATCCCAGACCAGCGTCGTTTCACGCTGGTTGGTGATGCCGATGGCGGCAATGTCGGAGGAGGAGATCCCGGCCCGTTCGATCACCGCGCGGCAGGTGGCGGCGGTGGTTGACCACAGGTCAGAGGGGTCGTGTTCGACCCAACCCGATTGCGGATAATGCTGGGGGAATTCTTCTTGTGCGCTGGCGGTGACGTGCAGTGTTTCGTCAAACAGGATCGCCCGGCTGGAGGTCGTGCCCTGATCAATGGCCAGAATATAGCTCATGCGTCGCTCCGCGCGCTTGGGGTCGGATAGGGTCGGGGCGCGCGAAGGGTCCGCGCGCCCCGGTTTGTTGTTCAAGCGTCAGCCTGGCTTACTGGTTCCAGGAGGAGACCAGATCGTCGTAGCTGACGGTCTTGGGCTCTTCGTCCTCGCTCTCCAGCTTGGGCTTGGGTGCGCCCGGCTGTTCCAGCCAGTAGGAGGCATCCTGTTCATCGTTCAGGACCGGACCGAGATCGCCCTGAATGCCGGCGCGTTCCAGCCGCGACAACACGCTTTCCATGTCTGCGCAGAGTGAATCCAGAGCCTCTTGCGAGGTTTTGGCACCCGACATGGCGTCACCGATGTTCTGCCACCACAGCTGTGCCAGCTTGGGGTAGTCAGGGACGTTGGTGCCGGTCGGGGACCAGCGCACGCGGTCAGGCGAGCGGTAGAATTCCACCAGGCCGCCCAGTTTCGGCGCGCGGTCGGTGAAGTGGTCGCTCTCGATGGTCGAGTTGCGGATGAAGGTCAGCCCGATGTCGGCTTTCTTGACGTCCACCGTTTTCGAGGTGACGAACTGCGCATAGAGCCATGCGGCCTGTGCGCGGTCCACCGGGGTCGACTTCATCAGCGTCCAGGACCCCACGTCCTGGTAGCCAACCTTCATGCCGTCTTCCCAATAGACGCCATGCGGGCTGGGGGCGAGACGCCATTTCGGCGTGCCGTCTTCGTTCATCACGGCGTCAGAGGCGACAAGCGGCGCCACGAAGGTCGTGTACATGAACATCTGCTGGGCAATGTCACCCTGTGCAGGGACGGGGCCGGCCTCGGAGAAGGTCATGCCGGCGGCGGCGGGGGGAGAGTATTCCTGCAACCACTTGATCGCCTTGTCCACGGCATAGACGGCCGCGGGCGAGTTGGTCGCGCCGCCACGGGTCACGCACGCGCCGGTGGGCTGGGACTTGTCGTTGACGCGGATGCCCCATTCATCGACCGGCAGGCCGTTGGGTTCACCCTTGTCGCCCATCCCGGCCATGGACATCCACGCGTCGGTATAGCGCCAGCCGAGCGAGGGGTCCTTCTTGCCGTAGTCCATGTTGCCATAGACCTTCTTGCCGTCGATTTCGCGGCCCGTGAAGAACTCCGCGATATCTTCATAGGCTGCCCAGTTGACCGGCACGCCGAGGTCATAGCCGTACTTTTCCTTAAAGGCCGCCTTGATTTCGGGGTCGTTGAACCAATCGTAGCGGAACCAGTAAAGGTTCGCGAACTGCTGGTCGGGCAGTTGGTAGAGGTCGCCGTCCGGGGCGGTGGTGAACTGGGTGCCGATGAAGTCGTCAAGGTCCAGCGTGGGCGAGGTGACATCTGCCCCCTCGTTCGCCATCCATTCGGTCAGGTTGCGCACCTGCTGATAGCGCCAGTGCGTGCCGATCAGGTCACTGTCGTTGACGTAGGCGTCATAGATGTTTTCGCCCGACTGCATCTGGGTTTGCAGTTTCTCGACAACATCGCCTTCGCCGATCAGATCGTGGGTGATCTGGATGCCGGTGATGGCGGTGAAGGCCGGCGCAAGGACCTGGCTTTCGTATTCATGCGTCGTGATGGTTTCGGAGACGACGTTGATCGACATCCCCTCGTATGGTTTGGCGGCGTCGATGTACCATTGCATCTCGGCTTCCTGATCGGCGCGCGACAAGGTCGAGACATCACCGATTTCGTCGTCGAGAAACTTTTTCGCCGCCTCCATGTCGGCGAGCGCGGGGCCCCCGACAAGGCAGAGGGCAAGACCCAGTGCCGTGGAAGATTTGAGTAGGACGTTCATGTAGATTCCTCCCTAAGGTGAACGTGGTTTGAAGTGATCTGCGGGCCCTCCTACAGTCCCGCAGATCGTCGTTTCGGGTGCTATACCCAGCGGAACACCGCTGCGGCATAAGCGACGCAGACAATCAGCGCATAGGGCTGTGGGCCGAGATCAAGGCCCAGCCAGGCCAGGTTGAGGAAGGCCGAGCCGAGCAGCGTGATGAACAAGCGGTCGCCGCGCGTCGTCTCGATCCGCAGCACGCCGGTGCGCGGCGTTTCGGGGGAGCGGATTGCCAGCACCGTGAAGGTGAGCAGCAGAGCGGCGATCACCGCGAAGAAGGCGGCCGTCGGCCATGTCCATGCCATCCATGCCATTGCTCAGACCCTCCGTTTCAATTGTTGCTGTTGCATCATCATACCCGTCCCAGGGCAAAGCCCTTGGCGATGTAGTTGCGCACGAAATAGATGACCAAGGCCCCGGGCACGATCGTCAGCACACCCGCGGCGGCCAGCACGCCCCAGTCGACCCCGGCGGCACCGACGGTGCGGGTCATGGTGGCGGCGATGGGTTTGGCGTCGACCGAGGTCAGCGTGCGGCTCAGCAGCAGCTCGACCCAGGAGAACATGAAGCAGAAGAAGGCGGCGACGCCGATCCCGCTTGCGATCAGGGGCGTGAAGATCTGCACGAAGAAGCGCGGGAAGGAATAGCCGTCGATATAGGCGGTCTCGTCGATCTCCTTCGGGACACCGCGCATGAAGCCTTCGAGGATCCAGACGGCGAGGGGGACGTTGAACAGGCAGTGCGCCAGCGCCACGGCGATATGGGTGTCGAACAAGCCGATGCTGGAATAGAGCTGAAAGAACGGCAGCGCAAAGACGGCGGGCGGCGCCATGCGGTTGGTCAGCAGCCAGAAGAACAGGTGCTTGTCGCCCATGAAGGAATAGCGGCTGAAGGCATAGGCGGCGGGCAGGGCGACGGCCAGGCTGATCACGGTGTTCATCACCACGTAGATCAGCGAATTGACATAGCCCATGTACCAGCTCGGGTCGGTCAGGATCTTTTCATAGTTCGCCAGCGTCAGGTCCTGCGGCCAGAGAGAGAAGCTGCCCAGGATTTCGGTGTTTGTCTTCAGGCTCATGTTCACCAGCCAGTAGATCGGCAGGAGCAGGAAGATCAGGTAGAGCGCCATCACGATCAGCGATGCCGAAGGCCGCCAGATACGGGTGCTTGCGCGACTGCGGATCGCGATGGTGCTGGTGCTGGTGCTGGTGGAAACAGTGCTATCGGTCATTGCGCGCCATCCCTTTTGTCGAGGTTCGTCATGACGGTGTAGAACACCCATGAAATCAGCAGGATGACCAGAAAGTACATCAGCGAGAAGGCGGCGGCGGGGCCGAGGTCGAATTGACCGAGGGCCATTTTCACCAGGTCGATGGACAGGAAGGTCGTGGCATTGCCCGGCCCGCCGCCGGTGACGACGAAGGGTTCGGTGTAGATCATGAAGCTGTCCATGAAGCGCAGCAGGATGGCGATCATCAGAACACCGGCCATCTTTGGCAACTCGATATAGCGGAACACGGCCCAGCGGCTGGCCTGGTCGATCTTGGCGGCCTGGTAATAGGCATCGGGGATCGAGCGCAGCCCGGCATAGGCCAGCAGCGCGACCAGCGAGGTCCAGTGCCAGACATCCATGACGATGACGGTCACCCAGGCGTCGATGGTGTTCTGCGTGTAGTTATAGTCGATCCCGAGCGCATCGAGCGTGTAGCCCAGCAGCCCGATGTCGACCCGACCGAAGATCTGCCAGATGGTGCCGACGACGTTCCACGGGATCAACAGCGGCAGCGACATCGTGACAAGGCAGAAGGACGACCAGAAGCCACGCTTGGGCATGTTCAGGGCGACGAAGATGCCCAGCGGGATCTCGATGGCCAGGATGATGGCGGAGAAGATCAGTTGCCGCACGAGGGCATCCCACATCCGTTCGCTCGACAGCATGTCGCGGAACCAGTCGAGCCCGGCCCAGAAGAACTGGTTGTTGCCGAAGGTGTCCTGAACCGAATAATTCACGACGGTCATCAGTGGAATGACGGCGGAAAAGGCGACCAGCAGAAGCACCGGCAGAACCAGGAACCACGCCTTTTGGTTGACGGTCTTGTTCATCAGGCGGCCTCTCCCAGTGGTGAAATGCGCCAGTCGTTGGCGTAGACGTTGACGCCTTCCGGCGCGAAAGTGATGCGGTTTGCACCTTCAGGTATCACATCACCTTCGCCGGATATCGCATTGATTTCGTGCCCATTCACCTCAAGCCGCAGGATCTTGTGGCGGCCCACGTCCTCAACCCGTCTGATCCGTGCCGGGATGCCGTCTTCGGTGGTCGAGAGGCGTATGAATTCGGGGCGCACGCCGATCTGCATCGCGCCGTCCGCCCGGTAGCTGTGGCCCAGATCGACCGGGGTGCCATTGATGCGTGCGGTGCGCCCGTCAACCTGAGCGTCAAAGAGGTTCATCCCGGGCGAACCGATGAAATAGCCCACGAAGGTATGCGCGGGTCGTTCGAACAGTTCCTGCGGGGTGCCGATCTGCACGACGCGGCCATCGTACATGACGACGACCTTGTCCGCGAAGGTCAGGGCCTCGGTCTGGTCATGCGTCACGTATATCATCGTATGGCCGAAATCGTGGTGCAGCTTTTTCAGCTGCGTGCGCAGTTCCCATTTCATGTGGGGGTCGATGACGGTCAGGGGTTCATCGAACAGCAGGGCGTTGACGTCTTCGCGCACCATGCCACGGCCAAGGCTGATCTTTTGCTTGGCGTCGGCGGTCAGGCCGCGCGCCTTGTGGTTCAACTGTGCTTCCATGTCGATCATCTTGCCGACGCGCTGGACACGGCGGGCGATTTCGGCCGCATCCATGCCGCGGTTCTTCAGCGGGAAGGCAAGGTTTTCGCGCACCGTCATGGTGTCGTAGACAACGGGGAACTGGAACACCTGTGCGATGTTGCGTTCGGCCGTTGGGGCGTGCGTCACGTCGCGGCCATCAAACAGCACCCGGCCCTGACTGGGGATCAGCAAACCGGAGATGATGTTGAGCAAGGTGGATTTGCCGCAGCCTGAGGAGCCGAGCAGGGCGTAGGCCTCTCCATCCGCCCAGTCGTGGTTCAGTTCCTTGAGCGCGAAATCGTCATCGGACCTGGGCTGTGCCAGGTAGGAATGAGCGAGGTTGTCCAAAGTGATCTTGGCCATCATGCAGCATCCGCATAGGGTGCCGAGGCAACCAACTGGCCGTCTTCGGCAAAGAGGTAGACGCGGGAGGCGTCGAGGTAGACCGGCAGCGCCTGACCGGGTGTCAGGTTGCGAATGCCGTGGATCAGGCCGACCCAGCGTGCCCCGTGATAGTCGAGGTGCACGAAGGTCTCGGACCCCGTGATTTCAGTCACCGTCAGGGTTGTATCGAAGGCGATGGCGTCCGCTTGGGGTTCAAGGCTGAGGTGATTGGGGCGGAAGCCTGCGATATAGTGCCCATCCGCCAGACCGGGGGCAAGGATGTCGGCGGGAATGTCGCCGGCGGTGCCGTAAGTCACACGACCGCCACGCTTTTCCAGAGGCAGGAAATTCATCGGCGGGTCGGAAAAGACGCGCGCGGTGGTGGCGTTGCCGGGGTTGCGATAAACGCTGGCGGTCGGGCCGAACTGGGTCACGCGCCCCTCCCACAGGGTTGCGCAATTGCCGCCGAGCAGCAGGGCTTCCTCGGGTTCCGTGGTGGCATAGACGAAGATGGCGCCGGATTCCTCAAAGATCCTGGGGATCTCGGCGCGCAGTTCCTCGCGCAGCTTGTAGTCGAGGTTGGCAAGGGGTTCATCGAGCAGCACAAGGCCGGCATTCTTGACCAGCGCGCGGGCAAGGGCACAGCGTTGTTGCTGCCCGCCCGACAGTTCCAGCGGCTTGCGGGCCAGCATCGGGGTCAGTTTCATCAGCTCGGCGGTGGCGCGGACGCGGCTGTCGATCTCGGATTTGTCGAGGCCGAGCAGGCGCATGGGCGAGGCAATGTTGTCGTAAACGCTCATCGATGGGTAGTTGATGAACTGTTGATAGACCATGGCGACGCGGCGGTCCTGTACCCGCATCCCGGTCACATCGTTGCCGTTCCAGATGATGCGGCCACTGGTCGGTGCATCAAGGCCCGCCATCAGGCGCATCAACGAGGTCTTGCCGGACAGGGTCGGCCCGAGCAGTACGTTCATCGTGCCCTTTTCCAAGGTCAGCGACGTTTCGTGAATATGAGTCGTCGCGCCGACGACGCTGGTCACGCCCTCAAGTGTCAGTGTCATTGCCTCCTCCTCCTTCTGGCCGGTCTACTCGGCGGCCTCCGACACAAGCTGGGCGCGGCGTCCCGTCATGTAGGTTTCAAGCTCTGCGGTCTCATCCTCCGACAGGCGCAGGCCCAGTTTCGAGCGCCGCCACAGCACATCCTGCGCGCAGCGGGCATATTCGTGGCGCATCAGCCAATCGACTTCGCGCGCCGTCAGATTGAAGCCGAACAGCTGGCCAAGGTCGTCGGCCGTCCGTGCGTCCCCCAGCATCTGCCGTGCTTCGGTGCCATAGGCACGGACCAGGCGGCGGGCCCAGCGATCATCCAGAAAGGCGAAATCACGCTTCAGGGTGCTGATCTGGGTGTTTACCGCGTCGACCGGAAAATCTCCGCCGGGCAGGGCGACGCCTGCGGTCCAGGGGCCGGGCAGGTCGGTGAAATGTTCGCCGATCAGATCCAGCGCGCTTTCGGCCAGACGCCGGTAGGTGGTGATCTTGCCCCCGAAGATGTTCAGAACGGGCGCCCCTGCGCTGGTGTCGACCTTGAGCGTATAGTCCCGGGTCGCGGCAGTGGCCGAACTGGCCCCATCATCATACAGCGGGCGGACACCGGAGTAGGTCCAGACGATATCCGCGGTCGAAATCGGTTGCTTCAGGTAGGCATTGACGAAATCGACCATGTAGCGCTGTTCGTCCGGGGTGCAGACGGGCTTGGCCTCGGGATCGGTGTGTTCCTGATCGGTCGTGCCGATCAGGGTAAAATCGGTCTCATAGGGAATGGCGAACATGATCCGCCCGTCCGTCCCCTGAAAGAAATAGCTTTTGTCGTGATCGAACAGGCGGCGGGTCACGATATGGCTGCCGCGCACCAGACGCACGCCATCGGTACTGTTGGAGCGGATGGTATTGGAGATGATATTGCCGACCCATGGGCCACCGGCATTGACGATCATGCGCGATCGGACTGTGCTGCGGACGCCGGTTTCGACGTATTCCAGCTCGACCTGCCAGACGCCGTCGTGCTGGTGGGCCGAGCGAACGCGGGTGCGTGTCAGGACGGTGGCACCGCGCGCCTCTGCGTCGCGGGCGTTCAGGACCACCAAGCGGGAATCCTCGACCCAGCAATCGGAGTATTCGAACGCCTTTTCAAAGCGTTCGTCGAGCGGCGCACCCTCAGACGCGGTTTTCAGGTTCAGGCTGCTGGTCGGGGGCAGGATCTTGCGCCCACCCAGCGTGTCATAGAGGAACAGCCCGAGGCGGATCAGCCAGGCGGGGCGGCGCCCCTTCATCCAGGGCATGAAGATGTTCATCAGGCGGGAGGTCGGCGTATCACTCTCGAACCGCATGTCGGGATGATAGGGCAGCACGAAGCGCATCGGCCATGAGATATGCGGCATGGCGCTGAGCAGGACTTCTCGTTCGATCAGGCTTTCACGGACCAGCCGGAATTCAAAGTATTCGAGATAGCGCAACCCGCCATGAAACAGCTTGGTCGATGCGGAGGATGTGGCCGAGGCAAGGTCGGACATTTCCGCCAGGGTGACGGACAGGCCGCGGCCTGCTGCGTCGCGCGCAATGCCACAGCCATTGATGCCGCCGCCGATGACCAGAAGGTCGCGGATTTCATCATCGGCTTGCACGCTGGTCCCCTCCCTCGAGCCACGATTCCTTAGCTAAAGGTTACAGAAACTCCGCTCAAAAGAACAATATTTGTTTTCGTTTTTTTTCGTAATCGTCAGGCGACTCTGTAACTCTTTCAATAATAATGAGAAAGTCAGGGATCATACGGTGGAGTGTGGCAATTGCTGCGCTGCAACAAGGGTGTTGAAGGTGCGGAACACCCAATATAGGCCCGTGAAATGTGTTGACGTGTTCGCTCTGGCGCGTTTCTTTTCGTTTTAGCAAAGGGCCAGATCATGTCGCAGACCATCCGCCATCCAGAGATCCTCGATATCGCGCGCCGCGAGGGCAAGGTTACGGTCGATGGGCTGGCCGAACATTTCGGCGTGACGCTTCAGACGATCCGGCGCGACCTGTCGGACCTCGCCCATGCGGGACGACTGGAGCGGGTGCATGGCGGGGCAGTGCTGCCGTCTGGCACCACAAACATCGGGTATGAAGAGCGCCGCCGGCTTAATTCTGAGGGCAAGACGGCCATTGCGCGGGCCTGTGCAGCGCAGATCCCGGAAGATTGCGCCGTTTTCCTCAACATCGGTACCAGCACCGAGGCCGTCGCGGTGGAGCTGATGCATCATCGCAATCTGTTGGTGGTGACCAACAACATGAATGTCGCCAATATCCTGTCGCAAAACCGCGACTGCAATGTGATCGTGACGGGCGGATCGCTGCGGCATTCGGACGGCGGTCTGATCGGGGATATCACGACCGCGACGATCCGGCAGTTCAAGTTCGATATCGGTGTCATCGGGTGTTCGGCCATTGATAATGACGGCGATATTCTGGACTTTGACGTGCAGGAGGTCGGGGTCAGCCAGGCGATCCTGAACCGGTCCCGCCGGACCCTGCTGGTGGCGGATCATACCAAGTTCAAACGCACGGCTCCCGCACGTATTGCCTCGCTGCGGGACGTGGACATGTTTTTCACCGACCGGGCCCTGCATCCCGATCTGAGCCTGCGCTGTGACGAGTGGGGGACAGAGGTTCAGATCTGTTCGGGCAAGGGTAAATCCTGACCGGGGGAGGCCAGTCAGGAAGGGGCCAGTCAGGAGGCGCCCAGGAGGGCGTCAGGCAATCGCCAGCCTTGGCCGTTCGATGAAGCTTCGCACGAAGTCGGTTTGCGGGCGTTTGCGGATGTCTGCGGGGGTTCCGACCTGTTCGATCCGGCCCATCGACATGACCGCGACCATGTCTGCAAGGCTCAGCGCCTCGTCCTGATCGTGGGTGACGAAGATCGTGGTCAGGCCGGTGGCGTCGTGGATATCGCGCAGACCGGCGCGCAGTTCGCGTCGGACGCGGGCGTCGAGCGCACCAAAGGGTTCATCCAGCAGCAGAACGCGCGGCTCTGTCGCCAGCGCACGGGCAAGCGCGACACGCTGACGCTGTCCGCCCGAAAGTTGCGCGGGATAGCGGCTGGCGATGCCGGGCAGCTGGATCAGCTCCAGCAGCGTCATGACGCGCTGTTCGATTTCCGCAGCCGAGGGGCGGGTGCCGCGGGGGCGGGCACGCAGGCCGTAGGCGATGTTTTCGAACACGCTCATGTGGCGGAACAGGGCGTAGCTTTGGAAAACGAACCCGGCGCGGCGGGCTTGCACGGTGATGCCGGTGGCGTCGGTGCCGTCGAACAGGACCCGGCCTGCGGTCGGGGCCTCAAGCCCCGCGATGATGCGCAGCAGGGTGGTCTTGCCCGAGCCTGAAGGGCCCAGAAGCGACACCATGGCGCCGGAGGGGATGGAGAGCGAGACGGGGTGCAGGGCGTGTGTGCCGGCAAAGCTCTTGGCGATTTCGTCGATATCGATGCGCATTTCAATCTCCGATAGGGGGGCGGTTCAGTGGCGGCGCGTGGCGGATAGAAGATCCGCGTGGCGCCATTCCATCAATGTTTTCAACACGAGAGTGAGCAGGGCGAGGCTGGCAAGCAGGGCGGCCATGGAAAATGCGGCGACCGAGAGGTATTCGTTGTAGAGCATCTCGATCAGGATCGGCATGGTGGTGGTCTGGCCGCGGATCTTGCCGGAGATGACGGCGACGGCGCCGAATTCGCCCATGGCGCGGGCATTGCAGAGCAGTACGCCGTACAGCAGCGCCCAGCGGACGTTGGGCAGGGTGACGGTGCGGAACATGTACCAGCCCGTCGCGCCCAGGGTCAGGGCGGCTTCTTCCTCGCTGCGGCCCTGTTCGCTCATCACCGGGATCAGTTCGCGGGCGATGAAGGGGAAGGTGACGAAGAGCGTCGCCAGCAGGAGGCCCGGCAGGGCGAAGACGATCCGCAGATCGTGCAGCGCAAGCCACGCCCCGAGCCATCCGGAGCTGCCGAACAGCAGCACCAGCGACAGGCCCGCCACCACTGGCGATACGGAAAAGGGTAGATCTATCAGAGAGATAAGGACCGCTTTTCCGCGAAAGTCGAACTTGGCGATGGCCCAGGCTGCGGCCAGTCCAACGGCCGCGTTCAGCGGCAGGGCAAGGGCCGAGATCGTCAGTGTCAGGCGGATCGCAGACTGGGCGTCAGGTGTTGAAATCGCTGCCAGAAAGGCCATGGGTCCCTGGCGAAATGCCTCGGCAAACACGGCGGCCAGCGGGGCGAGCAGGAGCACGGCGGTCAGGCCAAGGATCAGGGTCGTCAGGGCGATGCGGGCGGGGCGGGCCTCGGTCGTGACGTCGGCGGGATGGTGCAGCGAAAGGTCAGACATTGGCGTCACATCCATTGAAATCGGGGCGGCGGTATTCACGTCGGTATCTTGACGGTATCCGAGCGGTGCAGAGGCCGATCAGACCCAGGGCAAGACCCGGGGTGACGAGGTAGGCGGCGAGGATCAGCACCGCCGGAGCACCGGCGACCCAGAGGGCGATGGCAAGACCCAGCCCCACTGCGCCGGCCAGGCTGGCGAGGACGAAACCCGTGGCGCGCGGCGCGGGGGCGCGGACGTGCCCGGTGCGGCAGGTCGGGAGGCGGGGCCCGGGTCGGGGAGCGGGGTGGGGGCCGGGGCCGGGGTGAGGAGCGGGGCCGAGGCCCCGTGTCGGGGCAGGCGCGGCGGCGCGGCTGGCGATCGCGGCGTTGACGAGGTGGGGCGTGATCCGGAGCGTAATCCGGGGCGATGTGTCAGACATGTCCGATCCTCCGACGGTTCCAGACTTGGGTGGCGTTGATGGCAAGCAGCATGGTGAAGGAGATCGCCAGCATGGCGAGGCCGATGGCGGCGGCGGCGTTGTAGTCGTATTCCTCAAGCCGGATCACGATCAGCAGGGGGGCGATCTCGGTCTGGTTGGGCAGGTTGCCCGCGATGAAGATGACCGACCCGTATTCCCCGACCGACCGTGCGAGCGCCAGAGCGAAGCCGGTCATCAGCGAGGGCGCAAGGGTGGGCAGCACGACCCGGCGCAGGGTGCGCAGGCGGCTGGCGCCGAGGGTGGCCGAGGCTTCTTCGACCTCGGTGTCGATCTCGTCGATGACCGGTTGCACGGTGCGCACGACGAAGGGCAGCCCCACGAAGACGAGGGCGATCCAGATCCCGGCCTCGGTATAGGCGACCTGGATCCCGAGAGAGGCGAGGGCGCCGCCGAAGACGCCGCTTGGGGCATAGAGCGTCGTCAGGGCGATGCCGGCGACCGCCGTGGGCAGGGCGAAGGGCAGATCGACGGCGGCGTCAATGATGCGGCGGCCGGGAAAGCGATAGCGGGTCAGCACCCAGGCCAGCCCCAGCCCGAAGACCAGGTTGAACAGCGACGCGATCAGGGCGGCGCGAAACGACAGCGTCAGGGCCGAGGCGACCCGTTTCGAGCCGAGGTGATGGGCCAGTTCGACCGGACCCATCGCCACGCCTTGCCCGACCAGCGCCCCTAGTGGCAACAGCACTACGAGGGACAGCGCCAGCAGAAGGATGCCCATGCCGAGGCCGAAGCCGGGAAGGGGGGATTTGCCATGCAGCATCGCCATCACTCCGCATAGATCTGGTCGAAGATGCCGCCGTTGCCAAAGAATTCGGGCTGTGCCTTTGCCCATCCCCCGAAATCGTCGATCGTGACGAGATCGAGGTCGGGAAAGCGGGCGATATCTTCGGGAGCGGCCTGCGAGGTATCCCAGGCGCGGTAATAGTTGGCCAGTGCGAGCGCCTGCGCCTCGGGGCTGTAGAGATGGTCGAGGTAGGCCTGGGCGGCAGCGCGCTGTGCGTCATCGGTCAGGTTGCCTTCGACCAGCGCGACGGGCGGTTCCGCCAGGATCGAGACGGAGGGCACGACGATGTCGAAGGCGTCGGCGCCCATTTCGGCCTGCGCCAGAAAAGCCTCGTTTTCCCACGCGAGCAGGACGTCACCGACGCCGCGCTGTGCGAAGGTGGTCGTGGCCCCGCGCGCCCCGCTGTCGAGAACCGGGACGTGGCTGAACAGTTCGGCCAGGTAGGCCTTGGCGGTTTCGGCGCTGCCGCCGGGCTGTTTCAGCGCCCAGCCCCAGGCGGCAAGGACGTTCCAACGCGCGCCACCGGAGGTTTTCGGGTTTGGCGTGATCACCTGAACGCCGTCGCCAATCAGGTCGCCCCAGTCCTTGATGCCCTTTGGGTTGCCCTTGCGCACCAGGAACACGATGGTCGAGGTGTAGGGCGCGGCGTTATGGGGCAGTTTGCTCTGCCAGTCTTTCGGCAGGGCCGGGGTGCGTTCGGCAATCGCGTCGATGTCGGAGGCCAGCGCCAGCGTGACGATCTGCGCATCCAGCCCTTCGATCACCGCGCGGGCCTGCGCGCCTGATCCGCCGTGGCTTTGTTCGATCGTGACGGGCGGGTTGCCCTGCGCCTGCCACCATTCTGCGAACATGGCATCGTAGGCGCGGTAGAATTCGCGGGTCGGATCATAGCTGACGTTGAGCAGTTTGGTGTCTGCCAGTGCCGCACCGGGAAGCGCCGGCACGATCACGATGGCCGTGCCGCCCGCGAACAACGTCGCAAGGGCGAGGCGCCTGAAGCTGATGTTCATTCGGGGCGCGTGGGTGCGGGAAAGTGGTCTGGTCCGGGACATTCGGGGCCTCCTTTGCAAGACGACGCTGGGTCGTACCGTGGATTTCCTAAATATCTACCGGAATAGTAGATTTATCGAGAGATAAGATTCATCGTTCTTGGGGGCTGGCGGAGAAGATTATTCTCCCGCGAGGTTCGGAGAGGCATCCTGGGCAGCAGTATCCGCGGGAGGTGACGGCAGATGCGCGACCAGGTCGGGGGTTTTCAGCAGGTCGGCCAGCGTCAGCGATTCGATCAGGAGCAGATAGCTCCAGAACACGTCACCGAAGACGCGGCGCAGCTGGCAGGTTTCCTCGTCCGTGCAATCGTCGCATTTCTGATAGGCGCGGCGCGACAGGCAGGGCAGGGGCGCAATGGGGCCGTCGATCTGTTGCAGGATTTCCCCGAGAGAGATCCTGGCCGCGTCGCGGATCAGGAAGTAGCCGCCCGAGCGGCCCCGCTTGGCCCCCAGAAACCCGGCGCGGCGCATTTCCAGCAGAATATGTTCCAGAAACCGTTTCGGCGCGCCGGAGCGCTGCGCGACCTCTTCGATCGTCAGCGCCTCGCCCTTTTGCAGGGCGCCGAGCGCGATCAGGGATTTCAGGGCATATTTGGTTTTCTGGGTGATCATTTCCTGACGTTAGACGCGGAATAATCGGCTGGCAAGATCGGGGGTGATCATAAAGACGATAAAGGCAGTAGACTTTATGTTTTTTTAGGGCAAGCTGGGATGAGGTGGCGAGGTCGCCCACGCATGGAGGCGTAAATGCAGCTGGACCGGATTGATCGCAAACTTGTCGCCGCGCTGATGAGCGATGCGACGCAGCCTGTTGCCCGCCTGGCCGAGCGGGTGGGCCTGACGCAGACGCCGTGCTGGAAGCGGATTCAGAAGTTGCAGGAGGCCGGGGTGATCCGCGCCCGCGTGGCGCTGGTCGATCCCGAGCAGGTGGGGCTGGGCCTGACGGTGTTCGTGGGCGTGTCGGCACCCCAGCAGGATGCGCGATGGCACGCCGACTTTGCCCGCGTGCTCGAGGCGATCCCGGAGGTGATGGAGGCGCATCAGCTGGCGGGAAGCCACGATTACGCGCTGCGCGTGGTGGTGCGGGACCTGGCCGATTTCGACCGGGTGCGGGGGCGCATCACGAACGCCATCGCGATCGGGGCCCTGTCGGTGCAATTCGCGGCGCGGCGGGTCAAATCGGTCAGCGTGCTGCCGATCGATACCTGTTCCGCTTAGCGCGCCCTGCGCCAGGCAGACAGCCAGAACCCGACGAGGATCAGCGAGAAGATGGCATTCCAGGAGGCCATGGACAGCCCGAGCATCTGCCAGGCGACCTCGTCACAGCGGATCAGCGGCGCATTCATGATCTTGTCGAACAATTGTTCCGAGCTCATGGAGCCGGGAGGCCCGGAGGTGCAGGTGGTCGGCCCCTCGAAGATGCCCCGCTCCACCCCGGTGTGATAGATCCCGATGGCCGCGGTGATCGCCGCCGCCACCGCGCCCAACAGCGCAAACAGGCGATGCCCGGTGGCCAATGCCAGCGCCCCGATCACCACCGCCGCAAGGTGCGGCCAGCGTTGCAGCAGGCACAGGTGGCACGGGGCCAGCCCGCCGATGAACTGAAAGCCGAGCGCACCCAGCAGCAGAGCGGCAGAGCCAGCCGCCGCGATCAGCACCGAAAATCGAAAGGTCATATATATTTCACCAACAGGAATCCGCCGATCAAAATGGCGAAAAATGCAATGAACACAAGACCGAGACGGCGTTCGATGAAGTCACGAACAGGTGAGCCGAATTTCCACAGCAGCGCCGCGATGATGAAGAACCGCAGCCCGCGTGCCAGGATCGATGTCAGGATGAAGGTTCCCAGGTTCATGCCGGTCCAGCCTGACATGATGGTGATGACCTTGTAGGGAAACGGCGTCATGCCAGCCAGCAGGACGGCCCAGAAGCCGGCCTGGTTGAACCGTGCATTGAAGACCTCGATCGAGTCGGCCTTGCCCAGGGTTTCCAGGATCGGCCGGCCGATGGCGTCGAATGCCAGCGCCCCGATGGCATAGCCCAGCAGCCCCCCCAGAACCGAGGCGACCATCGCCACCGCCGCAATGGTAAAGGCGCGGTTGGGACGCGCGATGATCATCGGGATCATCAGCAGATCCGGCGGAATCGGAAAGAACGAACTTTCGACAAAGGACACGAGGGCCAGCACCCAGAGTGCGTTCGGGTGATCCGCCATGCGGATCGTCCAGTCATATAAGGATTTTATCAATGTCTCGCCGGGTCCTGTCTCGGCCGCAATCCGGCCAGTTCTGGGGATCAAAGACCATGCGGAGGGGCAGGGGTCAAGCGTGCCGGGGCCCAGAGCGCCCTGCCATCGACGCCACGACGCAGGCTTTGTGCAGCTGAGGACGGCGCGGGCCTTTTTGCCTCTGGACGTCTGTCGGCATGGCCGCTAGAGAAGAGTCCCGAACGGCGCTCTGCGCAGGTCACGGGCCCAAGTGGCGGAATGGTAGACGCAGGGGATTCAAAATCCCCCGCCGCAAGGCTTGCCGGTTCGAGTCCGGCCTTGGGTACCACATTGTTATTAATGGATAATCCGCGAAGACTTTCGCGACGCCAGAAAAGCAAGTTTGGCAAAGTTCCCCCAGCGGTTCCCCCTTTCCCGATTTGCCCCCTGTTCGTTCTATTTGCTGTCACGGCGACTCTGAGCCTGCTTCGAGAGTGCTTTTTGGCCCGCGCGGCGGCGATATTTTTGCGCCATTGCGGCTGTCTTGTGGCCGGTGACGCTCTGGATTTCAGCATCGGAACAGCCCGCCTCGGCAAGGGCAACGGCGGCAGTGTAGCGCCAGCCGTGCATGACCAGACCGGCGCAGATCGGGCCTGCGGCTTCGCGTGCCTGTTTGAACCGCGCGTAGACCGCGTCGTAGCTCAGCGGTTCCGTGAGGTTCCGGGCGAGGATATAGCGGCCCCGTTTTGGCAGGGTGTCGAGGTAATCGCGCAGCCGGGCAGGGCAATAGACCGAGATCCGCTCCTGCGTCTTGTCCTGCAGGACCTCCATGTAATCGCCGTCAAAGTGATCCCACATCATGCCGCACAGGTCGCCGGGGCGCTGCCCGGTGCCGGTGCCCAGCATCATCGCCGTGAGGGCGACCGGATCCGCCGCAGAGCGGAACGCATCCTGCGCCGCCTCTGACCAGGGCTCGAACTCTTTTTGCGCGCCGAAGACCTTGATGCCCTCGGCGGGGTTCGTGGTGATCCACTCCAGCTCGTTCTTGGCGAAGTTCAGCAGCAGGCGGATGACCTGCAGATAGTGATCGGCCTTGCGCGGGGTTGCGGCGTATTTCTCATGGATCGCGCGCACGTCCTGGCGCGTGACCTTGCAGACGTCGCGGTCGCCGTTCTTTTCGATCAGCGGATCGATGACGGCGTCATACTTGCGCCGGGTGCCCGGTGCGAGGCTGGTGAAGGCGCGGCTCAACCGATAGGACTTTGTCAGGTTTACCGCCGTCTTCTTGCCAGTGACCGTCGATGACGTAGTCCGGCGGAAAACCCTGTGCGTTGAACAGTTCGCGCAGGGTCAGCATGCGCAGGCCGATGTCGGTGATGACGTAGGTGGCGCCGTCGATCTCCAGCGTGACGACATCGCCGCCGTCCCAGACGCCATGGGCGCGCAGGAACTCGGCCACGGCTTTAGCGCGCGGCGTGTGGGCTTCGGTGAAGGGCGGCACCTGCAAAGCCGCCTGCACATGCGCCATGCGATCCTTAACAGTGATCGTGTGGCAGGGCGCGTCGGTCCGGGCGCCGTCTCCGGTGCCGTAGTACTTGGCGAAGAAGGATGCCACGGGCCGCTGGGCCAGCGTCGGGATGATGACGGCGTTCTGATCCTTGCGGCTGGCGCAGATGGTGGAATGGGGCAGGGTTGCGGGGCGGCAGGCGCCGCCCTGTTGGGCGTAGGTCACCGGAGGCGCCTTCGAGCAGGGCTCGCTTCCATTGATGGATCATCGTCGGATGCACCCCGAACCGGCTTGCTAGTTCGGCAGCCGTCTCCTCGCCTTTCAGGGCTTCCAGCGCGACCTTCGCCTTGAACTCAGGCGCGTGCTGCTTCCGCTTCGACATCTTTGATCTCCTTCTCGTCGAAGATCAGCAGACTGCAAATCGTAGCTTATGTCAGTGTCCGAATTTCGGGGGGTAGCTCAGATCTGCCGCGGTGGAACTATGCGCAGTCAAGCTAACGCTTACGCTTTTCCCACGAGGCGGGAATTGCACCCATGTTGACAAAGACCACAGTATTCTATCGGCTTGCAATCGGACAGCCGAGCCAGTCAAGCGTGCTCAGGGTAAGGATTAGCTCATGATCCTATTACACTAGGGGATTTTACCCACGTACCCGCTAGAGGCAGCGCCAACCTGCAAAGAGAGGAACAGCTTGAAACACCGTGACTACGACGACCCAGAAATCTTCAAACAATGCGTTTCGGCGATCACGTTGAAAGGCCGCCCGGAAGGTCTTCTGGAAGAGTGGCTTACTGAATCGGAAGTCATCATTACTGTTGCCAATGGGCGACGAAAAGGCCCGAGAGAGCCACAGCCATGGCTTGCCGTTGACGAACTGGATGAAATGCGATGGGCGAGTAAAATCCGTGAAGCCGTGATTCAATCCGACCATCTCGAAGCATCATCGGGTCTGTTTATGTTGAGCCGTATCGAGCGGATTACCATCTTCGTTCTCGGCGATTACTTTGCCGATTCTGACCTAGAAACGTTCCACAACGCCATAGAGAATATGGAAAAATTAAGCTATATTAGTATCTTCGTCGCTCCAAGTGCGCTCGCCTATGCAAAGGAGCACTTTGTTTGGAAAAATGCAGGCGCTACCTATGTCATTGCGACGACAACGCCGCGGTCGAGACATCGTTCAAGACCATCAAGGCAGAGCTGATCTGGCAACGGTCATTGGAAACCCGGCGGCAGGCTGAGATAGCGATCTTTGAATGCATTAATGTGTTCTACGATCCGCGCCGCCGACACTCAGCACTGGGCTTGAAAAGTCCCGTCGCTTTCGAACGGAAGGTGGCATAAACGAGCACTTGGGGCGGCACGAAAGCGCGACAGATCCGGGTTAGAGACATCGCGGTGCCGGGCCGACTGTGCCTCTGTCGATCAGGGGCGTGGGGATCAGGAGGCGTAGCGGCTCTGTCGTGTCGCCTTTCAGTCGACGGATCAGACGCTCAGCTGCGCGTTGGCCAAAGAGATATGTGGGCTGGTCCACCACGGAAATTTGCGGAGAGGTCACGCGCGTCCAGTCTGCGTCGAACCAAGACACGAGTGACATGTCGCGCGGCAGTCTCACGCCGCGATTGGTCAGGGCGCGGAACAAGCGCGCGCCGACCAGACTGTCGGAGGCCAAGAGGGCCGTGATGCGCGGGCTTTCCGCCAGAACCTTGTCAACGATCCTGCCCGTTGCG
>TARA_R110002126_G_scaffold212000_2_pt1 | contig 43460 bp, 49 predicted proteins | sample TARA_R110002126 | Tara Oceans TARA_R110002126 (sample SAMEA4397536) | marine metagenome | biome: Polar Biome; feature: [DCM] deep chlorophyll maximum layer (ENVO:01000326); material: water (ENVO:00002006), including particulate matter (ENVO:01000060) such as... | depth 30 m | reverse complement strand
CTGGATTGCAGTTTCCAATTTAAAATATGTTTCGTTATAAAATTTTTCCAAGGCGTTTAGTTTAACGTTAAAATCACTGTGAGTAAAACCCCATATCATTTTATTATATGGAATAGTTGGTGAAGAGTTATTCTGAAAAGTTGGCATCTGAACTGTCGCTACCTATATTCAAATAAGTAATTAGAGCCTGCACCGCCGTCACTTCTATATCCGTCCTGTTGCTGCCGTATTTATCTGAAACACCCTGTTGGGTTATGTAGGCCACTTTATAAGTTTTATCTTTTTTCAAGTGCTCGCCCTCATAATAGATTTCTTCGATACGGTAGCCGCACGGGTTTTCTATGTGAAATTTAACCTGTAATCCTATATGGCGTTTACAGTAGCCGCCCATTTGTTGCATCGGATTTGCTGAAAAGGTGCGCTCCAAGTTTTCTTCTAGCATATCAATTATTTCCTGTCCCGTTATATCCAACACGGTAATTACAGGGTTCATCGGAACCATATTGTACAAATCCCAAATGGTAATATCTCCCTTATCAATGGGCGCACCGTAACGCCACCCGTTTGAGAATGCAATATTTACGTCTGCCGCCTTGCTGATAGCTTTTAATAACAGATTATCTATTGATGATGAGAAGACAGAATATCGGTGTAAGATGGTATCTGTTTTTCCAACGACCTGTTTTTGCAGGCTTCTGTACGAAAGCATAATATCATCCACCATTTTTTGAATAGCCTGATTACTGGCAATATCTTCGCTTACTTCAATAAGCTGATAGGCATAGCTATTGATTTTCTTATCTGAAATTGATAATTTCAAATGTCCGACAAAGGAGCCGTGGCAACCACACTGGATTACAATAGTATCATTCACCTTTACAGGTTCATATATCCTGTTGTGCGTATGCGCACTAAGGCAAATGTCAATTCCCGATGTATGTTTCAGCAATTCAATATCCTGCGGAAAGCCGTTGTGCGATAAAAGAATAACAAGGTCTGCTCCCCGGCTTTTTACTTCTTCCATATAACCGTTAATTTCCTGCATAGCATCGGTTACATATACTCCTTTGCTGAACTTGTCGGGCATTGTTTTATCGATAATGTTGGCGCAAATACCTAGTATGGCTACTTTGATATTGCCCGCTTCGATAAAAGAATACGGCTTTAGCAATAAAGTCCCGTCCTCTTTAAAAACATTAATTGCCAATACAGGGTAATTGAGCTGTTCTGCCAGCGTAAGTAAATGTTCGGGTGTGTAAGCGAAATCCCAGTGTCCAACCATACCACTAAATCCAAGTTGGTTTAAAATGGGTGGTAGCACTTCGCCTTTTGAAGAAACCACAGGCAAAGTTCCGTGAAAAGTATCGCCTCCGTCAAAAAATAAGGTATGCTCGCTTTCACGCCTTATCTTCTCAAAAATGGTTGCAATCTTTGCGTAACCCCCCGCTGTTTTTATGTATTCTCCATTTTTACCGTAAAATAGTTCGGGATGAGGTTCGAGGTAACCGTGTAAATCGTTTATAAAGCCTATTGATAATTCCATAATAAAAAATTTAAGTTAAAATTTGGTTTGCTTAGGGATGTACCACCGCCCAACCTTCATACTGCCTTAGTATAATTTCGCCGTTACCACTCGGAACGTAATGCACAAAATCATATAATTCTTCTTTTCCTATTTTACGTTCTTCCATTGTTTTGGAACATTGAGCGAATAAGACCCCCTGAGCTTTCAAAGCATTCAATAGCGAACCGTAATTATTAGACTTCTTGTACATTTCCACACCGTCCCCAAAAGCAATAACCTCTATATGCAGCTTGCCTTCCAGCCTTTGGTCGTGCAGCACATTATTAATGTTGCGAAGCATCCCCCTTATCTTTTTATTATCGGCTTCGTTAAGAATGTAAAGAGCGTTATAAGACTTCTTATGGGCTTCGGCGGGTTTAAAGACCTCTGTTGTTTTCTGCTGGCTGAAAACGCTGATTGATGTAAGACACAGCAATACTATCAGGAGTGATTTTATTTTTTTCATATTCATTTATTTATTTCTGATTATTCTTTGATTAGTTCTTCTATCTGCTTCACGAACTGGCCAGAAGCATAGTTGGCAAATCCTGTATGATGAAACCTTACTTTCCCATTTTTGTCAAGCACAACCGTTGTTGGTAATGCTCCCGAAAAAATTTCTCCGGGAATATTGCCACTGGTTTTATAAATGGGTAAGGAATATCTTTCCTTATCTAAATACTCCTTTCCAAGAGAAAGCTCGCTGTCTTCATTAAGGGGCAGAAAGAAAATATCAGGATTGTTTTTGAACTTTGAATAAAGCGTTTCTATAGACGGAAATTCTGCCCGACAAGGCGGACACCACGAAGCCCAAAAGTTGATAAACACCACTTTGCCCCTTAATGATGCGGTATTCTGAACATTTCCTTTTTCATCCGTAAAGTCAAAATCCATTTTTGCCTGGCTTGCGTTAGCCGTATCCTTTTTATCCATACTCGCATTAAAAAGTCCTGTTGCCATTAGCTGCCGAAGCACAAATGATTTTGCATCGGGACTGAAAAACATTATCCCTACAATAATGACCATTACAATGGTAAAGGCATTTTTCTTGATGTACTGCCATTTACTGGCAGGCGGTTTCTTTTTGGAAACTTCTTTATTGTTCATCATAATCCTGTTTTTATCTGTTAGTTGCTTTCGACCAATTCATTCAGGGCTTTGATAATTTCGGGGCTTGTATAATCCCTGCCGCCCTCCATACGGGCTATCATATCTCCGCTTTTGTCCAGTATAACCGTAGTGGGAATTGCACTGCCTAAATAGTCGGACGGTATATCGCTGGTTGGAACATACACAGGCAAATCATATTTTTTGCCCTCCATAAAAGCGGTGGATTTTTCGATGTTGTTATCTACATCTACCATCAGGAACACGATGTCGTCATTGCCTTTATACTTTTCTTTCAACTCATTAATAGTGGGCATTTCCTGAATACAGGGCGGACACCACGTAGCCCAAAAGTTGATGAATACCACCTTGCCTTTTAAGGAACTTAACGATACCGTTTTATCACTTTTGTCCTTAAAAGAAATATCCGAAGCTGCCGGAGCAGGGGCTTCCATTGCTGCAACTTCTTCCGTCGGGGTATTTCCGCTTTCAACCTTGTTCTCTTTGTTCTTATCCGTATTTCCACAAGCTGCCAGCGAAATAGCTGTGATAATGAAAATCCCGGAACGAACTGCCAAATTTTTAAACTGCGTTTTCATATTCTGTGATTTTTTACTGTTTCTAATTCTATTTTTTATTCTTGTATCGGTCTATCGCAGATTGCAAAAAGCTGTAATAGCTTTTCGGGTCATAATCTGCTCCGATAGGGTTTACCAAAATTTCTTCGTTGGCGGGGTTTAAAAGCACATAAAAGGGTTGCGAATTGGCGTTGTATTTACTCGCCTGAAAATCACTCCATTTATTACCTATGGTGCGTATATTTTTACCACTGAACGATGATACAAATTGCTCTGCCTCCGGTAAGGCGGTCTTGTCATCTACATAAAGCTGTATGATAACCAACTCTTCGTTCAATAGCCGGAGTACGTCTTTGTCAGACCATACCGATGCTTCCATCTTACGGCAGTTCACGCAGGCGTGTCCTGTAAAATCGAGCATCACGGGCTTGCCCGCTTTATTAGCATATTCCATTCCCTCGTCGTAATCAAAAAATACGTTCAGGTTTAACGGAGCGTGGAATATATCAGAATATTTATGGGCTTTGCCATCCGTTGAATAGCTTGCCTGTGTTCTGCCTAATGACGAAGTATAAAGGTCAAAATCCTGTGTAGCCTGCGGGGGTAAAAATGCTGAAATGGATTTAAGAGGTGCGCCCCATAATCCCGGAACCATATACAGGGTAAATGCAAGCACCACCATAGACAGCACCATTCTTGGCAGGCTTATATTTACTGGCGGACTGTCGCCGGGAAAGCGCAGCTTGCCCAATAAGTAAAAGCCCAAATACCCGAAAATAATAATCCACAGTGCTAAAAAGACTTCCCTGTCAAACCAATTCCAATGGTAGGCAAGGTCAACGTTGCTTAAAAATTTCAGTGCAAGAGCAAGCTCCAAAAAGCCGAGCGTAATCTTTACGCTGTTCAGCCAGCCACCCGAAGACGGCAGGCTTTTTAAAAGGCTTGGGAACATTGCAAAAAGTGTAAACGGTATTGCCAATGCAAATGCAAAGCCGAGCATCCCGATGGCTGGACCTAAAAGCTCGCCCATTGTGGCAGCTTGTACCAGCAAAGTTCCGATAATCGGACCTGTGCAGGAAAAGGACACAACGGCTAATGTTGCTGCCATAAAGAAAAGCCCCAACAAACCGCCACGGTCTGCCTTACGGTCTAATTTGTTCGCCAGCGAAGCCGGCAGCGAAAGCTCAAACGCACCGAAAAAGGAAAAGGCGAAAACCACTAAAAGAGCGAAGAAAGCAAAATTAAAAATCCCGTTTGTGGACAGGCTATTAAGTGCATCCGCACCGAAGATTACTGTAATGAGAATACCCAATAAAACGTAAATAAGTATAATAGACAACCCGTATATCATTGCCTGCATTACAGCCCTGCGTTTGGTATGCCCGTTTTTGGTAAAGAAACTTACCGTTAAGGGCAGCATCGGGAAAATACAGGGCATCAGCAATGCTGCAAAGCCGCCAATAAAACCCGCAATAAAGATTGCCCATAAGGAACCTTTATCCGTTGTGGCTTCATTCTTTTGCAAGGTAGTCCCGTTATCTTTTGTTAGCGAAGTTTCCGGCTTGGATGCTGCGATACTGTCCTGCTGAACGGGCTGCTGCTCCGTTATTTCCGTAAACTCCACATCATCATATGATACGAGGCTGTCTGTCTGCGCATTCGCAGTAACAGCCGTCAAACCACTGATGAATAGTACCGTTAATATTTTCGCTATTAATCTCATATTATATCCTTTATTTTACAGGAATGCTGAACGCCACTTCTTCAGGCGGTAAGCATTGCTTGTCGTTACAAACCATATAGGTAAGCGTACCTTTTACCGTAGGCGAATTGCCTGTTAGTTTTACCTTTTGCTGGAACACCACTGATTTTTCATAATAGCCCACTTCCATATCGAAAGTAGGGTCGTGCTTCACGATAGGTTTAGCCGCCTGTACCTTTCCGTTCAATTGGTAGGCTTTCGACGAATGGAAAGCAAAACTTGTCGGCTGCGGACCATTTTTCGGAACCGTTTGCGAATAGATATGCCAACCGTTGTCTATTGTTGCCTTTAAAAGCAGTACAGCTTCTTTATCGTTGATGCGTTTTGAAGCATACGACCATTTTACAGGCTTTAGTATTTGTCCGAATGATGTGGCACTTATGAATAAGAGTGTCACAAAAAATATTATCCTCTTCATTGTATTACCTTTTAAGTGTTGCTAATTATTTTTCTTATTTATTACCAATTATTTTTCGTTCAATAGTTTTGTCATTAGGTCAATGACTTCCTTTGACGAATAATCTGCGCCGCCCACCTGCCTGCCGATGATGTTGTTTTGCTTATCTACAATAATGGTGGTCGGGATAGAGCCTGTAAATAGCTCACGGGGTATGTCCCCGTCGGGAACGTGTACAGGGAGGTCAAATTTTTTATTTTTCATCCACTCTTTTGACTTTTCTATTTTCCCGTCCACATCCACCATAAGGAATACCAGATCCTTGTTATCCTTAAAGGTCTTTCGCAGTTCATTGATAGAGGGCATTTCGTGAATACACGGCGGACACCACGTTGCCCAAAGATTGATAAAGACAACCTTGCCCTTTAAGGAGTGTAACGAAATGGTTTTCCCGTTTTCGTCCTTGAACTTTAAATCAGGCATTGATTGCGCATTTGACACTAATGGCTTTTCGCCATTAGTGTTTTGATTTATATTCATACTTCTATCAATACCATTGCTATTGATTGCTGCGTATGCCCATCCCGTAATCGCTATTAGCGGGAGTAGGGCTATTTTTTTTATGCTCAACTTCATAATCCCTATTTTTTAATTTTGCCCTCTTTGATTTCTTCCGAAGGTTTGATAATGATTTTATCGGCTGGAGAAAGGTTCCCAAAAACCTCTGTCAGTGTATCTAACCGGATACCCTCTTTTACGGGAATGCGTTTTACTTCGTTATTGTTCAATGTTAATACATAGGTTCCCGACTGTGTATTTAATACGCTTTTGCTGTTTACCCAATTAGATGGGTTTTTACGTTTTAATTTCAGTTTTACCTGCGCATAATCGCCGCCCTGTAATTCCCCCGATGGATTGCCTACGTCAAACTCCAATGTTAGGGAGCGGTCTTGCTGGTTGAGCAAACCTGATGTGCGTGAAAGTTTAGCATCAAATGTTTTGCCCGGCTGCGAGCTGACAGTAAATGTAGCAGGCATACCCTCGTGCACGGACGATGCGTGTTTTTCGGGTAGGGATAGAGTTAAGCGCAGCTTATTACTCTGCGCCATCATAAATAAAGGCGTATTGCTCCCCGTCCCTGCCAATGCGCCAACAGAAACATCCCTTTGTGTAATCACCCCGTCAAACGGTGCTGTAATGCGTAAATACTGCTGCAACTGTGAAGAATGTGCCGTACCTGCTTTGGAGGCATCATAGGCAGACTTGGCACTTTCCATAGCACTTTTAGCCCTGTCCAGTTCAATGTCAGCAACCGCACCTGTGGTTTTGGAGGCATCTACTAAACGGTCATAAGCCTGCTTTGCATAGAGATAATCACTATATACCTTTTGTTCGGTAGATTTATCGGAAAGATATTGCTGCTGCATTTCGGGGGCTTCCAGCACCGCCAAAAGCTGACCTTTATGAACCCGGTCGCCACGGTCCACGTACAAGCGCTGTACAAATCCGCTGACCTTTGCATATACCGCTACCTGCTCATAAGGTTTCAGCTCTGCCGGAACCGATATTTCGTATTCGGGATTGATGAGCTGTACTGAAGCCGTGGGATAATTAACAGCTTTTACTTCCTGCTTCTTTTGTTTCTGTCCTTTTATTTCCGATTTATTTGAACAGGAAGCGAAAACCATTGCCAACACTGCCGTCATTGCCAGAGCTATCCGTGATTTTTTATTTATTGAAATGCTTTGATACATTGTATTTGATATTTTTAAGTGTTATGATATAGTTTGTTGTGCCGATGGTTTCTTGTAATACCTGCTTTCGCAATCATCAGGGTCTAATGACGGGCTAATTACTTTTGTCCTCGACATCAGGGATGAAAAGAAATGCGGAACTAATAACAGGATGGTAACAGTAGAAGCAATTAAGCCACCGATAACCGCCCTGCCCAAAGGAGCTACCTGCTCAGCGCCATCGCCTAAGCCCATTGCCATTGGCAACATTCCGGCAAGCATTGCTGCTGCGGTCATCAATACAGGCCTTAATCTCGAAGAAGCGGCAAGCCTTGCGGCATTGGATGGCTTCAAGAGCAGTTTTTTACGGTAATATTCTGCCTGATTGACCAGTAAAACCGCATTGGAAACCGATACGCCAAGCGACATAATAATGCCCATATAGGATTGCAGGTTAAGCGTACTGCCTGTAAGAAAAAGAATGATAAGGCTTCCCGCAACAACGGCAGGTAATACCGAAAGGATAATCAATGGAACTTTGAACGATTGGTAATAAGCCGACAGCATTAGGAATATGGCTATAATAGCTACGCCCAAGCCTGCCAAAAGACTGCCCAGTGTATCATCTAAAAGTTGTAATGTTCCCTCTATCCAAACGAGTGTACCACGGGGCGGTTCCCCGGCATCTTTAATGGCTTGTTTCACTGCCCGTGAAGCTGTACCCAAATCCTTACCGTAAACATTGGCAACGATGGTAACATAGCGATTAGGACCCTTACGGTTTACCTGCGCTGGAGCCGTAACCCTGCGTATGGTTGCCACATCTTCCAGTACCGGGCGAAGACTGCCTGCTTTTAATGGAAGCGACCGCAATCTTTCTTCCGACATAATCCCCTCCGGTATTTGTACTTGTGTCTGGAATACCAATCCCGATTTCGGGTCAATCCACAGGTTTTTATCCGTAAAACGAGTAGATGATGTAGCCGTAACAAGGCTGCGTGTAATATCCTGCATCGTCAGCCCGAACTGTCCGGCAAGGTCACGGTTTACCTCAATTTCCATACTCGGATATGCAATGGGTTCAGCAATACGGACATCCCGCAGGTACGGAACTTTTTTCAGGTTGGCTTCAATCTTTGAGGCGTGTGCATACGCACCTTTTACCTGTCTTGCTCCTACTTTGATTTCAATCGGGGTCATCGCCCCCTGTCCCATAATCTTTTCGGTAAGCTCCATCGGTTCAAAATTGAAAGCGACCTCGGGGTGCTTCTTGATAATCTTTTTACGGACTTTTTCTTTAAAATCTTCTATCGAACCGCTGTACACATCCTGATTGACGGATATTTGCAACACGGCTTCGTGAGAAGCATTACTGAAAAGGAATATCGGGTTGATAGGTGAACCTGCGGGGTGCATCCCTACAAATGCGGAGGTAATATTCAATCCGTTTTCGGGTAGTTCCTCTTTAATATCTTTGGTAATCTCTTTGACAATCTGTTCTGTTTTTTCGAGCCGGCTTCCCTGTGGCGCATCTATTCGTATCTGAAAGTCACCGCTATTTGAAATAGGCATCACATCTGTACCGACAACCGTCAACAGTAAGCCTGCAACAATGCCCGCTAACAAAACATATACGACAAAAAGAGGCAATGCTTTGGTTGACCATTTACGCATCCGGTAGGAGTAGTGGACACGGAACTTTTCAAAGAAAACCCGTTTCCTCCGTGTATTGGCTGGTTTGTAGTGCTTACTTTTCATCAACCAGTTTGCCAAAATTGGCACAAAGGTCTGCGAAGCCAGAAAGGAAGCAATCATTGCAAAGGCAACCGCCATTGACAAAGGCATAAACATATCTTTCGGAATGCCCGTCATAATAAAAGCAGGGGTCAGTACCGCAAGAATACAAAGTAATATCAGCAATTTGGGGATAGAGATTTCGAGCAGGGCATCCACAATAGCCCGCTGTTTGGGCTTGCCCATTTCCATATGCTGGTGTATATTCTCTATGGTTACCGTGGCTTCATCGACGAGAATACCGATAGACAGGGCAAGACCGCTCAAAGTCATAATATTGATAGTCTGCCCGAAAAGATACAAAGTTGTAACTGCCGAAAGGATAGCAATCGGGATGGTCAGCACCACAATAATTGCTCCCCGTGTATCGCCTAAGAACAATAATATCATCAGCCCCGTAAATACTGCTCCCAAAATTCCCTCGTGAATAAGGTTGGAGAGTGAGCGTTCGATATAGCTCGACTGGTCAAATTCATAGCTGACCTTTACATCTTCGGGTAATTGGTTCTTCAGCATCGGAATGGCGTTCTTCAGGTTCTCAACGGCATCCAATGTAGAAGCATCCGCTTTTTTAATAATTGGCAGGTAAACGGAACGTTTACCGTTTATTAAAGCGTAACCTACGGTCTGGTCTGCTCCGTCCTCAACACGGGCAACATCGCCCACATATACGGTATGGTTATCACTTGTTTTTACAGGGGTCTTCAATAGCTCTTCCGGTCCCTTTGCGATGGAATTAATTGGAGCCATCAGGTTTTCATCGCCGATGCGGATATTTCCGGCAGGAGAAGGAAGACTGTTTTTGGTTATGGCTGCCGTTATTTCTTCGGGGCTTAGCCCGTTCGCCTGCATTGCTTCGGGGTCGATGTTAATGACAATGGAACGGATATTTCCGCCAAAGGGAGCCGGAGAGGTAATTCCCGGAATGGATGTAAACATTGGTCTTATTCTCGTAATGGCAAGCGTTTGTAATTCGTTTACCGAACGCTGGTCGCTTTCAAACACCAATTGCCCGACCGGAAGCGAACTTCCGTCAAACCGTACCACCATTGGAGGAACCGCACCCGGCGGCAGAAAACCCATTGCCCTCGAAACAGATGTCGAAACCTCTCCGGCAGCCTGTGCCATATTGGTTCCGGGATAAAAAGTCAACTTCATCAGGGTCAACCCCTGTACACTTTTAAAATCTATATTTTTTACGCCGCTAACAAACAGGAGTACCTTTTGGAACTCGTTTGCCATAAATCCGTCCATATAAGCGGGGGACAGTCCACCGTAAGGCATAGCGACATATACCGCTGGTAATTCCACTTTGGGAAATATATCTACGTTTATTTTTTTTATGGTATTATAGGAGAAGAAAGCTATCGCCAGTACGACAACCATAATCGCAATGGGCTTTCTTAACGCAAATCTTATAATGTTCATATACGATTAATTAAAGGTTGTTAAACAAAAAGTCGAAATCGGCAGTCAGCTCTGCCTCGTAAGCTAGCAATACCCAATAATCACGGGAAGCCTCGATATGGGCGTTTTCCGCTTGTTCGAGCAAAATGCGTATCTGTAACAGTTCGCTCAACGTGATTAAACCGCTTTTGTACCTTGCGAGGTACATATTGTAAGCGTCCTGTGACTGTTGTACGGCAAGTTTTGTTTTTTGAAGCTGTTCGTATTGCTGTTTGATTTTTGCCTGTGAAGCGGACAAATCTGCCTGCATTGCCTGCTGGTACTGTGAATGCAATAATTTGGTGCTTTCTGCTTCTTTAAATAGCTGTTCGCCTTTCATCCGTTTGGTATGCAGGCTTGTCAAATTCCACGTAATGCCTATACCTGCCAAAAAATTATTGGTGGTATTGCTGAACCCGTCTTTCCACGCTCCCGATACCATTCCGTTAGGATTGACACCCGTACCCCGGTAGGCATAACCACCCAACAAGTTAATAGAGGGCAAAGAAGACCTTTTTTGTGCCTCGCCGCTCAACGTGTAATACTCGGATTGTTTATCCAAAGCATCTAAAATGGGGTGTGAGGGATTGATGGTGTTTACCTTGTTCAGACCAATTTCTGCGGGATTGGAAAACCGTCTGGTTGATGCCGAATAATCGACGGTATCATTGCCATACAGTTCCAATAGCTGGATAAAGGAAGCATTTTTTAAGCCGTTCCATTTATCGTGTTCGCCCATTGCCTGTACATAGGATGATGAGGCGAGCAGGCTGTCTGCAGCAGGGCGTAAGCCCGAAGCAGATAAGCCTGAAGTTATTTTACGAATATCGTCTAAACGTTCTGCGTTCTTTTCTGTCCAGTCCAGTTTGGCACTGTTATATAATAGTGTAATATATCTTTCGGATAATATTTTTTTGAGGTTGAGGATATAAGCATCTTTATCGCTAACCGACTTGTCGTATAAAGCACCCGCAGCCTCGTTCTGCTTGCGGAGCTTTCCGAAAGAGAACAGTTCCCAATTGACAATGGCGGAGCCAAAGGTATTGGCTGCGGTGGAACTGCCGTCCAATGGTACTGAACCACTTACATTGAAAAAGCCTGGCTGTGGAAAAAATGCTCCTGCGCTTCCCTCGTAAGTACCGTATGTATTCTGTGCCTGTGCGTTTACCTGCGGTAACATATTGCCTTTTACCGCCCGTTGGTTATACTTTGCAGCATCAATCGCGGACATTTTGGCTCCCACTCCGGGATAATTTTCTTCGACCTTAGACCACAGGCTGCCTAAAGTGTATTCCTTTTGCTGCTGCGCATATAATGGTAATGCAGCAACAACGGCTAACCACAATAGTGCAGTCGCCCTAATATGTTTTATCATATTACTCTACAAATTTTGGAGAGGTCGCAAAACGGCGACCTTAGATTATTTTAAAATGAAATCAATAGAAATTCAACCCATTGAACAGGTGCGGTCAATAGGGGAAAAGGGAATTAGCAGGAGTAATGAATGATAAGTCTCCGGTATTCTAAAAAGATAGGAATTGAACTTCGGATTTTTCCGCTACTACTGTAAAGCGGGTGTTTGCTTTCTTTGCTTACAGGGCGTAAGCCGAATAGAAAAAGAAGTGCCGCCGTGAAAATAACGGCAGGCAGTAAATCGTTCGCATTGAAAGAAACCTTTTGAACGATTTGTGTATCTGAAGTATCAAACTGCGCACAGTTTTCAAGGGTGTTTGTCGAAAAATTGTGGCTGCCTTTAGGTATGTTCCTTTCTGTTTTGGTCGGAATACCTGCCAGATTTTTGATACTTGTTTTGATGGCACAGGACGTAAGCAATACTAAAAGCATTGCAGCGAACACTAAAAAGTATCGCTTACAATTTGCTAAAATATTTGGTATAGTCCTGTTCATCAATCTACAAAAGTAACTTTATTTGATAAAGAGTGCAAACAATTCCACCCGTTTTATGCTTTTTTAACATTCAAAAAAGTGAAATTCGGTGAAATTTACCGTGATTATAAATTCCATTATATCTATTCCTGCTGTACCAAATGCTGCAAGTTCGGGTCATTCTTGATGCGCTCCATTTCACTGACAACAATATTCAGGATGTCTGATTTTATTTGTTTGTAATTGCTTTCAATTTCCTGTTTCATCTTATCCTCGCCCCGCTCATTTACAAACGAAAGGATTTGCGGTATTTTTTGATAGGCTTTGGTTTCAGCCGCTACCTTTTCATTATCGACCACAATTTCAGCGTGGAAAATCTTTTGCTCGATACGTTCATCAAAGTTATCCGAGACCGAACCGACAAACATACCCTGTGTAAGTGTTGAGATTTTGGAAGCCGGGATAAGGCTGTCTAACTGTGTGGAAATAGAGGTAGATTTATCATTGCGGTTAATTGTCATACTTTGGCGTTTCTGCAATACTTTGCCGAAGCGTTCTGAAAGGCTTTTTGCCGTTTCTCCCACAACCTGACCACTGAAAATATTGCCGACGGTATTCTGTATTACCTTGCTCTCTTTATCGCCGTAATCCCTCGTTAATTGCGAAAAGTCCTGAAAGCCCAAACATACCGCTACCTTATTACTTCTCGCCGTTGCAATAAGGTTATCCAATCCCCTGAAATAAATCGTAGGCAACTCATCTATGATAACGGAACTCTTTAGCTGTCCCTTTTTATTGATGAGTTTTACAATCCTCGAATTGTATAAACCCAAAGCTGCGGAATAGATATTTTGACGGTCGGGATTATTGCCCACGCACAAAATTTTCGGCTCTTTCGGATTGTTGATGTCAAGCGTAAAATCATCGCCTGTCATTACCCAGTACAGTTGCGGGCTAATCATTCTTGATAATGGAATTTTTGCCGAAGCTATCTGACCTTGTAACTGGTCTTGTGCGCCTCCTTGCCACGCATCCATAAAAGGCGACAAATAATTTTCCAAATCGGGGTATGAGGTTAAAATCGTGAATACGTCCGAATACTTTTTATTCAGCAATTCAATAGCGTGTGGGAACGTACAATACTTGCCATCCTCGTAAATTTTCAGATACCAAATAATGGCAGCTAAGAGAATAATTGGACTTTCCACAAAGAAATCGCCTTGCTTCTGTATCCACGACCTATTGAGGTTCAGCATTATCGTATATGCCGCTTCGTAAGCATCTGATATGTCCGTCATAAAGTCGGGATTGAGTGGATTGCAACGGTGGCTCTTTCGTGGGTCGTCAAAATTGATGACGTAAAATTTCGGCTGTACCTTATACTTATCCCTGTGCTTTAGTAAATGGTTGTAGGCAATGGTGGAAAGGTCGTCGAATTTGAAATCGTAGATGTACATTGAGAAGCCTTTTTCAATCTGTTGCTTGATGTAGTTGTTGACGATAGCATAACTCTTGCCCGAACCCGGAGTACCCAAAACGATAGATGCCCTGAATGGATTTACAATGTTTATCCAACCGTTGTTCCATTTGTCTTTGTAATAAAATTTGGTGGGCAGGTTAACGGAATACTCGTTTTCCATCAGCTTGGTTTCCTGTTGGAAGCTCTCGTTCTCGTTATTGAAAACATCGTCCATTAAATTGTTTTTCAGTAATCTGCTCATCCATACGCCTGCCATCAGCAAAGCGATATAACCTAACGAGATAGTAAGCATATAAAGAAATGTGCCTGTTGCCGGAGGTAGTTTTAGCAACGGCGTGTTCAGGAAGAACAGCACGAGCCCAACGCCCAAAGCCACGTAGATTTTAGACCAGGTTATCTTCTCGTTCTTTACGCCCTTTGTGCCTAAGCAACTTAAAGCCAGTAAAACCAAAGCAAATGCTTTAGTATAAAGGGTATGTGAAAACAAGCCCGCCGTTCGGTCAAAATTGCCTAATATCTTGTTGATTACTTCCAACGTCCAACCACGTTCTAAAAAGAAACCGTAGCAGAACCAATAAAGGTGCATCAGCACCAAAAGAATACTGACTGCCCGCATAAAAGCCATTATCTTGGCAAGCCCTCTTAAATCGTCTTCTCCCTGCATTATTTTACGTTTTAATATTCGGGCGTGAATTTAAAGGCTCTATGCAATGGCTCGAAGAATGTGGCAGCCAGTGGCGTTTTGTGGCAGTGTTTGGCTTTTGCATTCAAGGATATTTTGTAAAATCAACTTATAGCAAAATTATATTATATAGATTTAACCTTATTAGATTATTACAGTCTTATATTTATAAAAGATACTTAATGCCAATACCTAGAATATGAAGCAGCAATTTGAACCATTAAAAATATTCTTCAACAACATTCACCCGCTCTCGGAAGATGAGTGGGAATACGTGTCAGAACGTTTGGAACTGAAATCGTTATCCAAAAATAAAATCATTACCCAACAAGGCTACGTTGAAAATTATACCTATTTTATTTTAAAAGGTATCGTCCGTCTTTTCATAGAAACCGCCGATAAGGACATCACGCTCGACATTCATTTTACCAATGATTTTGCAAACGGTTACACGTCGTTCCTCACCAGGAAGCCCTCACATTTCAACGTGCAGGCGTTGACGGATGTGGAACTGATAGCCATATCTTACGATAAGCTCGAAGATTTTTACAAGAACATTCCGGCAGGCAATTTCATATCCCGAAAAATGGCAGAATACACTTTCGTACGCAAAGCTACAAGGGAAGTAGATTTTCTTACCAAATCACCAACGGAACGTTATCTTAATTTGATTAACTCCCGTCCCGACATCATCAAACATATTCCGCTGAACCATATTGCTTCTTACCTCGGCGTTACACCGCAGGCATTGAGCCGGATTAGGAAAAGGATTTCTTAACCCAAGTTCAGTGTCTGACATTTTGTTATATTTAACTTTGACGATAGTTTGAAATCCAAAGAAATATGAGAGGAATATATCTGTTATTGGTATTGTGCGTTGTTACCAATTCCTGCCGAAAAGATGACGATAGCAACGCCCCAACTGAGAATGAGCGTTATAAAGATGACATTTTTTCTAATGTACTGGTAACCAAAAATATTCAATATGGGCAAGCGTTGAAATATGACCAAAGCGGCACCGAAAATCTGTACCTTGACCTTTACCAGCCTGATGGCGACAATGCGTCAAGCCGTCCGTTGCTGATTTGTGTGCACGGCGGAGCCTTTCAGACAGGTGATAAAGCATTGGATAATTGGGATGACGTATGCGATGCTTTCGCCAAAAAAGGGTATGTCGCAGCTTCTATCAATTACCGTCTGCTAAAAGCTCCCGGCGATGTTTTTGAACCGGCTTACCGTGCCCAACAGGATTTAAGAGCCGCCATCCGTTTTGCAAGAAAAAATGCTTCTGCTTATAAAATTAATACCGATAAAATATTCGTAATGGGCGGTTCCGCAGGTGGTGTCACTTGTCTGAACGTAGCCTATAAGAACGATGTTTCGGATATTCCGTCTTCCATTAACCAAACGATTTGGGGAAATCTGGAAGGGAACAGCGGCAATCCCGGATTTTCTTCTTCGGTTTCGGCAGTGATGAGCCTTTGGGGTAACATCAGCGACACGCTGACCATCAAAAGTGGGGATGTGCCTGTTGGAATGATGCACAGCATTAATGACCCGACTTCGCCTTATTATTATGAAAACGATCCGCAGACAGGACCAACTTTCGGCAGTTTTTACATAAATAAAAGGGCAAAAAATGTTGGTATCAAAACCGACCTATACACTTATACCTACAATGGTCACGGCGATGGTCTGTATCCGCCTTATCTGGACAATACTATTAGTTTTTCTGTTAATTTTTTGTATCCGTTGGCTAAATGAGGCAAGGTGCTATTAGATGGAGTTCTTTAATCTATTTTTGCCCTCTTTGGCGTTTACGCTTCTTCTTCATCTTATTGGCAAAGTCCTGTTCTTCGTAATCTTCGCCCTGGGCTTCGGGCAATAAGCCACCCAATGCTTCAATCAAACCGTCTTCGTCTTTACCCGTAGTTAAGAAGTCGAACAAATGGTGTGGTTCTTCCGCAGGAATATCCGCATCATTTGATGTGGATATTTTGGGTTGTAAAACGGCAGGTTCTTTAATGATTTTGGAGGACGATTTAAATTCGGCTAATTGTTCTGCGTTTCTTGCAAACAGGGTCAGCTCAATATTTTCTTTATGTTGAAGAAATGCGATAACGTGTTGTGCAATTGCTCCGTTTGCACCTAATACCAATACTTTTGTTGCCATAATTTTTTGTTTGGATAGATATACCGTTGACAAATGATATCAACGGTATCTATAAATGCTTATTAAAGGTTTTCCTTAAAGAAAGGAATTGCTTTTTCTAACGCCTGACGAACAGGTTCCGGCTGGTCGTAAAGGTCGTAATGAGAATAGCCTTTTACTACTAACAGCTCTTTCTTCTGTGAAGCTGCACGGCGAACGATTTCATAACCATCCCTGAACGCACCGAAACCTCCCGGCTTATCGCCGATAACCACCAAAATAGGTTGTGTCAGTAACGTTTCTGCAAGATAGAAAGCGTCCCAACCCATTCCTACACTCATACGGGAATATACCGCACTCGTTGCTCCGCCTTTGGTTTGACCTCTCGAAGTTTTATAATAATCGGTGGCTTCCAATACGTCTATATCTTCAATACCTGCTGCTTTTCCTGCTTCAACACTTTCAGGCAGCATATTGATAGTAAGTAAATCTCCACCCTTGGCTTCGGCAGAGCGTTGTGCCGCTACCTTGTTCAACACTTCCATCGGGCTCCCTCCGGCAAAACCGTCACGTAATAACCGACCAAAGTTTACGCCCGTAATGGAAACCACGGCTTTGATACGGCGTTCGGTCATTGCAATATTCAGTGAATACGCACCACCACCACAAACACCCAAAATCCCGATTTTATCGGCATCTACATAGGGAAGCGTTTCAAGATAATCAACCGCATAACGGACATCATCAGTACGTTGGTAAGGATTTTCGATATATCTTGGTGTACCACCACTTTCTCCCTGGAAAGAAGCATCGAATGTCAATACGACAAAACCTGCTTCTGCCAATGCTTTACCATAAACATTTCCGGCAGTCTGTTCTTTACAGCTTCCGATAGGGTGCATTGTAACAATAGTTGGATATTTCTTGTTCTCGTCAAAATCTGCGGGGAACTGCAAAATACCTGCGTTGTCCCACGCTATGTTTTTAAAGCTTACTTTTTGTGCGTTCATTTTTAAATGTATTTAAGTTAAAAGGGCAGCACTGGTTGTATCAGCACCGCCCATTTTTGATGATACTATCCGAAGAGAATAATTATGCTAAGTTTTTCTTGAAGAAAGGAGCCAATTGCGATACGGCTTCCTGTACATAGTTTTCGCCATCGTACAATGACATATGGTTTGCGCCTTCTACCACGTATTTGGTTTTGTCGGTAGATGCTGCAATTTTAATCAAATCATCGCTCATCCACGCACTTCCGGCATTGCTTCCAACTACCGCCAATAAAGGCTGTGTAAAGAAAGCCTCTGCTTTATTATAAGCATCGTAAGTGATGATTTGCGTAAGGTTCCTCAATGTTGTCCATCCCGGTGCAGTTGGATACTGGCAACGGTTGGTATGGTAATATTCCCACGCCTCCCTTAACTCTTCGTTCGGTGCATCTTCCTCTTTCATCGGAGCCAATGGCATTGTTTGATTGCCGCCTTTTGCATCAGCAGTTCTTGCATTTGCACCCGCCAATAAATAAGGCATTGCATCTGCATCCTTTACATTATTTTCCCAACCGTTACGGAACATAGAACCGATGTTTACCGCACTTACCATTCCCACTGCTTTGATACGGTGGTCATTGATAGCTGCATTGGCAGTATATCCTGCACCTGCACAGATACCCATAGCGCCGATATTTTCCTGGTCAATGTAGGGTAAGGTGGTTAGGTAATCTACAACCGCACTCACATCTTCTGTACGGATGTAGGGATTTTCCAACTGACGTGGTTCTCCTGTGCTTTCGCCTTGGTAAGATGCATCATAAGCAACGGTTACAAATCCGTTTTCAGCTAACTTTTTAGCATATAAACCTGCGGTCTGCTCTTTTACGCCACCACCCGGATGGGAAACGATTATAGAAGCATATTTTTTGTTTTGGTCAAATCCATCGGGATAATTAATTATTGCTGCAAGTGTAATTCCCTGCCCATTTCCGTTTTTGATACTGATTTTTTCCTGTGTTGCCATTCTATTTAATTTTAAATGATTATCTAATAATTTGATAGTACAAAATTAAACAGACCTACACTTTCAGTACGGATACAGGTTACTCGAAAACGGATACAGTTTACGGTTTTTGAAATGGTGTATTAACCAAATGCGAAAAGTGTGTATTTTCTTTCAGTATCAAAAAAAATACTAATCCAGCATTTTCTCCACCCACTTTTCCACTTCGGGTTTTGCATTTTTGACATTGCTGTCCTTTATGGAAAAGGCTTCCATTACGGTTGCTTTGGGTGCAAACTCTTTGATTTCGTTTACGCTCTTTCCTGTACCATAACCTGCGTGGGTATTGAACGGAATAATCGTTTTTTCGCTGAAATCATTATCCCTTAAAAATGTTCTTACCACTGGTGGCAACCGCATATCCCAAACAGGATGACCAAAGAAAATGGTGTCATAATCCTGAATGTTTATTGCCACTTTTTTAAAAGGCGGTAATATTTTCCCTTTATTTTGGCGGGACATCTCATCTATGGTTTCCTGATAGCCTGATGGATAAGGCGTTTCCGGCTCAATACGGATAATATCTGCTTTTGTTTTCTCCTGTATCCATTCGGCTATCAGTTTGGTATTGTTGGAGTGGGAGAAATAAACGATAAGTATTTTATGATTATTCATTATCTACACATTACTATTGAACGCCTGAAATAAAAATAGGTAAATTAAACCAAGATATTTCATCATTGATTTCGGAATACTTTTGGGGAAAGACCTGTTTTCTTGCGGAAGAAACGGGCGAAATAATTGGGATAGTCAAAACCAAGACTATATGATATTTCGCTTACCGTAAGCGTTGTATTTTTCAGCTTCTCCTTTGCAAGCTGTACAACGTAATCCTGTATGTGGTCTAATGGCGATTTGCCCGTAAAGTGCTTAATCAAGTCCCCGAAATAGTTGGGAGAGAGATTGCTCTTCTGCGCAAAAAAAGCTACCGACGGCAAGCCTGGGACATTTTCGTTTTGACTGAAATGGTCTTCAAGGTTTTTGTAAAATTCAGAGATGACCTTATGATAGATATTGCTTCTCGTATCAAACTGCCTGTCATAAAAATCTTTTACATAAGTGAGAATGAGATTTACATAAGAAATGATAATCGTCTTTGAGTAATATTCTTTTTTGAACTCATTTTCTGCTTTCCCGAACAGGTCTAAAAGTATGGTTTCTTCCTCTTTTGTCAGGAAAAGTGCTTCGTGGTTGTTGTAATGAACAAAGTTGTAGTCTTTGGCATATTTATCAAGGTAGTTGGCACTTACCATAATCGCATATCCCGATATGGAATTTGTGATTTCCCATCCAAGCGAATTTTGAGGACAATCAACATACAAATAGGAGGTGTCGGTCTGGTCTTCCAATAGTGGAAAAGGAGCAAACCGGACATCCAAAGGCGGTTTTATCGCCAACAAATAGAAATCAATGGTAACAGGCTCTGAAGCCAATCTTATATTTTCTTTTCCCTCGAAGTTTACAATATGTAAATCGCTGCTCTTTAAACCATCAATGTTTATATAGCTGCTAAATTCCCGTATGTCCAATATTTTTGCTTTCATTACACTATTATCCTATGCTACAAAGGTAAACATATAGATAAGTTGAAAACGGATACAAATAAAGGATAAACGGATACATTTTACAGATTACCGAACCCGATACCTTTTGATATTTACTGCTGACCTCTTCTGCGTTTGCGCTTCTTCTTCATTTTATTGGCAAAATCCTGTTCCTCGTAATCTTCGCCCTGGGCTTCGGGCAATAAGCCTCCCAGTGCTTCAATCAAACCATCTTCGTGTTTACCAGTAGTTAAGAAGTCGAACAAATGGTGTGGTTCTTCCGCAGGAAGATCTGCATCGTTTGATATAGATAGTTTAGGTTTTGATATGGTGAGCTCTTTAATTTCCGGTTTGATGTTATTGTTCCAATAATCATTAAAGGTGTTGGCAGAAAGTTCTTTTCCTAAACGTGAGCCGTTCCAAACTGCTTTGGAATTGTGGTCTATAAAAGTGATGCCGTAAATTCGACCTGTATCATTCCTCCGCACCACTACGTTAATGCCCTGCTCTCCTAACTGCTTTTTAAATGCCTGTTCATCGCTCGCGGATTGCAGGGCAATGGTAACGGCAGCCTTTAGGGTCTGCTTGTTTGGATGGTCTTTTAAACCTGTTTTGCATTTCGCAAAATGCAGTTCCAAAGCCGGAAGCCCTGCGCTCTTTCCGAACAGCGAAGCCTTGAACGGATGCCCGGCTCTTTCACCTTTTTCATTCAATGGAATGTACAATAAACCCTGCTGTGACTTGTCGTGTAATTCACCTTCCACTTTTTCGGTGGTGATATTGAACAGGGATAACAAAGCGTTGTACTCGCCTAAAGTTTGGTATTTATAGTAGTTCGGTAAGTGGCGAACTACCGAAGCAATCTGGCTTTTTACATCGCCTGCCCGATAATCTACAGGCCGGAAAACCTTATCAGTTTGATTGCGCTCTTTATCCGTGGCAGGTATCAATCCGTGCTTTCTTTCCAGCTCACGGCATACATTCATAGACCGCATTTTCTCGAATTTATCCGAAATCTTTTTGCCCTGCTCATCCACGCAAACCGATACAATATGGATATGGCTGCGGTCAATATCGGTATGTTTGAATACCAGAAAAGGCTGTTCGCCGTAGCCCATTCCCCGCATATACTGTTCTGCCATTTCCCTGAACTTATCATCGCTTACCTTATCATTCGGGTCGGGATTGAGCGAAATATGCAAGGTATGCTTTTCGGTATTCTTATTTGCAATGAGATAAGGAGCAAAAGACTGGACCAATTGTGCAACGGAATAATGACCATTAGGGGTTTCAATCATCTTATTGGCAAACAAAATCTGTCCGTTTTCATTCTCCACTTTAAGCTGATTGTATGCCAATGCCCCGTATAAATTTCCGCTTCTGCCAATTTTCGCTATCATTGCTAACCTTTGTTTTTGATGTGTTTTATTTCAAATTCCTCGGTTAGCTGGATGATTTTTTGACATAACATCGCCATTTCAGCCGTCTGTTTTTCCAATTTATAAAGGAATGCTGCGGCTTTCTTCTCCGAAAAATGGCGGTATAATAGCTTTACAATCTGGTTGTAGTTTACACCTATTGCCCGGAACTGACTGTGAAACGAAGTCAGTCGCATATAAAAATCAACGGTTCCCTTGTCTATTTTAACCGACTTCATCTCTTTTCCGAAGACCTGCGAAATGATAAACTTGGCTTTATTGGACATTCCCGATGCTTCAAAAAGCGATAAAAGTTTGGCATTTTCCTCATCTGTAAGACGGAAAACGTGGCGGTGGATGCTCGGGTTGAGTTTTGGCTTTCGACCGCCCTTGTTTTGTTTGCTGTTCCTGTTGTCGTTCATCACTAATCCATTTATAATTCACACAAAAAGCCGACTTCGGAGGTTTTTTCTGCCCCCTGCAAAGGGCAAGTTGTTTTGAGGCACTAAACTCGGTTTCGAGTGCCTCAAAACACAACTTGCCGTGTTCCGGTGGACACAATAATCCGCCCTGCGGGACGGATTGAATGTAACAGGGAAAAACGGCCCGATGCCGTTGCTGTTATTCTCCGATTTATCAATTCTGTTTTGCATAAGTCCGTTACTAAAAATCATTTTACAAAGTAAATACCTGTATGTAAGAGTATTGCAAGGCGATACCCGGACAAACACTGCCTTTGAACGCCAAACACTGCCATACCTCATAGAGCAGGTAAATTATCTGCTTTATTTGCCTTACAGTTTTAATGCAGGCAGTAAAAAATGTATGGAAACAGGAAAAGAAACCGGGCTTGCAAACAGGTAGTTTGCCGTAAAAGCATAAAACTATAAAAGTGTAAAAGCATAAAAGCGGTAAAGCATTTTGTTTTCTGCAAGGTTTACAACCTGCCAAAGCATACACCTTACAAAGCTGTAAGGAAAGCATAAAACGGTACAGGAACATTCCAATAAACCAATGCTGTAATACAGGGAAAAGGGAATATTCCGGTAAATAAATTTTCAAGCCTGTAAAACAGGTAAAACGTGTAACAATAAATTTTTAAATAATGGAAACAAAGAAGAAAACCTTAAAAATCAGTTTCTCCACCCAAAAAGGCGGTGTGGGAAAATCAACAATGACCACCTTGCTGGCAAGTGTGCTCCACTACCGTTTAGGATATAACGTGTTGGTGATGGACTGCGACTTTCCGCAGCACAGCCTGACCAATATGCGGGAACGGGATAAGAAAACCATAATGCAGAACGACTACCACAAAAAGGCGGCGATGAAGCAATTTCAGAGCATCAACAAAAAGGCGTACCCTATTATCAAAAGCAAGGCTGAAAATGCTTTGGAGAGGGCATCGGAATATGTAAGCCAGTCGGCGGTTGAGCCGAATATTATTTTCTTTGACTTGCCGGGAACCGCCAACACCAAAGGGGTATTGACCACCTTAAAAATGATGGACTTTATCTTTTCGCCCATCACGGCCGACCGTTTGGTCGTGGAAAGCACATTGGGCTTTACCAAAGCCTTTCTTGAACTCCCTAAAACTATTGAGGGCAATGAGCAACAGGAATTGTGGCTGTTCTGGAACCAGGTGGATGGCAGGGAGAAAACAGGTTTGTACGAGGCATACCAAAGTGTCATCAAGGCACTCAATCTACCCATAATGGAAGCCAGGATAATGGACAGCAAGCGTTTCCGAAAGGAAACGGACGATACCGAACGCTATGTGTTCCGGTCAAGCCTGCTGCCCGCCGAAACCCCACTGATGAAGGCAACCAAAATGGATTTGTTTGTCGAAGAATTTTTAAAAATCACGCATCTATAAAAGCATTCAACTATGAGTTCAGATAACAAAAACAAAGATTTTAAAAAGCCCGATGTTGATGAAGATTATTTAATGAACATCATAAGCGGTGATGAGCCGGTTGCACCACCCCGGAATAATCCGCAACAGGAAGAGCCAAAGGAAATCAAGCCCAAGCCCAGGGAAAGGACCCGAAGCAGTTCGGCAAAGAAAGCGGACTATGAGGAAACATTTCTAATCAACCGGTTTCCTTCAGGTCGTAACGGTAAGGTGGTTTACATACGTCCCGAATACCACGAAAGATTGTTACGGATAGTGCAGTTGACAAGGGAAGAAAGAACAACCCTCTACTCGTACATCGACAATATCCTCGAACATCATTTTAGAGAATTTGGCGATGACATTACAGAATATTTCAACAAACATTTTAAACCCATTATATAGCTATGGAAATAATAATTGTGATATGCCTGCTGATAATTATTGTCCTGCTTTTGCAGGATAAAATTGTCATTCATAAAAGGTCGCAGCAAAAACCTACGCAGGAGAAAGTCAACCCGAACCTGCCCGATATTATGGGGCAGCCCAAGCCAGTAAGAAGCCATTCCCTGCCAAACACTGCCAATGAAAGCCAAATTACGGAACCGGAGATAAACCCCGATAATTTAGACATCGAATACGACGAGAATGAAAACGTAGGTATTCAAATTCCGCAGGAAGAACTGGACGAAGTTTTCAGCAATATGCCTGATTTGGAAGAAGAGGAAGACGAATGGAACAGGTACGGAATATCCGGTGGCGATAACGGTTTTGCCCAAGGGGTTACCTACGACGAACTTAACTCCGTAGGGGCGTTGCTCCAAAACGAAAATTTGGAGCAGGCTCAAAAGGAAACAGCGGTAGCGTTAGTTCAAAGATTACAGGGAACCGAATTATTCAGCCTATTGGAAAATTCCATCGAGGGTGCTTCCCGAAAAATTGCCGAGCTTTTGGACAGCACACTCTCATCTGAAAGCGAGGACGGTTCTTCCACCTTGCGGAAAAATGATTTGGGTGACTTTGACATTGAGGAGTTTGTATAGACTCCTCTTTGTCTTTTTAAAAATAACGAAATATGGAAAGAGAACTACCGGAAATTAAAATTGAAGGAACAACGTTTAAATTTGATATAGACCGCATCGTCCTCATTGATAAAGACAACCCAAGTAATGAAATTACCTTTGAACATATGCGTGATGAGGGCACACACTACGCTTTCGAATATAGTGCCATTCATAAAAATTACCACAGTAGAAACGCACAATCATTTCCTGAATTATTACGCAATCTACAATCTGATACACCCGGGGTTGCCAATCCGCCCATTACGGTAGAAATTCCACGCATAGGAAAAATTGACCCAGAGGGTATGTGCCACAAATATGGATGCTCCTTGCAGGATATCAATCAAAAGTCCGATTTTGAAATAATGGTCAATCAGGATGTTTACAACAGAAGATTGAACAGAGAACCTGTGACAATAGATTTAGCCGGAAAAATATATGAGGTGGATACAAAAAACAATTCATTACATCCACAGGACGGAACGGGTAACGATATTTTTTTGAATGATTTTTACCACGACTATTATAATGACGATGCACAGGTTTATCACCTGTTTTATGATATCAGAGAAAATAAAGCTGTAGATGTTATGTGCGATGGCAGCAGGGAGAAAACCGAAAATCGTATAATATTGGAAGTTTCTCATTTATACACGCTTGACTCCATAGGAGCTAATCGGGAATTTGGTTATAACCCTAAACACGGATTAATGTATGGCAATCTTAAAATGAACCACATCGCAAAGCCCGTACCCTGGCAATTGCTTGGCGTTAGGGTCGCCAGTGAAATCCCCTTTGACCTGAATGCCTACGATATGCGTGTAAACAAAGGGATGCTGCCTACTGTTGATATTGCAGGGCATACATTCTATGTGGATATACGAATGGATATGCTTCGACCTAAAGATGATTTTCTTTCAAAAGGTATTGTGTTCTCGGATATAGCCAACTATTACGATTTAGACAAAAGAACCTACACTATTCCATACAATCCGAAGACACACGAATTTCAGGAACCGGATTACCGTACTATCAAAGAACTTCCCAAAGATTTAATCGCTGTGCAATTTCCCTCCGAACGGTTGCTTGACAGGATTGGATGGAACAGGCAATACGGCTTTGAACTGACACACGGATTGGATAAGCAAGGCTTGAAATTGCAGTTTGAAGCAAAGCAAATACCCTGGGAAAAAACCTTTCTCGTTGATTTGATAAAAAGCAATCTGAAAGAAGAAAAGAACCTGCAAAAAACTACTGAAAAACAACAGCCAACCCGAGTAAATAAAAACAAACCGAAAGGGCGCAAAATGTAACCCCAGAGTATTAAAATCGGATACGCCAAACGGTAAAATGTTTGGCGTTTTTTTATGCTGAAGCACCTGTTACAAAGCCACTCACAGCCAAACACTTCCTCTGACTGCCACTTTACGGTAACGCCTCTTTTTCCATAAGACATTTGTCCCGAAAGTCCGCAAGGTGCGGGATAAACAGTAACAAAATAATGTGTTTCAATTATGGAAAAACAAAGAAAAAAAATTTTGCTGGCAGCCGTGGCAATGCTGTCAGGAATTGGTGCGTTCGCACAGGGAAACGGCTCGGCAGGTATCAACGAGGCTACCCAAATGGTAACCTCTTATTTCGACCCCGCAACGCAGTTAATCTACGCCATCGGCGCGGTGGTTGGGCTCATCGGAGGTGTTAAGGTGTACAATAAGTTCAGTTCGGGCGACCCCGATACGAGCAAGACCGCAGCTTCGTGGTTTGGTGCGTGTATCTTCTTGATTGTTGCGGCTACCATCCTGCGTTCATTCTTCCTGTAAACCTCTGTCTTATGAATAGTTACAATATTAACAAAGGCATTGGGCGTACAGTTGAGTTCAAAGGTTTAAAAGCGCAATACCTTTTCATTTTCGCAGGCGGGCTGCTTGGTACGCTTATCCTCGTGATGATACTGTATATGGCAGGTGTCAATTCGTACATCTGCCTATTCCTTGGAGCAGGTGGTGCGTCGCTCATTATAAGGCAGACCTTTTCGCTTAACCGCAAGTATGGCGAACACGGATTGATGAAAGTGGGTGCAAGAAAGCGGCATCCCCGCTACATCATCTGCCGCAAGCCTGTACGCAGGTATTTAAAATTCACTTCTAAACCCAAAGGCGTATGAGAAATGTATCAAAGACTTCCACCTTGGAAAGCAAATTTCCACTCTTGGCAGTAGAAAACAACTGTATCTTATCCAAAGATGCGGACATTACCGCCTGTTTTGAGGTGCGCTTGCCTGAACTGTTTACGGTAGCCTCTGCGGAGTATGAAGCCATACACTCCACCTGGCACAAGGCAATTAAAACCCTGCCTGATTTTACGGTAATCCATAAACAGGATTGGTACATCAAAGAAAACTATGCGCCCGATTTGGGACAGGAAGAACAAAGTTTCCTTTCCAAAAGCTATCAACGTCATTTCAACGAGCGACCGTTTCTCAACCACTATTGCTACTTGTTCCTGACGAAGACCACCAAGAACAGAATGCGGATGCAAAGCAACTTCAGTTCGCTTTGCAAAGGCACACTCATTCCAAAGGAAATCAATAAGGAAACGATACACCGCTTTATGGAGGCGGTCGCCCAGTTTGAGCGTATCGTGAACGATAGCGGTTTTGTGAGCCTGAAACGCCTTACCGAAGATGAAATCATCGGTGCAGAAGATACACAGGGATTGCTGGAGCAATACCTCACGTTATCGAGAGAAGCAGGAGCGCCAATGCAGGACATCGCATTAGGAGCAGAAGAAGTACGTATCGGCAACAAAAAGTTGTCTTTGCACACCTTGTCAGATACGGACGATTTACCCGGAACGGTATCAGCGGACACGAGATACGAAAAACTATCCACAGACAGGAGTGATTGTTTATTGTCATTCGCCGCACCTGTGGGCTTACTGTTACCCTGTAACCACATTTACAACCAATATCTGTTTTTGGATAACAGCGAGGACAATCTGCAAAAGTTTGAGAAATCCGCAAGGAATATGCACTCGCTGGCTCGGTACAGCCGGGCCAATCAAATCAATAAAGAGTGGATAGAAAAGTACCTGAACGAAGCGCATAGCTTCGGTCTGTCCTCCATCCGTGCGCACTTCAACATTGTGGCGTGGTCGGAAGACCCTACGGAACTGAAACAGCTAAAGAACGATTGCGGTAGCGCATTGGCACTGATGGAGTGTAAGCCACGCCACAACACAACGGACGTGGCCACTTTGTACTGGGCAGGAATGCCGGGCAATGCGGGCGATTTTCCCAGTGAGGAAAGTTTTTACACGTTCATTGAACCTGCCTTGTGTTTCTTTACCGAAGAAACCAATTACCACAATTCGCCCTCGCCGTTCGGTATCAAGATGGCTGACAGGCTTACAGGAAAACCTATCCATTTGGATATTTCCGACCTGCCTATGAAGCGAGGTATCATCACGAACCGGAACAAGTTCATATTGGGTCCGTCGGGTTCGGGTAAATCGTTCTTCACAAACCATATGGTACGGCAGTACTACGAACAGGGCGCACACGTACTGCTCGTAGATACGGGTAATTCTTATCAGGGCTTATGCGAACTCATCAAAGGAAAGACCAAAGGCGAAGACGGTGTTTACTTCACTTATACGGAAGACAATCCGATTGCTTTTAACCCTTTCTATACCGATGATGGTGTGTTCGACATTGAGAAGCGGGAAAGTATCAAGACTTTGATACTGACTTTGTGGAAACGTGATGACGAACCGCCAACCCGCTCGGAAGAAGTGGCCCTTTCCAATGCGGTAAGCGGTTATATCGAGCATATCAAAACGGAAGATGTTTACACGTCATTCAATGGTTTCTATGAGTATGTAAAAGGCGACTACCGCAAGGTACTGGAAGAAAAGCAGGTAAGGGAAAAAGACTTTGATATAGCCAATTTCCTGAACGTACTCGAACCCTATTACAAGGGCGGCGAATACGATTATTTGCTGAACTCCAACAAGCAGTTAGACCTGCTTTCCAAACGCTTTATCGTGTTTGAAATTGATGCGATTAAAGACCACAAAATCCTCTTTCCCATAGTCACGATTATCATTATGGAGGTGTTCATCAACAAGATGCGCCGACTGAAAGGTATTCGCAAGCTCATCCTGATTGAAGAAGCCTGGAAAGCAATTGCGAAGGAAGGTATGGCGGAGTACATCAAGTATTTATTCAAGACGGTACGTAAGTTTTTCGGCGAAGCCATTGTGGTTACACAGGAGGTCGATGATATTATCCAGTCGCCCATTGTGAAAGAAAGTATCATCAACAACTCCGACTGTAAAATCCTGCTTGACCAACGCAAGTATATGAACAAGTTTGATGACATACAGGCGATGTTGGGGCTTACGGACAAAGAGAAAGGGCAGGTACTTTCCATCAATATGAACAACGATGCAAGCCGACTTTACAAAGAGGTGTGGATTGGATTAGGTGGTACGCACTCGGCAGTCTATGCCACCGAAGTTAGTCTGGAGGAATACCTCGCTTACACAACTGAAGAAACCGAAAAAATGGAAGTGATGCAGCTTGCTGCGGAACTGGACGGCAATGTAGAACTCGCCATTAAGCATATCGCAATGCAAAGGCGGGACAATTCAAATCAATAGTTAACAATTTAAAATTTCAAGAAAATGAAGAAAATCTTTTTTATGGTGTGTACGGCACTGATGCTTGCCGTAGCACCGTCAGCAAAAGCCCAATTTGTAGTAACCGACCCCGCTAATCTGGCATCGGGCATTATCAACTCTGCAAACGAAATCGTACAGACGTCCTCCACTGTGAGTAATGTAGTGAAGAACTTCAACGAAGTGAAAAAAGTGTACGAGCAGGGCAAAGAGTATTATGACAAGCTGAAAGCCGTAAACAACCTCGTGAAAGATGCCCGCAAGGTGCAGCAAACGGTATTGTTGGTGGGCGATGTTTCCGAAATGTACGTGCAGAATTTTGGTAAGATGATGAACGACCCAAATTTTACACCGCAGGAACTGACCGCTATCGGCAACGGTTATTCGGCACTGCTCAATGAGAGTACCGAACTGCTGAAAGAGTTGAAGCAGATTATTACGTCTTCAAGCCTTTCGCTGAACGACAAGGAGCGTATGGATATTATTGACCGTGTGTACAAAGAGGTAAAGGATTACCACAGCCTTGTACGCTATTACACCAATAAGAACATTTCTGTAAGCTACTTGAGAGCGAAAAAGAAAAACGATGCCCAGAGAGTGCTTGAACTCTATGGTACTGCTAACCAAAAATACTGGTAAATATGGAATGGGATAATCTTCACGAACTCCTGCGGTCGCTCTATAATGATATGATGCCACTTGCAGGCGATATGGCGGCAGTTGCCAAGGGATTGGCGGGATTGGGAGCATTGTTCTATGTGGCATTAAAGGTTTGGCAGGCTTTAAGCCGTGCCGAACCTATTGATATGTTCCCTTTGCTGCGTCCTTTCGCTTTGGGACTTTGCATTATGTTTTTTCCAACAATTGTTTTGGGAACCATCAATGCGGTATTAAGCCCGGTGGTGGTAGGAACCCACGAAATACTCGAAGACCAGGTACTTGACCTGAACGAATTGCAACAACAGAAAGACCAACTGGAATACGAGGCAATGGTCAGGAACCCCGAAACCGCCTATATGGTATCAGACGAAGAGTTTGATAAGAAACTGGACGAACTGGGTTGGTCGCCCTCCGACATTGGAACAATGTCGGGAATGTATATGGACAGGCAAGCCTACAAAATAGAGAAAGCCATAAAGGATTGGTTTCGCAATCTACTGGAAATACTCTTTCAGGCTGCGGCTTTAGTCATTGATACCATACGAACGTTTTTCCTGATAGTCCTCTCCATACTCGGACCAATTGCCTTTGCAATTTCCGTATGGGATGGCTTTCAGTCCACGCTCACGCAATGGCTCACAAGATATGTGAGCGTTTATCTGTGGCTTCCCGTTTCGGATTTGTTCAGCTCAATGCTGGCAAGGATACAATCACTGATACTCGAAAAGGATATTGAAATGCTGTCCGACCCGACTTTTATCCCTGACACTTCAAATACCGTGTACATCATTTTTATGATAATCGGTATCGTGGGATACTTCACTATCCCGACAGTAACAGGCTGGGTCATCCAGGCCGGAGGCGCAGGAAACTTTACCCGCAATGTAAACTCAACGGCAATGAAAGCCGGAAACATCGCCGGAGCAGGCGCAGGTTCAACCGTTGGTAACATCGGCGGTAAACTGATGAATAAATAAACAATTAATCATTCTAAAAAAATGGAATTTAAAACATTAAGAAATATCGAAAACAGCTTTAGGCAGATAAGATTATATGCCATTGTGTATGCGGTTCTCTGCACCAGTGTGGTAGGTTACGCCGTATGGAAATCCTACCGCTTTGCAGAAGAACAACGCCAGAAAATCTATGTACTGGATAACGGTAAATCGCTGATGCTTGCCTTATCACAGGATGCAAGCATCAACCGCCCGGTTGAAGCACGGGAGCACGTCAGACGTTTCCACGAACTGTTCTTTACGCTTGCCCCCGATAAAAACGCTATCGAAAGTAATATGCGAAGGGCATTTAACCTTGCCGATAAAAGTGCTTTTAATTATTACAAAGACTTGTCGGAAAAGGGTTATTACAGCCGTATCATTTCCGGGAACGTGCAGCAACGCATCGAGGTGGATAGTGTCGTGTGCAACTTCGATACCTATCCCTATGCAGTGCGCACCTATGCCCAACAGTTCATTATCCGTTCGAGCAACGTAACCAGGCGTAACCTGATTACTTCCTGCTATCTCGTGAACTCCGTTCGTTCCGACAATAATCCGCAGGGCTTCAATATTGAAAAGTTTTCCATACTGGAAAACAGGGACATAGAGGTTATCGAACGCTAAAAATTTCGGATATGAAACAAGCACTTGATTTAGACACATTCGCAAAAATTCTGACCGATAAAGGGTACGACGGCTATTTCCATACGGAGGCAGCTTATCCCGACAAAATCAAAGACAGCATCAGCAGGTTTCTGGAGGCTTATAACAATGGGATGGATAAACCGATGCTGCCCAACATTATGATGCTGAAAACCTATCTGCAATGGAATGGCGATGATAAGCCAAAGGTTGAATGCAATATGTGGGTAAAGTATGAGGACGGTCTGTTCGATGTACAGAAAATGAATATTGAAAGGATTGACGAGTACGGGCAATTATTGAAGCAATCGAAGCTGACAGACCTTTCAACAAACTCGGTTCCGACAAGAAAAGAAGCCATTGCCCAAGTGTCCGATAAGCCTAAAGAACAGTTGTCTTCCCCGAAAAGGCGGTTTAAAATGCGATAACCGAAAATCATTGAAGTATGAAAAAATTAAAAGCGAATATGGACAGGTACATCGACAGGCTGGATGAGCGTTGGCAGGCGTTACCCGTGCGCAAACAGCACCAATACACGCTGTACTTCTTTGCGGGTTACCTGCTGCTTACCGTGGCGGTCATCGGCAAAGTGATGTACGATACCTCAAAGTCCGGTAACGATATGGTCATTGAGCATATCGAGAACCCTGTCCCCAAAAGTAAAAACCCTGCAAGGTTGCAGGATAGTGTATCAACAATTCTAAAAAATCAGATTTATGAAAGAAAGTGAGAACAAAAAATCGGTTGTTCGGGTAACGGAAGGGAACCCGAAAGATACCGCTGACGTGCTGCAAAACGGCACACAGAATAACAAGGAAAAGCTTAAAAAGCCTATAATATTTGGCTTGATGGCGATTGTCTTCCTGGGCTGTATGTACCTGATATTTAAACCTGCTGAAGATAAAAAGGCGGTCGAAAATGCCGGGCTGAACGATGCCGTACCGCAGGCTACCGGCGCAGGGATGCCGGAAGATAAAAGCAAGGCGTATGAGCAGGAAATGCTCGAACGCAAAGAACAGGAAAAGCGCAATGCTTTGGCAACGCTTTCCGACTACTGGAACACCGAAGACAAGGAAGAACCGACCGATGAGCAGTTTTCTGAAGAAGAGAAAGAAAGCAACGGCTTTAGCGGTGGTGGCAGAAATTCGGGAAGAAACGGCAATCCTGCATTGAACAGCTACCGCAATATGCAAAGCACACTGGGCTCATTCTATCAGGACGACAATTCGGAAATAATGGAACTCCGCAGTCAGGTGGACGAACTGAAAGCAAAACTGTCGGAAAAAGAGGTGCCACCCGTGGCCACCGTGGACGACCAACTCAAACTAATGGAGAAATCCTATGAAATGGCAGCAAAGTATTTGCCGCAAAATGCCAATACCGGAAATGCTGCTCCCGCCAATGGTGCAACTGCTGGTGCTAACCAAAAAGAGCATTTTGTAGCGTTCACGCCCACAAGAAAGAACATTGTATCAGCCCTGTACCGTGAGCCTACGGATGGTGAATTTTTGGCAAATTGGAGCGAAACCCGAAACAGAGGATTTTATACCGCAGGTGCTACCGAGCAAATGGTACAGCCTAAAAACAGCATCAAAGCCTGTGTACACGAAGCCCAAACGGTTGTTGGCGAAACGGGCGTAAGGCTTCGTTTATTAGAGCCAGCGCGAACCCCGCAGCGTACCATCCCACAGGGAACGATTGTAACGGCAAATGCCAAATTTCAAGGTGGACGTTTACAGCTAAAAGTTACTTCAATAGAACTGGAGGGCAATATCATTCCCGTAGACATTACCATTTACGATTTGGATGGACAGCAGGGCTTGTACGTTCCGTATTCACCGGAAATGAACGCCCTTACCGAAATGGCGGGCAATATGAGCCAAACCGGAGGCACAAGTGTGATGCTGACACAAAATGCCGGACAACAGGTCGCTGCCGATTTAAGCCGTGGCGTGGTACAGGGTATTTCGGGCTATTTCGCCAAAAAAGTGCGAACCCCAAAGGTTGCACTCAAAGCGGGTTATCAGGTCTTCTTGGTATCAAAACAATAATGTTAAACTCAAATAAATTTAATAATGAAAAATCTTTTTAAAACCTTTTGGGCATTTGCCCTGACTATCGGCTTTGCCGTAACCTCTTTTGCACAGGATGCAAGAACACCGCTTGCATTGGGCAAGATAGAACCCTACAAAATGGAAGTTACCTACGATAAAACTTCGCATTTGATTTTCCCAACCGCTATTCGATACGTGGATTTAGGTAGCGAATATCTGATAGCGGGAAAAGCGGAAGATGCGGAAAACGTATTGCGTGTAAAAGCAGCGGTAAGGGATTTTGAGTCGGAAACCAATTTTTCGGTCATTACTAATGATGGACGTTTTTACAGCTTCAACGTGTATTACAGTTCCTATCCGGAGGCATTGAGCTATGACCTGCTCACAATGCAAAAGGCAGTGGATAAAGCCAACGGTAATGATGTGCTTTTTGAGGAATTGGGTAACAGTTCTCCATCGCTGGCAGGATTGTTAATGGAAACCATTTACAAAAAAGACAAGCGCATTGTAAAGCATATCGGGGCTAAGAGTTTCGGCATCCAGTTTATCCTCAAAGGCATTTACATCCACAACGACAAATACTATTTCCATACGGAATTGAGAAACCGTACCAACGTGCCTTTCCAGATTGATTTTATCAATTTCAAAGTGGTGGATAAGAAAGTAGCCAAACGTACCGTGGTGCAAGAACATCCTTTGATACCGCTTAGGACGTACAAGCCACTGGACGAAATCGGTGGCAAAACAGTTGAGCAAAACGTATTCCTGTTAGACCAATTCACGATTGCCGATGACAAGATACTGCTGATTGAGATTTTCGAGAAGAACGGCGGCAGGCATCAAACGATGCAGGTGGAAAATTCCGATTTAGTCAAAGCTCGTTTGATTGACGATATGCACCTGAAATTTTAATAACCCTTTAAAGCAATAGCAAGAAAATGAAAAAGTATATCTATACCGTGATGCTTGTTTTAATGGGCATCACAGCGACACAGGCACAACGAATGCTGCCTAAACAGAAAGGGTTGGAAATAAGTACAGGCGTACTATCCAATGATAAGATTGGCAATGATTATTATATCAGCGCAGCAATGACCGTAAACGGCAAGAACGGTAACTATCAGCTTTGGGCGTTGGAATATACCCACCAGTACCACGATTACAAAGACCTACGCATACCGCAGGAAACCTATTCGGCAGAGGGCGGTTACAGCTTCTTTTTGTTGGGCGATGCCCGAAAGAATATTACGCTGAATTTCGCCGTAACGGGCGTGGTTGGTTACGAAAGCATCAACCGTGGCGAAGCGATGTTGTACGACGGTGCAAAGATATTGAGCGAAGATAATTTTATCTACGGAGCAGGCGGTCGCCTCACTTTTGAAACGTACCTGTCAGACCGCTTGGTATTCCTCCTGCAAGGGCGTACAAAAGTGCTTTGGGGTACGGATTTGCAGCAGTTCCGACCGTCGGTAGGTGTGGGATTAAGGTTTAACTTTTAAAACGTAAAAAACGATGATAGCATTATTCAATAAATTCAGAACAGGGCTACTGCCATTATATGTATTGCTGGCAATCCTCACAGCTTCGGTTACGCTGGTATCTTGCAGCAAAGATGATGAACTCGAAATACAGAACAATTTTCCTTTCGAGGTCAATGTAATGCCTGTGCCTAAAGAGGTTGCCAACGGACAGACGGTAGAAATACGCATTACCATACAGCGTACAGGCAATTACAGCAATACGCGGTATTTTCTCCGCTATTTCCAGTTTGATGGTCAGGGAACGTTACAATATTACGATGAACCGCCGTACCTGCCAAACGATTTGTACCCATTGCCAACGGAGCAGTTCAGGTTGTATTACACTTCTACATCTGCCGTATCGCAGTCCTTTGATGTTTGGATTTCGGACAGCTTCGGAAATGAAAAGCAGATAAGTTTTCAGTTTAACAGCAGCGATTAAAGCAGTATTTCAACTTGTGAAAAACGGCTTGCCTTTTGGAGTAAGCCGTTTTCTATTTCTTCTTTAATTTGTTTAATGTTTCTTCAACCATTTCCAAACGCTTTTTGACCTTTTCAGCAGAAGCGTCCAAAGTATAGCCCTCGTCCAGCAATTCTTTCACAAGGAGCATTTTCTTGATGTTTTTGTAATCGTACCGCCTGTTTTTGCCCTCTTTTTCTGTCAGGCTCTTGATGATGCCCTTGTCTTCCCAATAGCGTATTTGCCTCGTAGGAATGCCTGTAATTTGAGAAACTTCGCCGATACCGACCACCAGTTTGTCCAGAAAGTCGAAGTCAAAGGACAAATCATTATCCGTTTTTTTCTTTGCCATTGCTGCGTTTTTATCTTTGGACTACATATACCGAATACGCCATCGCTTCTTCCGTGGCATCAAGTTCCTGCGGGGTACCGTTTTTCCATAATTTCGGAATGTCGGCGCCATCTCCGTATTCCGCTCCGGCAATATACACCTCATCGCCCGATACGGCTACGGAAAGACCATACGTGTTGGTGGAACTATTGATAGTGAGCGGTTGCAGGACACCATTTTTCCACAGTCTTGCTTCTTGCTTTAAACCGGCGTTTTCTTCCCCGCCCGTCACATAGACATCGTTGCCCGACACGAAAATCGACTGGGCTTGTGCTTCATACGTGCCGTCGGTCAGGTTCTGTACCACGCCGTTTTTCCATAACTTGGCAACATCCGCTGTTTGATGAAATCCTTTTCCTGCTACATAGACATCATTACCGGATATAAAAACCGAATAAGCCTCTGCATCTGTATCGCCTGTCAGGTTTTGGGGTACGCCGTTTTTCCAGACCATAGCCGTCTTTACACCTGTCTGCCTTTCGTATCCTGCGACATAGACATCGCTTCCGGATACAAAAACAGAATGAGCCTCCGAACTGCCCGTATTGGTGGTGGTAAGCTGTTGCTCGACACCGTTTTTCCATAGTCTGGCAACCATCAAGCCATCCTCATTATCTCCACGCCCCGCTACATATACATCATTGCCCGACACAAAAACAGCATTGGCCCTCGCAGGGAGATTTCCGTCGGTCAGGTTTTGGCCGACACCATTCTTCCACAACTTGGCAATGAAATTGCCGTTTCCGGGTTCATCCCCTGCGATATATACATCGTTACCCGATACAAAAACGGAGTTTGCTTTTGCATTGTCAGGATAATCCGTGATATTTTGAACGACACCGTTTTTCCATAGTTTTACATTGTACCGTGTGATACCGTCTATCTCTTTTGTTCCGTTTCCGACGACATATACATCGGTTTGTGCTTCTCCGGGCGTTGGGTTATCGTCATCACGGGAACAAGCGGTAATGATAAGGGCTAATGCCCCTAACAGGAATATTTTGAATTTCAGCATATTTTTCATTTTGTAAATTATTTTCAATCTATGTTGCAAATATAAAATTAAGGGCTTTGTTGCGCAAATACTGCTACCACCATTTTGCTCGGGGCAAGGCATAATACGTGGTATCCTCCGCTGTCTGCCACGGTGCCCGGTGGAACCGCCAGCTTTCTGCGATTCCCTTGAAATCCCTGCTGACATTTATCTCTCCCCACGGATAGCCTACCTTATATTCGTTTTTGCCATCCTTTATCGTACCAAATATAGTGGGATAGGAAGAGCCGGATACACCGTTGGTGTATTGGATGGCTTTTTCAAGCATCAGCTTTGTTCCTGTCGGAAATGTTTTAATCCGGGTTACAGTGCCTCTCTTCTCCTGGTTCCATACATATTCCCAATCGGGGTGAAGACTGTCCAAGAGCATATAGGGATATTTACTGTTCGGGGTCATCCTTACCTTTTCCTCGAACGCCACCGTTTCTTTATCCAATGTCACGGTCTTTCCTACCCATTCTTTGAATGGCTCGTATGTGTCGATGTTGGTAGATTTTGTTTTAATCGTAGCATACAGGAAGAAAATAAACAGCCCGATACCGCCAATGGCGACCAAAGCTATAATACCTATAATTCTCTTTGCTGTCATAGATTTAAAATATAAATGTTCTATCGGATGTGCGCCTCTTCAAATTGTTCGTTGAACGGCTCCACGGTGGCTTCAATTTCCTGCTATCCAGATTGCACCGGGTTTAAAAAACACACATCCAATATTGTAACTTATTTACAACTATTGTTGCAAATATAAAATAATAGCCCTTATTTTGAAATTGTAGATTATTTACAATTAATGACAATTAAAAACAAACAGAAAATGAAACACTTACTTTTTTTAATCTTAATATTTCTGATGATGACCAATAAAATCAACGCACAAGAGCAAGAAAAATCAGCCCTAATCCTTATCGAAACGCAAAACGAGTGGATGCACCAAAACGGGAAGCTGTACAAGGCTTTGGTAGAGGACAAGGAAATGATGCACAATTCAATTGCTAACATCGAAAAAGCATTGGCGTACGCAAGAAAAAACAACATCGAGGTTATTCACGTTGGATTACGTTTTGAAAAAGGTTATCCTGAATTGTCCAATGGCAAAAGTGGTCTGCGGAAAGCCATACCAAACGCAGGAACTTTCCCGATAAACGAGTTTGGTTCGCAATTTTATGAAACGGTAAAGCCCATTGCGGGCGAATTTGTTGTTACCGGACGGGTTGGTGCAAGCGGATTTACAGGCTCAAATTTGGATGTGTATCTGCGGAACAACAAAATTGAAAATATCTACCTGGTGGGTTATGCCACCCACGTTTGCGTGGAAAGCACCTTTAGGGACGCACACGAAAAGGGTTACAATACCTATGTAATTTCTGATGCTACATCGGCTTTTAATAAAGTTCAACAGGATTACTTTTTTAACGAGATTGTACATCATTTTGGTGAAGAGCTGACGGCAGGTGAATTTGTCAAAGAGTAATTCAAAGCCTTGACAGACAAATAATTTCTTAAATTTATACTCGTGAAATAAAAAATGTGAGGATATGGTTTCATCATTGGTTATAGCTATAATATTTTTGGTTGCAGGCTTGGGACTTCGTTACTGGATTAACCGCAGAAAGTTTTACAGGCGCAGCCCTATGGGAGCAGAGGGGTTCTCATCTTATGAAAGTTCGGTTTTCATTAAGTTTATTGAAAGGGTCGGCAAATGGATAGCTTACGCACTGATTATTTTCGGTCTGTTATCGCTTTGGGTTTATTCCCGTGAGAAAAAGGAGCAACAGCAGCCTGAAGTAAAAACTGAACTGCCTACTCAACACAGGTAATTATTAAAACGTACTGTTTTCAAAGCAAAATCGGATAGCCCAAAAGGTTATCCGATTTTTTATTTACACAGTGCGGTAAACCGCCAAACACTGCCTTTCAACGCCAATCCATACCACATTTCTAAACGCTGTAATCAACCTTTATAAATTCGACTTCCATAGCAAAATTGAGCAAACAATGGAAGTAATCGCAATACAAAAGTCCGCACTGGAGGGGATGAAAAATGAGCTGAAAGCACTTTTGGAACTGACCGAAAATGCTACACAGAAATACACCCCCATTTTCAGAGAAGAGCAATGGCTCGATAACCAGGAAGTGTGCCTGATGATGAACATTACCAAGCGGACTTTGCAGACCTATAAAGACAAGGGCTTATTGCCTTATTCCAGACTGAACCGCAAGAATTATTACAAACGCTCGGATGTGCAGGCTTTGCTCGAAGCCGGACAGCCGTACAATACTGCCGAAAATGGATTTATTCACGAATGACAATGACGAAATCATTGCACATCAGGAAATGATTGCAAAGCTAAGAAGCCGTATTGAAAGCATATTGAAAAACTACCGTCCCGTAATGAATGGGGAGATTTATCTTTCGGGCGAAGATGTGTGCAAGCTGCTCCATATCAGCAAACGCACTTTACAGCAGTACCGTGATGACAACATCCTGCCGTATATACAGATAGGCGGTAAGATTATCTACAAAGAAAGCGATATTCTGACTGTACTGGAACAGAATTATATTGCCAATAAAACGCATTGATTGCAATTAATTTACTTTGGTTGCATTTCTATCAAAATCAGTTTAGTATCTTTGTTGGTGAAAATATAGAAATACTTAAAGTGTTTTTGCTTTAGGTCCCACATTGAAAACTGGTAATTTTTAAGACAACGGGACAGATAAGTAAGAACGCTCACGTTATAGGCGTGGGCGCTCGCTTATTCGTTGTCGGGTATACCAGTGCCTCAATGTGTCTAAGTGTAGTTGCCTGCGCTTCTTTTTGTGCAGGGCTCCACTTCTTAAAACATTGAGATTATGGAAAAAGAACCTGCGTTTTATCCCGATTTTGACTATCCTGCATCGCAGCTATCAGCTTTCACATTCTGCATAGATGTCTTCATCATATCCCTCAAAAACGGGGAGATAGTGCGCTTTAAACCTCTCGAAGTAGCACCTTTTAAAGAATGGCTTGAACGCTTTAAAATCAGGGACATATCGGTTAATGATGGCATACCTTATGATGATAGAACAGCTAATTTATCCAAATCTTCTTATGGATTCTTAAACCTTATCAAACGAAACAAACGAAAATGAATAAAGTACAAACAATTAGGGTGGCGATGATAGACGACCACGATATGCTAAGAAAGGGCATCTGTGATTATTTGGTGAGCGACGGTTTTGAAATCGTGTTTGAAGCAGAGAACGGCAGGGTCGCAATGGAAAAAATGGAGCAAAGCGAAATTGTTCCCGATGTGATGGTGGTTGACGTCAATATGCCGGAAATGGATGGATTTGAAACCACAAGAGCATTGCTGGAAAAATACCCTCAAACCAAAATCCTGGCTTTTAGTGTGAACGATGGCGTAAAGGAAGTGGTAAAGATGCTTAATTGCGGAGCAAAAGGGTATATACTAAAAGGGGCTGACCCTGAAGAACTATTCAGTGCCATAAAAATAATATCCGATGGCAAACTATATTTCAGTCCCGGTGTAAGTGAAATAGCCCAAGAGTATTTTAAGCAGTTTCCGAAATCGTAGGTTTCTTTGTTACTTTCTTTTCCGCTGAACTCACGAAAGAAAGTACCCCCCCTAAAACAACAAACGGGATAGTGAATATCCCACGCAAAAAAGCACAACCTGTTTGGTAAAATGGAGAAGAAAGGGAAATGTGTAGCGGTACATTTTAGCAAAGGGGTTGTACCTATTGTATGCAAAAAGACTGCCCCGACCACCGGAAGGGAGTGTCTTTTTGCCGCCCGATTTTCGGGTCAGGCGACTTTTATCGGGTGGGTACGGAAGTCTTTCAGGTTGTGAAAAAATCCTTTATACTCGGTCATTCCCCTGCGAAACAAGTTCCACAATAAGGAGCAACCCATTTGTGTCAATGATGAATTGATAAACAAATCCTGATGTTCCAATGCTTCGGCTAAACTGCAACTTGGCGTGTTGTCGTTCTGTTCCGATTGCTTCAGCAATTCGCCAAATTCTTCGGTAACAAATGGAAGGCTTGCCACCGTTTCGTATTTCTCGGAATTGGGCTGTTTTATCGCTCCGATAGTGGATAGCATAACCTGTCCTGTGTGTTTGCTGTTGCCAAAGTCCAGCCAATATTTCGGTTCATCGTGATAATGTCTGCGGTAGCTTGCTTCTTTCAGTATTTCGGCAACGCCAAACCTTGCCTGTACATTATCCACGCAGGTAATGGTAATGATTGCCCTTGCATTTTCGGACGGTCTGCCAAACTTGTCCTTTTCAAATTTCCGTGTTTCGGCTTTCCAGTTTGTACCGATACAGCGATTGATACGGTTTATCAAGGCTACGGATTTGTACAATCCTGTTTCACATTCAAAAAATCGCTGTCTGCCCAAATTGGCTGTTGTTATAATGTCATCATCCCACAAACGTACCTGCAACCCTGCGTGTCCCAATGCGATTAAACTTTCGTTGATTTCCATTAAAGCGGTCAATACCTTTGAGCCTGTGCCACCTGCCCCGATAAGGTTTACCGAAATGGGATTGGTCGGGTTGAGCAAATAATTATCCGTAAAATGAACTGCTGTTTTTGTCGTTTCCATCACAATAGATTTTTAAGGGTTTTGTTGTTCTTTTTCAATACTTCTTTAGGAAAGGGTTTATCCGTGCCGATAAGGTCTTTCCAAAGGCTTACAATGTTCTTTTTTGTCAAGTTTCCACATAGGGAATGACTGAAATAGGAGTTGAAAAAATAATGCTCCCACGCCTGTATAAATTCTTCTGCCGAAGCCGAATTTTTAATATCAACGCTTACCGTTCCCATACACACATTGCCCTTTTCATAGATGTTGAAGAACGGTGCGTAATACAATGGAGTTTTTTCGGTAGGTCTTCTGTTACTTGCCAAAGCAAATACGGCAAGGCTGTTTTTGTTGGCTAACCAAAGCATTGACGGTACTTGTGCCGTTCCGTTGGGTATGCCCAAACTGTCCACAAAGTACATTTGTCTTTGCTGTGCTTTGGTGTACCATAGTACTGAACCTTTATCATTGCTCGGATTGAAGTGCAAGATATTGGTCGGTAAAATTCCCTTTGGCTTTAAAAAGGCTTTGCTTTTTTCTTCATCGGTCTGTAAAGATTTAGCCAATAGCTTGGCTTCCTTTACGGTCAATGGGTGGGCGTTGATAGGATTGCCGTTGCTATCCATATCGAAATGCTCCACGTACATATCGGTTTCCGTTCCTGCGGTTTCGTAAAAAACCAAAGCGGATTTTGGATAATAAAGTGTTCCGAAATTTTGGGTTATATCGTTCATTTTTCTGTTGTTTTATAGTTGTACAATAGGCTACATAAGTCGTCCAGTAATACAAACAGGCGGTTTTCAAAATCAAGGTTTGACTGTGCTATGTTACTGCCGTCAAAGGCTTTGTAAATGGTAGGTTCTTCCATTGTTCCGTATTCATTGAATTCGTTGTTGATACTGTCCGTAAGGCTTTCATAAAGCCAACCTTTGGTGTCTGCGATAAAGGAAATGTACTTTTCCATTCCAATGATTTCGTTATCGTAATCATCATCCTTATCAGGGTCTTGTTCGGGCATTGGTGCATTTCTGAAAATGCTTGCTTCGGGATATTCCGTATAAAGGGCAAAGGCATCGCAAGCGGTTTGCCAACATTCCTTGTCGAACATATCACGGCTTTTAAATCGGCTTAAACGCTGTTCAAAACACGTTAGGTTATTACGGTTAAATAACTTCTGTTCCATTCTCTCGCCTAAATATTCGGCATTTCTCAACTCACTTTTGTAGGTTTCGGTTGCGTCCGTTTCCTCGTCCTGTTCTACCCAATCTTTGTGCATTTCGTACAACCAATACAAATAGCTGTCTTCCTGCCTGTAATACGGAATATCAGCGATATGGTACAAATAACTGCAAACCGAAATAAGCAACTGTGCCGACTTCTTCCGTTTCGGGTCTTTGAGCATTTTAAAGAGTGGCACAACAGGAATGTAATACAGGGTTGTGCCTGTGTCGTACCGTTCCTCACTTTTCAAAAAAGTGTTCTTACTGTCCTGTACCAATTGAAAACCATCCCAATTTATATGGGTGCGTTTTACTTTGGTTTCCATATCCCACATACCCAATGCGATATTGTAAGGGAAACCAAAATTTTGGGTCTGCATCGGCTCAATGTGATAATGTTCGGCAAGTTGGGAAAGGGATTGGTGAAAATCCCGCTCCGTTTTTGCTTTTTCCTTACAACCCTGTACGGATTGTGCCGTTTTCAGTTTAGGCAGAAACGTACACTTTAGAATACCATTGGTAGCATTGCTACGGGTACGGATTTCTGTTGGTCTTTTTGTACTTGTCTTGCGTCTTTTGGTCTTTGCATCCAATTGGCGAACTCGCCCAACTGTCGGTGCAATTGCCGTTGC
>TARA_R110002126_G_scaffold129572_2_pt1 | contig 44005 bp, 41 predicted proteins | sample TARA_R110002126 | Tara Oceans TARA_R110002126 (sample SAMEA4397536) | marine metagenome | biome: Polar Biome; feature: [DCM] deep chlorophyll maximum layer (ENVO:01000326); material: water (ENVO:00002006), including particulate matter (ENVO:01000060) such as... | depth 30 m | reverse complement strand
ACGGAGAAGGAAGTGGGTCAGTCAGTAAAGTAATTACTGTTTTAGTAGCAGAAAACACAACCTGTAATTTTTCTGACGTAAATATTTCAGATTGGTTTTATGATGCCACCACAGATATTTGTGAAAGGGGTATTTTAGATGATAATGGAGAAGCAAAACCAACAGAAAATCTTAATAAAGCAGCTTTAGCTAAACTTACTTATTTAGCCATCAATTTGGCTAGAAATCCTTTAGCCAGCAATTATGAGAACCCTTTTCCTGATTTAGAAGACAAAAAGAACACCTGGTATTATCCTTACATCATAAATTTAGCCTTTTTAGAATTTACGGACAATACATCTGTTTTTAATAGAGAAGCAGGAGATTTTAATCCTTCATCTGGAATTTCTAGAGCACATTCTTTAAAAGTGCTATTCGAGGCTTTTGATATTGATGAAACTAATAACTCGGGAAACAATCCTTATAATGATGTATCAAACAATCACGATGCTATTAACTATATCATTAAAGCAAGAGATTTAGGAATTATCAAGTTAGATGCCAACGACCCAAACTTTAGACCCAATGAAGATATTATAAGAGCAGAATATTTTGTGCTTTTATATGAAGTTTTAACGGTTAAAAACATAGCTATTCCTAATATTGCTGATTCAGATTTTTATGCGCCTATAACTAACACCTCCTGTGATTTCGATGATGTAGATTCATCAGATTGGTTTCACGATGCTACCCAAGATTTATGTGCAAGAGGTATCATAGATGATAATACGAAGAATGATGGTGAAATCCGTCCGACAGAAAGTTTAAATCGAGCAGAATTAGCCAAAATTGCTTATTTAAGTATAGGTTTAAATAGTAATAATTCTTTCGCAGATAATTATCCTTCTCCATTTGTAGATTTACAAACCAAAACCAATACTTGGTACTATAGTTTTGCGAAAAACTTATCATATTTAGAGTTTGATGATTATACAGCTCCTTTTGATAGAAATTATTTTGATTTCAGGCCATCTGCAGGGATTTCTAGAGCGCACACTTTAAAGGTATTTTTAGAAGCGTTTAATATTGATGAAACTAATAATTCTGGAAATAACCCTTACAGTGATTTTAACTCAAGTCACGAATCGTATAATTACATCATTAAAGCTAGAGATTTAGGCATCATTAAGTTTGATGCTAGCAAGCCTCAATTTAACCCTAATGATGATATTTTAAGAGCAGAAGCATTTGTAATGTTATACAATATACTTTCAGTATTAAATATAACAGCTCCAGATATTAATGAAGCTGATTTTTACAAGCCAGGAAATTATACACCTACTAATTTCAATAACTTTAGTGCAATGCATAGCGGTAATTTTAAACATTACACTAAAACAAGTTTTGGTATAAAAAGTATTGGTATTCCATTAATTTTTAGCCATACCTATAATAGTTATTTGTCTGATATACCAAATACATTAACCCCAATTCAACCATTGGGTAAAATGTGGAGTCATTCATTTAATGGGTATCTACAAGAAATTGAAGGTGATGTAGAAAGACCTGATGATTTTAGAGTAGTGCTTAGTTTGCCAAATGGAGGATTTCAAACCTTTAAAAAGCAAGGCAGTAATTACGTACCTGAAACAGAAGGCATTTATGACCAATTGGTAAAAACAAGTAGTTCAAAATTTACATTAACTACCAAGGCACAAATTGTATATAGCTTTGAGAAATTAAGTGGAACAGCGACAGAATTTCCTTTTGTGCTTACTTCTATTAAAGACAGAAACAATAATACGCTTAGCATTACCTATGAAAATGCTTACAAATCTGGTTTTAAAAGAATTGATGAAGTAATGGGTACATCAGGTAGAAAATTAAAATTCAACTACCACACACAATCTGATTTAATTACCAAAGTAGAAGATCCTTTAGGAAGAGATATTCATTTTACCTATACCAGTGATGGTTATTTAAAACGACACACCAATCCTAAAAACGGGTATACTTATTATAATTATGGTACTGGAATTCATAAAGAAATGCTAATGACCATTACCTTACCAAAAGGTAATGTTATTACCAATACCTATTTAAAAAAGAAACTAAGTAGCACAAAAACCAATGGGAATAATCCATCCAATTATAATTACGATAGTGGTTATTCTACAACCATAACCAGTCCTGAAGGTATCATAACTAAAAACAAGTATAATGATTTAGGAAATCTAACGAATCTAGACCAGGGTAGTACAAAAGTTAAAATTGTTTACGACTCAAATCATAAAAACCTAATAAAATCTATTACCTATAATGGACAAGAGACTAGTGTTTCTTATGATGCAAACGCTAATGTTACTCAAAGAAATCTTCCTTTAGGAATTAGCCAGTATTATGATTACAATGGCAAAAACGACCTTATAAAGTTTACAGATGCAGAAGGTTTTGAATATAAATACGGATATAATACTACTGGTAATTTAACGAGTATACAAACTCCAAGAGGAACTACCAATTTTACAGTAAATTCTAAGGGACTTATAACCAAAGTAACGAATCCGGAAAATATTTCTGTTGATTTTACTTATGATGGTTATGGGAATGTTACACAAACAAATGCTCCAGAAGGTATTATTGCTAATAGCACATTTGATATAGCAAGCAGATTAAAAACGATAACAAACCCTAATGGACATACTATAAGTTACACCTTAGACGATAACGACAATTTATTAGAAGAATCGTTTAACGGACAATCTACGAAATACAATGTAGATGCAAATGACAACATCACCAAAATTATCAATGCAAAAAACAATGCAACCACGCTTACGCTAGATGCTGATGATGATACATTAAAAAAAGTACAATTTGGCGATGCTATAGATGAATATGATTATTACGATGATGGCTCTGTTAAAACTTACAAGAACCCTAAAGGAGTTCTTTTTTCTTACACTTATGATGATAAGTTACGTTTAACAAGCGTTTCTGGTGGTGGAAAAACAAGAAGCTACACCTACGATTATGAAGATAGAACCGAAACAGTAACTAACGAAAACGGAACGATTACTTTTGGATATGATGATTTAGACAGAGTTATACAAACAATCGATTATTATGGAAATAGTGTAAACTATGAGTACGATAAAAACTCAAATATTATTAAAATAACATATCCTAACACTAATACAGTTACCTATACCTATTATGAGGATAATTTACTCCATACAGTAACAGATTGGAAAGAACAAACCACTACATATAGTTATAGAAAAGACGGATTGTTAAGTAGTACTACATATCCTAATGGTACAGTATGCAACTTATATTATGATGGTGCAGGTAGAATGACCAACAAAGAATGGAAAAAGTCTGATGGGGCTATTATCAATGCCTATGCTTTTGAGTTAGACAAACTAGGCAATCATACCAAGGAAATAAAAACTGAACCTTTTGGAGTGATTCCTTTTGATGTTGAAAGTGTAACGAACACGTTTAATAATGAAAATGAAATTACTTCTGATGGTACAAACACATTTGCGTTTGATAAAAATGGAAACAATACCTCAAATGGTACAGCTACTTTTAGTTTTGATATTTATGACAGATTAACCAATGTAAATGATACTGGTTTTAATGCTTCTTATAAATACGATGCATTAAATAATAGGAGAGAAAAAACCGTAAACGGAATTACCCAACGTTTTGTATTAGATATTTTAGGATTGAGCAAAGTATTGTTAGAAACTGATGCAAATAATAATGCCCAAAACTATTATGTATATGGTTTAGACTTGGTAGCAAGAATAGATGCTAATAACAACACGCATTATTACCACGATGATTTTAGAGGTAGTGTCATTGCCTTAACTGATGAAAACGAAACCATTACCCACAAATACCAATACACAGATTTTGGGGCAATTACACAAATAGAAGAAGCCAACTACAACCCTTACAGATATGTAGGGAAACATGGAATACAATTTGAGAAAAATGGGTTGTATTTTATGAGAGCAAGATATTATGATGCTCATAGAGGACGCTTTTTGACAGAAGACCCCATTTGGGCGACGAACTTATATCCATACGCAGGGAATAATCCTGTGATGCGAATAGACCCTAGTGGAGAAATTGCTCCATTAGTTTTAGGAGCGATCATTTGGAGTGCATTTGAAGTTGGGCTTTCTGCATATGATGGATATGAAACCTATAAAGTTGTTAATAACCCATTATCAAGTAATGAAGAGGTTGAAGATGCAATTTTTTATTTTAAACTTGGAATTTTTGGACCAGGTGGTGGATATGGAGTTGTTAAAAAAACAGGTAGTAAAGCTTTAGAGAATGGAGTAAAATTACTGGGCAATAAAAGAGATAATATCTTGAACTCCATTCAAAATAAAAAATTAGGTAATATAGCCAATGACCTATTTAGACCAGGAGCAAAAATGGGTGATGGTAGTTCAATGGATGCTTTTAGGATAGAAGCGTCTCATAAACAAAAGCTTTTTGATTACAAAAGAGGACTAGAGAAACTTTGGAGAAATAAACAAAATTTATCTAATTCTGATAAGAGGTTAATTAAACAATTAATAATAGATATACAAAATGCAATTTCAGGTAATTAATGATAGGTATTATGAAAACCTACTTCATAATTTGACAACAATAGTTCCTGAATTTATATCTGTTTTTGATTCAGATGATGGAGGATATTTGATTTTAGGAGAATTTAGAAGATTTTTAGTTAAAAATATGACTCACAGTAAAATATTTTCAAATTGTTGTAATTTTTTGAATGAAGCAATTGAAAAAGGTGGTTACAAAACTAAAGATGCTATTTCGTGCCAAATTTTTAGCTTAATTCACAAGGATGAAATACTTGTGAATAGAATAAAACCTAATTTAAAAGGGAGTTCCTTAAAATTATTTTTAGATTATGTTAATAAGTTAAACGAATGATGGTAATCAGAATCTAACCAAGAATAAAAACAAGTGAAAAAGACAAACCTATTTATAATATTTTGTTTGCTGATAGCAAATAGTGTTTTTAGTCAAGACGCAGGTATCACAAACCCTACAGAAAATTTAATTATAGACGCTACCAATAGAAGCCAATATTTTCAAGAAGGAGATTGAAGTGATATGAACATAAAGCAACTATTTCAAAAGAAACTATAAAAAATCAAAATTGATAATGAATTAAAAAATGAAAATGAAAAAGATAAACTTAAGCATAATACTTTATTTGTTGCTAGCAAACAGTATTTTTAGTCAAGACGCAGTAATTACAAACCCTGCAAACAACTTAATCATAGATGCTACCAATAGAAACCAATATTTTCAAGAAGGAGATTGGGATGATATGAACATAAATGGTACTTTAAATGTAGGTAAAGTAAGGCAAATAACAGCGTATTACAAATCTGCTTTTAGTAGCAGTTACAACTCTAGAATAATGTCACTTAGCACTAATTCTTGGGAGCGTGAAATACGTGTTGTGGGTGGTGTGTATCAAGTGTACATTAATGTAAAATGCAATTATACAGGTTGTAGTAGTTCTGGTGAAAATAGTGATGTTATTAATTTTACTTATGTAAGACCTTTTGAAGCGAGTGATATGTATATTGCACCTACTAATGATGAGCATATCACCATAAAACGTTACAGAGGTTATGGTACTCCCAACCTAAATACAGGTTTTTATTTTAGAACACATAGAAATACCCAACCCACATTAACAGGAGCAACTGTAGTTGGAGACTATTCCCAAGATGAGTACTTTACAGATACTACCTCAGAAAGAGGTAATACCTATTATTACTGGACAGAAGTGGCTATGGATGCCAATGGTTCGCACACAAGTGGTATTTTAGAAAATGAATATAGAACTGTTACAGTTGCAACACTTGGTGTAAAAGATATAGCGTTAGCAAAAAGCATAAACATTTCTCCAAACCCAACCATAGATTTGGTAAACATAACAACTAATAACGGTATAAATTTGAATAGCGTAAGCATTTTTGATATGAAGGGACGCTTGTTAAAAACCATAAAAAATACTTTCGAAGCAATTTCTATCAAAGAATTTTCAACAGGAATGTATCTTTTAAAAATTGCAACAGATAAAGGAATTATTTCAAAAGAAATTATAAAAAAATAAAGATGAAAACAAGAACTTTTTTAATGCTAATATGTTTGTTTGTAGCAAATAACATTTTAGCCCAAACTACCACTTCTGTATCTCATAAATACGATGCTTTTAATCGATTAAAAGAATCTTCAGATGGTATAAACACCACTGTTTACGAATACGATAAATTAGGCAACAGAACCCAACAAAGTATTTCTGTTACTTTATCTGTTTCAGAAAATGAAATTTTAGGTCTAAAACTGTTTCCAAACCCAACTCTAGATAAGGTTTCAATAGTGTCTAAAAACATTATTGATAAAGTAAAAATTTACGATGTTGCTGGTAGATTAGTTAAAGAAGTTAAGAACAACAAAAATAGTATAGAAATTGATATTTCTTCATTAAGTGTTGGTGTATATAGCTTTTCTATTTATGCGTTAGGTAAAAAACAATCCGCAAAAGTTTTAAAAAAATAAGCTATTTAATTCAGTATATTATTTAAATGTGCTGCAATTTCTTTACATTCTAGTACATAAATTTTAGATACAAAGTTTTCGTTTTCTTCTTTGTATTTTAAAAACATTCTAGAGCCTTTATTTTTAGAGTAATTAACATTAGCTATTCTGTCACAGAATTTAATAAAAGATGCATTTTTAGTATCTCTAATGCCTTTATAGTATTTTTCGTTGGCTCTTTCCTCTCTTGTTCTGCCTTTTTCATTGGTTAAAGCATAAGCTAGTTCTGCAATGGTTGTATTGGTTTCTTTTTTTACGTCATTGTAGCTTTCTCTCGCGTCTTCAATAATGTCGTGAACCCAACAAGCAGAAAGCACATTTTCTTGCTCATCCTTTTCAATTAAATGAATAAACTTTTTTGCCACTTCATAAACCATGTTTAAGTGATAATCATAAGTAAACTCATCATATTTTTGGTTTACATTTAGATGTCTATCAATGGCGTATTTCTTAACTTTTTCTAACATTTATTTAATTTTTTACTATTCTAAATACTGCTGATTTGTTTTCAGAATTTTCAATTTTTAAAAAATATACTCCGCTAGTTAAATCAGAAATATTCATTTTTTTAAAAGAACCACTTTTTTTACTTTTTATAAAACGACCATTGATATCAAAAATTAAAAGTTTATGAATGTTTAAACTATTATTAAATGATACGTTAATTAAACTATTCGCTGGATTAGGAAAGACAGATAGTTGTTTTTGAAACTCTTCATCAACAATAGACAACTCACTGCCAGTTGTAAAAGTACTTGGTTTCCCAAATCGAAAACCATTTATAGTATTTATAATTAATACTCCATAAGTTGTGTTATGTTCTAATATGTTACTTGGAATTTCTTTTTCTAAGCTTGTAATATTATTTGAATCATAAATAGCTCCATTAACAACTCCTGTAGAGGAAGACCAACTAAAAGTTGCTGGTTCAGTAATTTTATAAATAACAGCTCTATAATCTGTGGTAGGGTTTAATGCTTCCCATTTTATTGTTGGCGTTAATGTATTAATTATAGAATTTTCCTCTGGATAAATTACTTCTGAACCTCTACCTATTGTAAACTCTGAGCTTTTTGCGTTTACTGTTTTGTCAAAAGAAATATAATAACCTGAATTATCTTCTATTCTAAGAGAAAAAAGTAAGCTATAACCACCACCTAGTTGTGCGTCTACTGGGAATGAATTATAATTTTTAATTAGATCTCTTAGCAAATCACGGTTTTCTCCATCAGCATATTCTTTATCATCAACAATAATATCAACAACATTAGTATCTTTCATTAACTTAACAGATACTGTACTTTTTTCTCCTTTAAAAGAAGTAGAACCGTCTGAGTTTTCATCCCAAGGACAAGAATTACTATTTGTGTCTGAGTAAAAAACTCTCATTTCTGCTAAAAAAGATAATTGGTCATAATAGTATTTTTCTTTTAAATCTTTACTACCAAAACTAATTTTAAACTTTAAATAATTTCTCTCATTTCCGCTACTTTGCACCCATCTAACATTGTCATAAGCACAATCTGAATTTAAATAATACCATTGGGCATTTGAGAAAAAGGAAGTTACTAAGAACAGAATTAATAATACATTTTTTTTCATTTTATTTTTTTTAGATACAACTTTTTCTTTAAAAAAAGAAAACTTGTGTATTGTGAATATAGCTCAACAAATTTATATAAAATATACACCATTTATACACTTTTAATAGCTTTTAAATGAATGGAAACAGTAAAAGTGAAGTGTTAACACTTCACTTTTACAATATTCTCTAGAATTAATTGTTCTACTTTCCTCCTAACATCAATAATTCATTACAAATAACCTCTGTAACATACCTTTTCTCTCCTTCTTTAGTTTCATAAGAACGAGAAGTTAATTTTCCTTCTATAGCAACTTCCTTTCCTTTGGTTAAGTATTTTTCTATGATTTCGCAAGTTTTTCCCCAAGCAACCAAATTGTGCCATTCAACTTTATCAATTTTTTGCCCTGATGCATTTGTATAACTTTCGTTTGTAGCCAAAGAGAATTTCGCTAATTTCTTTCCTGATTCTAAATTTATAATTTCTGGATTGTTTCCTAAATTTCCTATTAATTGTACTTTGTTTCTAATTGAGTTCATAATATTTTGTATTTAATGGCTTGTGAATTCTTGGGTCATAACCCATAAATTCTATGATTTTATGTAAGTTTTTTCCTTTCGGATTTGATTCGTTATTTTCCCATTTATAGATGGTAGTTTGGTAAACATCCAGCTCTAATGAGAGTTCAAAAGTCGTATATCCGTTTTCCAATCTATATTGTTTTAGGTAGTCTCCTATTGTAACTGGATTTATGTTATACCCACTAGGCATGGGCTTTGGAGCAGAAAGTCGAATTTCGCAAATGGTCAACGACGTGGTGCCAATAAGCGCGCTCTACTTTGTTGCCTTGCTTGTCTTTGTAACTATCATCTGTAGCCATAGAAAATTTGGCCATTTTGTTACCATCTTTAAAAGTTACTATTTCTGGATCTTGACCCAATCTACCAATTAATTGTACTTTGTTTCTTAACGTATTCATAAGATAAGTTTTTATACACTTCGTCTATGCTCAGTGCAAGTTTATAATTTGTTTTTGTCAATTCGTTTTGACACTGCAAAGTTGCGACAGGATTATAGTTTTATTCGGTTACAAAGCAATTACTTTCGGTTGTAAATATTTGTAGTCGTTTGCAAATGGATAATTTACACTATATTTACATTATGGAAAATAAAAAATGCTTAGAGTGTGGAGAAGTCTTAAAAGGTAGAGTAGATAAGAAGTTCTGTTCAGATTATTGCAGAAATTCTTACAATAATAAAGTAAATAAAGACAGTAAAAACCTAATTCGTAATATCAATAATAGACTCAGAAAAAATTATAAAATTTTAGCTGAATTAAACGTTTCTGGTAAAACAAAAGTAACCAGAAGTAAATTATATGATAAAGGTTTCGATTTTCAATTCTTTACATCAATCTATAAAACAAAAGCGGGAAATACTTATTTTTACATTTATGATCAAGGTTATTTGGGGTTAGAAAATGAAATGTTTTTATTGATTAAAAGAGATTAAATTGTAACAATTGTAATTAAAATTCTACTTATTCGTATACTAAATGTTGTTAATGTTCTTGTTTTCTGATTCTTTAATAATTCCAATTATATGTATTTCTACTATAATTTTAATAGGTATTTTTTCTTATTATTTTAGTTCAAAACAAAAAGTAATTAGAATACTTTCTAAATTACCAATGCAAAGAATTGGCAGTTTAAAAACAAATGAATTCTCGAAAATTACGGGAAAAGCACTTCATATAAAAAAACCTCTTATTGCACCTTTTAGCAAACGAAAATGTATTTTTTATTGTATAAAAATCGATCAGAAAAAAAAATCAGGAAAACGCTCTACTTGGCGAACTCTGGTAAAAGAAGAAAAAGTGCAAGAATTTTTTATAGAAAATGATGGCGATTATATCATGGTAAAACCATCTCAAAATCCAAAAAACTATCTAAGCCATTTAGTTATAGACAGCAAAACTTCTTCTGGTACTTTTAATGATGCTTCTCTAAAATTTGAAAAATTACTAGAGTATTATAACATTAAAAGCACTGGTTTTTTAGGATTTAATAAACAACTGCGTTATGCAGAAGCTATTATAGAAATCGGAGAAGAAATTACTGTTGCTGGAATCGTAAAATGGAAAACCTTACATGAAAAAATAGAGGGTTTTGACTATTCTAAAATTGCAGAATTAGAAAGTTCTGCCCAACAAAAAATTATCATCACAGATTTACCTAATATAAAATCTCAAAGAAGAATTTAAACGATTACCAAGTATTTCCTTTAATACTAATAGCAGCTTTTAAAACATCTTTTTGGCTTAATTGCCCGATCAATTTTCCATTGGCTTCAATTACAGGGAAACGTCTTCTGCGAGAACTAATAAACTTAAAAGCAGCATCGAAAATGTTCATATCCTTATCAATAGTATCAACATCTGTAACCATATATTTACCAACAGTATTATTCGTGTCAGAAGGCATATTATAGTATTTGCTCTCAGAAATATGTTTTATACAATCGGTTTCAGAAATAATTCCAATTAATTCGTTTTTATCATTTACAACAGGGCCACCAGAAATTTTGAATTTTATCAATTGACTAATAACATGGTCTAAAGAATCTTCTGCTTTAAATGTAATTAACTTGGTAGTCATATAATCAGCCACCAAAATTTGTTCTTCATCTTTTCCTTGAGATTCATCTCTTTTTCCTTGAAAGCTTTTTATTCCCATAATTGTTTCGTTTTAATGTCTTTAAATTTAGTGTTTTTTATGTTCTATCCAACAAATCTGTTAAGTTTTTTTTATTGCTTACTTTTATAAAAATTTATTTATTAAATGAAAAGATTTTCTTCTATTCTATCTGTACTCATCATTTTAGGTGTTACGTATTGGAGTTTTTCTGATTTAAAACCTAATTTATCAAATAAAAAAACGACTTCAAAAACTGATTTTTCTTTGGATAATGCCTTGTATCACCTTAAAAACATTAGTGATAAAGCACATTATGTTGGTACAAAAGAACATAAAGAAGTGCAAAACTATATTGTTGATGCTTTGCATAAAATGGGTTTAGAGACTGAGATTCAAACCCAAACGGCTGTTAATAAAAAATGGATTGCGGCAACTACCACAGAAAATATTTTAACTAGAATTAAAGGCTCAGAAAACGGAAAAGCAGTAATGCTTTTAACCCATTACGATTCTAACCCACATTCCTCTAAAGGAGCAAGCGATGCAGGTTCTGGAGTGGTTACCATTTTAGAGGGCATTAGAGCGTATTTGGCAAAAAACGAAACACCAAAAAACGATATTATTATTTTAATTTCTGATGCCGAAGAAATTGGTTTATTAGGTGCTCAGGCTTTTGTTGATGAACATCCTTGGACAAAAGATATTGGTTTGGTTTTAAATTTTGAAGCCAGAGGAAGTGGAGGGCCAAGTTATATGTTGATGGAAACCAATGGAAAAAATAGCACATTATTAGCTGAGTTTTTAGCAGCAAAGCCTAATTTTCCAGCGGCAAATTCTCTAATGTATAGCATTTATAAAAAATTGCCTAACGATACAGATTTAACCGTTTTTAGAGAAGATGCCAATATAAATGGATTCAATTTTGCTTTTATTGGCGATCATTTCGATTATCATACGGCACAAGATACTTATGAACGTTTGGATAGAGAAACATTGCTGCACCAAGCAGATTATTTTACAACATCACTCAATTATTTTGCCAATTCTAATTTAGAAAATTTAAATTCTGATGAAGATTTTGTCTATGTAAACTTTCCCTTTTTAAAGTTGCTAACGTATCCATTTTCTTGGGTAATGCCAATGTTGATTATTGCAGTAGTGTTGTTTATAGTGCTATTATTTTTTGGTTTTTCTTTGCATAAAATCACCTTAAAAGGAAGTTTAAAAGGTTTTATTCCTTTTTTAATAGGGATAATTTTATGTGGCGGAATTTCTTATTACCTATGGGAGTTACTAAAAGTAATTCATCCACAATATCAAGATATATTACATGGTTTCACGTATAATGGCTATACTTATATACTTGCTTTTGTATGCTTAAATCTTTGGATTGTATTAAAAGTATACAGCTATTTTAGGAAAGAAGAAAAAACTACTAATCTCTTGGTTGCGCCTATTTTTATATGGCTCATTATCAATTTTTTAATTAGTGGGTCTTTAAAAGGTGCTGGCTTTTTTATTATTCCTGTTTTTAGTGCGCTATTTATTTTAGCGATTTCTGTTTTTATGGATTTAGAAGCGCGTTCCAAACGCATTTTATTTACCATTTTATCAATACCAACTATTTATATTTTTGCACCAATGATAAAAATGTTTCCAGTGGGTTTAGGTTTAAAAAACCTTTTTATTAGTGGTGTATTGATTGCATTAATTTTTGGGTTGATGGTGCTTAGTTTTTATCAAAAGAAAGCCAAATGGTTAATGAAGTTAAGCGGGGTTTTCGTACTAATTTTCTTTGGTTATGCTTCTTATAGTAGCGGTTTTTCTGTGGATCATAAAAAACCCAATAGCATCGTTTATATTCAGAATGATGACGATAAAACAGCCTACTTTGGCACTTATAATACTACTTTAGATATCTATACAAAACAAATTTTTGATGCCAACGCTATAAAAGGAAGTATTGACAATGCAGAAACAAAAAGTAAATACAATACACGTTTTACCTACCATAAAAAAACAGCAAACAGAAATTTATTATCATCTGATATGATGATTGATATGGATACTATTATTGGTAAAAATCGCTTTTTAGAACTGGTACTTAAGCCGAATAGAAACGTAAATAAGTTTGAGTTTATCACTAAAAATAAAATCACTTTTAAACAATTTAAAGTAAATGATGCTTTAGTTTTAAAAGGAAAAAATTATACTATTAAAAACGGAACTTTTTTAATTTACCATATTGCTAATTCAGATAAAGAGTTAACCCTTTCTTTTACTGTGGATGCCACACAAGAATTAGATTTTATTGTAAATGAAATTTCTTACGATTTATTAACGGATCCTAATTTTTATATTAGCCCAAGATCAGAAGAAATGATGCCAATGCCTTTTGTTACAAATGATGCGATTATCATCAGTAAAAAATTAAAGATTTAGTACCGTGTTTTTCTGCATAAAAAAAGCGTTTTGAAATTTCAAAACGCTTTTTTTATAGGTATTTAAAAGAAGATTTATTCAATTTCAGAAACACGTAAAGTGTTTACCATCCCTCTAGCTTCTGCTGGCATAGATGCTAAATTGATTACTATATCTCCAGGTTTCACAAATCCTTTTTCTTTTATTATTCTATTAATATCTTCAACAGTGTCGTCTGTAGAAAAGTTGTTATCATAAAAATAAGCTTTTACACCCCAAAGTAAATTTAGTTTTCCTAAAATTCTTTTTTCAGTAGAAAAAGCCAAAACGTGTGTTCTTGGTCTCCAAGAAGAAATTTGAAAAGCAGTATATCCACTATTTGTTAATGTAGAAATTGCTGCTGCATCTGTATTATTAGCCATCATTGCTGCGTGATGACAGATAGACTTTGTAATAAATCTATTGGTTCTAATATGTGGTGCTTCTTGCGGTACTTTAATCATTCTAGAGTTTTCTACACTCTTAATAATTTCAGACATTTTTTGAATAACTTTTAAAGGGTGTTTCCCTACAGAAGTTTCTCCAGAAAGCATAACTGCATCTGCACCATCCATGATAGAGTTGGCAACGTCATTAACCTCTGCTCTTGTTGGTACAGGGTTATCAATCATTGTCTCCATCATTTGTGTAGCAATAATTACAGGAATTCTAGCTCTTTTAGCTCTTCGAACTAATTTCTTTTGAATTAATGGTACGTCTTGCATTGGTATTTCTACTCCTAAATCTCCACGTGCAACCATTAACCCATCACAATAAGGTATTAATGCGTCTAAATTTTTAACAGCTTCTGGTTTTTCGATTTTTGCAATTATAGGAATGCGATATTCTGAATGTTGTGCAATTAAATCGCGTAACATTCTTAAATCTTCTGGTGTTCTTACAAAAGACAGCGCAATCCAGTCTACTTCTTGTCCAATAGCAAAAACAGCATCTTCCATATCTTTTTCTGTTAATGCAGGCAAAGAAATTGCAGTATTTGGTAAGTTAACTCCTTTTTTAGATTTTAAAGGACCCCCTACAATTACTTTTACTATTACTTCATTTACTTTGTTGGTAGATTCAACTTCGAAAAGTAATTTACCATCATCAACCAAAATTTGTTCTCCTACTTTTACATCTTTAGGAAAACGTTGGTAGGTCATAAATGCTTTTTCTTTTGTACCTATACATTGATCGGTAGTAAATTTAAAAGTATCACCATCTTGTAATTCTACACCATCTTCCATAACTCCTACTCTAAGTTTTGGGCCTTGTAAATCTCCAAGAATGGCAATGTTAAAACCATTTTCTTTATTAATTTCTCTAATTCTGTCTATATTTTGTTTTACAATATCATAGTTGGCGTGAGAAAAGTTGATTCTAAAAACGTTAACACCAGCTATGGCTAGTTCTTTCATTTTCTCTTTAGTGTCTATCGCAGGTCCTAAAGTTGCTACTATTTTTGTTTTATTGTTATGTGGCATATTTTAAAATATTAAAAAATCTTTCGATTTTAATGTGTTCTTATCTATTGAGTAAGAAGTGATTACTTGATCTATTGTTTTGATTTTATGTACAGTTTCTGTAATAAAACTGTATTGTAAATTTCCTATAATTTTTATAAAAAAATCTACCTTTTTCTTTTCCGGAATTAAATACGTCTTTGTTTCTGAAGTTAGTAAAAGCTCATTAGACTCTGTTTGATTTTCTCTTTTTGAACTATTTGCTATTAAAAACCATTCGAAATCATACTTTATATTCGAGTAATTAAAAATTGAAAAAGAAGCTTGTTTTTTCAATTTTTCATAACTTAAATCTTCTTTAGATTTATAAAAGTGCGTTCCTAGGTTTTTATTCAATAAATAGGCGAGTTTAAAATCTTCTAAAGTGGTATGAATTCCGATTAACGAATATTCATCTTCACATATATCTAAACCTAATGAGTGAATTTGCATAAATAGAAGTTAGCTTTTATTCATCTTTAACACCGCTAATTTACTAATACTTTACGAGTTTTAAAGTTATTTTAACGAAAACGTTATCGTGTTTAAGTAATAGAAATTTCGTTTTGAAATGCGTAATAAACTCTTTTCGATGCTTGTTCTTCTGCTTTTTTCTTAGACGTAGACCTTCCTTTAGCAATCTGCTGGCCATCAATACTAATTTTAACACTAAAATGCTTTATTGGGTCGTTTCCAGTATCTTCGTAGGTGTCAAATTTGTATTTTTTCTTTTGTTTTTGGCACCATTCTATAATCAACCCTTTATAACTTGTAATTTTTCCTTCTAACTTTTCAATATCAACATAAGGTAAAATTACATTTTCAAAAATAAATTTTTGAGAATAATTATATCCTTTATCTAAATAAATTGCTCCTATTAAAGCTTCAAAGATATTACCATGAATATTATCGCCAACATTGGCTTCATCTACATTACTGTTTATAAAACGGATGAGGTTTAAATCTTTACCTAATTCGTTTAAATGCTCTCTGCTTACAATTTTAGAACGCATTTTTGTGAGATAACCCTCAGAACCTGATGGTACTTTTTTATATAAATAAGAAGCAATTACAGAACCTAAAATTGAATCTCCCAAAAATTCTAAACGTTCATAATTAATAGGGTTGCCTTTTTCATCAGACATTTGAACTGATCTATGTGTAAATGCTTTTTTATATTTGTTTAAGCTTATTGGTGTAAAATTAAGAAGGTCTTTTAATTCAAAGTACAAATCCCTATCCTTTTTATTTTTAGGAGGTCTTTGAACTATTTTTCTAATAAGATTCATCTATTATATTATTCCTCTAACTTTCTAAAGGCTACACAAGCATTATGGCCACCAAAACCAAATGTATTACTCATAGCTATTTTAACTTCTCTTTTTTGAGCCTTATTTAGTGTAAGATTTAATGCAGGATTAATATTTTCATCTTTAACAGAATGATTTATTGTAGGAGGTACAATACCATGTTTCATAGCTAGTATAGAAGCAATAGATTCAATGGCCCCTGCAGCACCTAACAAATGTCCTGTCATTGATTTTGTAGAGTTAATGTTGATGTTTTTTGCATGTTCTCCAAAAACTGCAGAAATGGCTTTTAATTCAGCTACGTCGCCAAGTGGGGTAGAAGTGCCGTGCGTGTTGATATGATCTACGTCTTCTGGATTTATTCCTGAATTTTCTAAACAGTTTTTCATTACTGCTATTACCCCAATTCCTTCAGGATGTGGAGCTGTCATGTGGTAGGCATCAGAAGACATTCCACCACCAATTACTTCAGCGTAAATTTTTGCGCCTCTAGCTTTGGCATGTTCATATTCTTCTAATACTATTGCACCAGCACCTTCACCTAAAACAAAACCATCACGTTCTGCGTCAAAAGGTCTTGAAGCAGTTTTATAGTCGTCATTTCGTTCTGATAATGCTTTCATTGCATTAAAACCACCTACACCAGCCTGAGTTATAGCGGCTTCAGAACCACCAGTAATAATAACATCACAATAGCCTAATCGAATATAATTTAAGGCATCTATCATTGCATTCGCAGAAGATGCACAGGCAGATACTGTTGTATAATTTGGTCCCATAAATCCATTTTTGATGGATATATTTCCTGGAGCTATGTCTGCAATCATTTTTGGGATAAAGAAAGGATTAAATCTTGGAGTTCCATCGCCAGTGCCAAAATTAATGGCTTCGTCTTGAAACGTCTCTAATCCTCCAATTCCTGCTCCCCAAATTACACCTACGCGTAATTTGTTAATTTCGTCTAAATTTAAAGCAGAATCTACAATAGCTTCATCAGAAGCTACCATTGCATACTGCGTAAATTTATCCATTTTACGGGCATCTTTTCTATTCATGAAATCTGTTACCGTAAAATTCTTTAATTCACATGCAAAACGAGTTTTGAACTTGGCAGCATCAAAGTGAGTGATAGGCGCTACTCCGCTAACTCCGTTAACTAAAGCGTTCCAATATTCTTCAATATTATTACCAATTGGCGTTAATGCGCCAAGTCCAGTGACTACAACTCGTTTTAATTGCATATAAATATTACTTTTTTGCTTCTTCTATATAGCTAACTGCTTGACCTACTGTACCTATGTTTTCTGCTTGGTCGTCTGGAATTTGAATATCGAATTCTTTTTCGAATTCCATAATTAACTCAACAGTATCTAAAGAATCTGCTCCTAAATCGTTTGTGAAGCTAGCTTCTGTTGTTACTTCATTATCGTCTACTCCTAATTTGTCTACGATAATAGCTTTTACTCTTGATGCAATGTCTGACATAATTTTCTGTTTTTTAAAATTTAAATCGGGGCAAAAATACGAATCTTTATATTTATAACTAATTTTTGTCCTAGAAATGATTCTTAAAAGTAAAGAAAAAAAATTAATCTCCTTTTAAAATCATTAATTGTTAATAATTATTCTTTTTTTTGTAGCCTAGAAATGTAGTTATGAAGCGTATTGTTGTTTTTGCTTCTGGTTCTGGAACGAACGCAGAAAACATTATAAATTTTTTTAATCATACTAAAACCGCTAAGGTTACTAAACTGTTGTGTAACAATGAACGTGCCAAGGTTTTTGATCGGTGTAAAAATTTAAATATCAGTATATTACTGTTTAATAAAAGCGATTTTATTGCTTCAGATTTAATTTTGAATCTCTTAAAACAAGAAGCTGATTATATTATATTGGCTGGTTTTTTATGGCGAATTCCTGCTAAAATTATCGAAGCTTTTCCAGATAAAATTATAAATATACATCCTGCTTTATTGCCAAAATATGGGGGAAAAGGAATGTATGGTATGAATGTTCATAACGCTGTTGCCGCAAATAAAGAAACCGAAACGGGTATTACAATTCATTATGTAAATGAAAATTATGATGAAGGAGCCACTATTTTTCAAGCAAAAACGATTTTAACTGATGATGATACTCCAGATTCTATTGCAAATAAAATTCATATTTTAGAGCAAGAGCATTTTCCTAAAGTCATTGAAGCAGTTATTTTATCTAAAAATGCCTAAAAAAAAGTTTTACGTAGTTTGGAAAGGAAGAAAAACAGGTGTTTTTACTTCTTGGAATGTCTGTAAACGTCAAATTGATGGTTTTGAAAGCGCTGAATACAAATCTTTTTCTAGTTTAGACGAGGCCGAAATAGCATCAATAAAAAAATATGAAGATTATAAAGGTAAGAATACGAAGAAACCTGTTTTGTCGTCTTCAGAAAAAGCAAAGTATGGCACTCCTATTTTAGAAAGTATTGCAGTAGATGCAGCTTGCGCTGGTAATCCTGGAAAAATGGAATACAGAGGCGTGTTAACCCACAATAAAAAAGAAATTTTCAGAAAAGGACCTTACGCAAAAGGGACAAATAATATAGGTGAGTTTTTAGCTTTAGTGCACGGAATTGCTCTTTTAAAAAGTAAAAATAAAGAAAGTATTCCTATTTATTCTGATTCTAAAATTGCGATGAGTTGGATTCGTCAAAAAAAATGCAAAACCAATCTTCATTTTGATACTTCTACTAAAGATTTGTTAGAGTTGATTAAAAGAGCCGAAATTTGGTTGAAAAATAATTCCTTTAAAAACCCAATCTTAAAATGGGAAACCAAAGCTTGGGGAGAAATTCCTGCAGATTTTGGGCGTAAATAAAAGGTGATTTTAAGTATAAACTTTTTAGTTTAAAAAGCTTTATTAAGTTGAAAATTTACTGACGCTTATTTCTAATATTAGAGAAAAGGAGATGTATTTTGTTAGAAAGTAGCTTACGAAGCAAACAGTGTAGTTGAGAAATCTAATATTTAAATTATGGTTTCTCCATTTCAGTCGAAATGACATTCGTTTCAAACAATTAAAATCGTAGCGAACTAATAATCAATAGTTTTTTTAAGGCGAACTTATTTTATTCAACAAAAACTAAAGCATCTGGTACATCGCCGGTCCCTATGGTACTCACAATTTTAAAGGACTTCATATCTATAACCTCAATTTTATTAGCGTTAGAGTTAGCCACAAATGCATACAAACCATTAGGGTGCATTAATATATTTACTGGGCGCGGAGTGTGGTAGAGCAACTTTTCTAGTAGTGTTGTTTTACCATGAAGCATTATTGTATTAATTTTCTTTTTTGATTGCTGATTAAAAATGTCAATAGTGCCATCAGTTGCATTTGTAACGAAACAATATTTGCCGTCTATAGAAAACTTTAGTTTTAAAGATTCGTTGCCTGAACTTATGGTGTTTGTAATTTGATTGTTTGTGGTATTTATAACGGTTATCAAATTTTCATTTGTGTTTGTTACCCATATTTCAGAACCATCAGGTGTAATATCAATTCCTTTTCTGCCTAAGCCACAAGGAATTATTTTAATCACTTTATCACTATTTAAGTCGATTACACTTATTGAACCTGAATTTATATTCGTTACATAAGCAGTTGGTTCGTTTGGATGGAGTATTGCAAGATGGCTCTTTTTTTGTTTGGTGTCTATTTGTTTTTCTATATGTTCAGTCTCGACATTTAGTACCAATAATTTATTTTTAACATAATCAATAATAGCCACTTTATTGGCTTCTGGATACTCAACAATACCGTTAATTCTTACATTTCCTTTTAAGGTTATTGTTTTTTTTACTGTATTTGTTTTTGTATCAATAACCTTAACTGCATAATCATCATTATTGCTATAATTTGTAAGTACAATATTATTATTATCTATAGTTGTTACCGCTTCATGAGATAGCATATCAATAGGCATCTCTGCTATTTCTTTTCCAGTTGATAAGTTAAAAACTTGAACATCTTTACTTAATTTACTTACAATGTAGAGTTTGCCACTAGTTTCTATTTTGTAAGAGGGTAACCTAAAAATAAAAATAGATACTCTGAGTATTAAAAATAATAATCCAAAAAATAGTATAACATATTTTAGACGCTTCATCATCTTCCTAAAAAATTAATTCGTTTCTTAAGCCCGCAAATTTAGTTAATAAAAGCCAAGCCATCTGGCATTTGCCCTACTTTAATACTACTTATAATTTTAAAACTATTCATATCTACTACTTCTATTCTACCAGCAGTAAAATTCGATACAAATGCATATAAACCATTAGGATGCATTAATATGCCTACTGGACGTGGAGTGTGATACAGTATTTTTTCAAAGATATTTTTTTTACCAAGGATATTTATAGTAGTAATTTGTTTTTTTGTTTTACTATTATAAACAGAAATGGTACCATCACTAGAATTAGAAACTAAACAATATTTGCCATCATTTGAAAATTTTAATCGCAAAGGTTCTTTACCCGTAGGAATTGTATTTATAGTTTTATATGTTTCTGTATTTACAACAGAAATTAAATTTTCTTGAATGTTTGTTATCCAGAGTTCAGAGCCATCTAACGAAACATCAATTCCTTCTATTTTATTAGCAAAAGGAATAATTTTAACAACTGAATCTAATTTAATATCGATAACGCTTACAGAACCAGAATTAATATTTGAAACATAAATCAATGGTTTTACAGGATGCTGAACCAATAAATGACTTAACTCTTGCTGGGTTGCTATTTGCTTTTCTAAAATGCCAGATTCTATGTTTACTATAGATAAATGATTGCCTACATCTGTAACAATACCTACTTTATTTGCCTCACGAAGTGTAATAATACCATGAGGTTTTGAACTTTTACCGAGTGTAATTTTTTTAACTATTTTATTATTCTTTGGATTGATAACAGTTATACTATTGCCATTTTCCACTGGGGTTCCGTAATTGGTAACAACAACTCTACCTGGGTTGCTTACTACAGTAGCCTCATGAGGTTCTATTTCCATAGGCAACTCTTTTACTTCTTTTCCTTTATTTAAATCAAAAATAGTAACGCTTTTGCTTACTTTATTTACAATGTATAGTGTGCCTTCTGTTCGAATTGTATAACTCGGTTGTTTTACAAAGTAAAATGCTATAGCAGCTAAAAAAATCAATCCGAAAATGAGAGCGAGTATTTTTAATTTTTTCATAATTGATTGGTGTTAAGTTGATTAATTGCATAACGACATGCTCTTACTGTAAGTGCCATATAGGTTAATGACGGATTTTGGCATGCAGATGAAGTCATACAACTTCCGTCAGTTATAAATACATTTTTAACATCATGCATTTGGTTGTATTTATTTAAAACCGAAGTTTTGGGATCATTACCCATTCTTACAGTTCCCATTTCATGCACTGCAGATCCTGGAGGTGGGCTGTTTCTGTAGCTGCCTACATTTTCAAACCCAGCTTTTGTTAGCATTTCTTCACTTGCTTTTGTCATGTGTTCCATCATCGCTTTTTCATTAGCTCCATATTCGAAGTGAATCTTAACAAGAGGCAAGCCCCATTGGTCAAGGTTGTTTTTATCCAAAGAAATTTTATTTTCATAATACGGTAATATTTCTCCACGACCACCTAACGAAATTTTCCATTTTCCTGGGGTTTCTAATTGAGCTTTTAAAGAAACTCCAATTCCAGAAGTTGGTTTTGACTCCCAATTTTCTCTTTCTCCTTTTCCTTGAATTCCGTAACCTCTTATAAAATCTTTAGTTTTTGTTTCGACAGTTAAATTTTGAAATCTAGGAATGTAAATAGTTCCAGGAGATCTGCCTTCGTAATATTTATCTAGTAAACCATTAAAGGTTCCATAAGTCCCTTCATTTACCAAATGATCCATTAAATTATGGCCAATTTGTAAGCTAGAGTTGCCCAAACCATTAGGAAAAGATTCTGAAACAGAATTTAATAAAATTGAAGCTGTGGCAATAGCAGATGCATTTAAGAAAATGATTTTAGCATAATAATTCATTTCTTTTTTTGTAATAGCATCTATAATTGTAACACCAACTGCCTTTTTTGTTTCTTTGTCATAAATAACTTCTTTTACAATTGAGTTTTCTCTAAGCGTTAATTTACCGCTATCATTAGCATCTACAAGTGTTGTTGTATTACTATTAAAATAGCCAGAGTAAGGACAACCTCTACTGCACAAATTACGATACATACACCTACCTCGGCCTTTTTTATATTCGGTTAAATTTGCTACTCTACCATTTATAATAAGCCGATCTGAATATTGTTTGCCTACACTTTCTTTTAAATGTTTTTCTATAGCATTCATTTGTATTGGTGGTAAAAAAACACCATCAGGTAAATGTTCTAATGATTCAGAACTTCCGCTAACACCTACATAATCTTCTACATAATCATACCATTTTTCTAAATCGGCATATCTAATAGGCCAATCTACGCCATAGCCATCTTTTTTATTTGCTTCAAAATCGATGTCAGACAGTCGATAACTTAAACGACCCCATGTTAAAGAACGACCACCAACTTGGTAACCTCTAATCCATTTAAAGGGCTTTTCTTGTATGTAAGGATGCTCTGTATCTTTTACATAAAAATCTTTATCGCCAGCATTGCAATGACTACTTTGAATAGGTCTTTCTTTTAATTCTTCTTTGGTTAAATGTTTTCCATATTTAAAATCCCAAGGGTTATTAGAAGACGTTTTAAATTCTACATCACCTCCTCTTTCTAAAACCAGTGTTTTTAGTCCACCTTCTGTTAGCTCTTTGGCTGCCCAGCCTCCACTAATGCCAGATCCAACAACAATGGCATCAAAAGTATTTCTTTCAGTTTGTGTTTTCATAAAAATTTTATCTAGTAGCCCAAGCTTTTTGGTTAGGTTGTAAGTTTGTAATTGCCTTATACTTTCCTGGTACAGGATTATAAGCTAACATTTGTGTAGCACCAATTTCTGAAGTACAATAGCCTTCGATTGTTAATGTTTTTAAGATATTAAAAAATGATCGACCTCTTATTTTAGTATCTATCTTTGTTAATAAACTATTAGAACCATTATCACTATCAAGGTTTTCTAGCATTGTTATTTTTTGTGCTGTTGTGCAGTTTTCAAAATCATTTTCATAATCACTTACAGCAGTATCTTGCAAATCATTTAATCCATTAAAAAAACTATTAAATTCTTTGTTAGATGAACAAAACTCCATAAAATTAATAATATAATCTTGTACTTTCGCTTCTTTTGCGCCGGGTGTATCTGTAGTTGGTATAATAACATCTACCAATTCTGAAATTAAACTTTCATAATCTTTTAGTTTTCCTCTGTTAGATGTTCCGTAAAAAAAATTAATGCCTTTAAAAGAAGCGATACTAATACCTGTAAGGGCTAAAATACCTCCTATTGCTTTTCTTCTGTTCATAATTGTTTTTTAGTTTTTTTCAAAATTTATAGTTGTTAGGCTGCTCTTTTTGAGCGTTCCCAATTCACAGATTGTGATTTTTTCATATAACGAAAAAACCCTAAAACAACCGATAAATTCATTATAAAAAAGTAATAGGGTATAAATAGAATTTTAATTCTGGTTTCTCTATTTTCTAAAAACCAACCCAATAATGCTGCAGCATAAAAAAGCACTTGTAACCAAAAAAATATAGGATACATTTTAAAAGTAAACAAACCTTCATTTACAGCTAATATTGATAAAACAGGGATTAAAAGAATTAAACACAAAGGCGTTAAACTCCAACGTAAAACCCGATGTGATATGTATTGAAATGATAGTGTACCATATTTAAAAACATTTAATAAAGAACGCAACCTTACAATAGATTGAATGCCTCCTGCAGAAATTCTAATTTTACGTTTTAATTCCTCCTTTACGTTGGCAGAAGCAGTTTCTATAGCATACGCATCAGGATCATATTGAATGGTATAGCCATCCTGTGCAACACGTAATGAGATGATAAAATCATCGAGAATCGTATCTTTTTCTACGTGTCTGTACAATTCGGTTCTTATTGCAAATAATTCACCGGCAGCACCCACTACAGAGTATAATTCTGCATCCCATTTTTTTAAGGTAGATTCATATTTCCAATACAACCCTTCACCCGCACCAGAAGCTACATCAGTTTCTTTATCCACTATTCTTTTTTCGCCCGAAACACACCCCACCTTTGGACTGCTAAACAGATTAACAATGCGTCTAATAGATTGTTTACCCAAGTTGGTGTTGGCATCACTAAAAATGACAATGGGGGTTTTTACAAACTCCATACCACGATTCATAGCACCAATTTTACCATTTCGTGCATCTAAATGATGTACAGTTGTATTGGGATATGCGTTTAGTAAATCTGGTGTGCCATCATCAGAACCATCTGTAACCCAAATAATATTTAATTTTTCTTTGGGATATTCTAATTCTAAAGAGTTTTTCATTTTTGCTTTCACATAATCTTTTTCGTTATATGCTGCAATAAACAAGGTTACCTCTGGTTCGTAAGTTGTATCTATAGCTTCTTTTTGTCCGATTTTAAAAATTCTTCTAATTTTAATAATTGCATATAATAAAATACCATAACCAACATATGTATAGACTATAATAAATAATAAGACCCAAAAACTGATTTCTAAATTTTTCATATTATTTTACTTTTTCCCAAACTTTGGTTTCATGATTATACTGTTTTAGAACTCTTGCTGGATTTCCTACAGCTACAGAATAAGGTGGAATATCTTTAGTTACAATACTACCAGCTGCTATTATAGAATGTTTACCAATCGTTACACCCGCAACTACCACCACATTTGCACCAAGCCAAGAATCATCTTCAATAACAATTGTTGATGTTGATACTCCTTGTACATGAATAGGTAAGCTTACATCTTCATAATTATGATTTAAGCCAGAAAGGGTGATGTTTTGCGCAAGTCTAATATCATTACCAATAACAACAGGTCCAATAATTGTATTACTCAATCCTATTTTGGTTCTATCACCAATAATAACAGGTCCAACACCATTATTTATTGCTGAAAAATCTTCTATGGTAGAATCTTCACCCAATTCAAATTTATTCCATGGCACCACATCCATTCGTGTTCTTGGCCTCACAATAGCTCCTTTTCCTTTTTTATGATAAAAAGGATTTACAAACCATTTAATCCATAATCTTGGTCTTGTTTGTTTTGGAATTAGAATAGACCAATGTACTAGTTTCTTTAAACTTTCATTCGATTTTATTTTTTCTTTTAGTCCCATTGTATAGTGTGTTTGGTTGCTTTTATGATTGCATCGTAAATGGCTTTTACATTATTTGGCCAAGTATGACTTTTAGCAAATTCTATTCTGTTTGCAATTAAGTTTTCTGAATTTTCAGCCAAAGCTTTTTCAATTAAAACCACATAATCTTCTTTTGTTTCACCCAAATACACGTTTTCTTTGAACATTTGCATTGCCTTGGTTTGTGTAGCAATAATGGGTTTTCCCATAGCTAAATATTCATCAATTTTTCTTGGGTAGTTGCCTATGGTTAAGTTATTTTTTAATTGCGGATTGGTAGCAATATCAAATCCTTTTACATAATTAGGCAGTTGAGACGCATCTTTTCTTCCTAAAAAATAAACGTTAGACATCTTGTGTAGATCTGAGTTTTTAAAATCTTTATCTTCAGGACCCACTAAAACAACACTCCATTCTTTTAGTTGTTCAGCAATAAACTCGAGTAATTTAATATCTAAACGTAAGCTGGTTAAAGAACCTACATAACCAATTACAGGTGATGGGATTTCTTTAAATTCATCTGGAATTTTTATGTCATCATCTGTATCACTAAAATGCGAAACATCACAGCCTTGACCAACCATATAACTATGTGAATTGTATTGTCTGCAAAATTCTTCAAAAAATTCTGAGTTCGTTAATACCACATCTGCTTTTTTAACTAATTGTGGTTCTATACGCTCGCCATGTTTTTGCCAATAAGGCACTTTTACCAAGTAATCGCGCATATAATATGCGTATACTTTGGGCTTTAGTAGTTCTTTTAAATGTAGCCCTAAGAACATAGAACTATCATTAAAAAGGATGAAATTTTTAAAATCCATTCTAGAAATTGCGTCCTTAATATCGTTTGCAAAAATCCTAGAATTTCTTTTATTTAGTATCTTAAATAAAGAATGTATTGGAACAGAATTAATAGATTCTACTAAAGATTTTGGATATAAATTCCATAAGTTGGTGCTAATTTCTATTAAATTATCTTCTTCACCATTTTTAATTCGGATTCTTTTTTGAATACTAACCTTATCCTTTTGACGCATAACAGACCTCGTCATTGGCGGATTCACATATAAAACACGATTGTTTTTAGCAAATTCTACTGCAATGTTTTTACAATTGCTACCAATTTCGATATCCCAAGCTTGAATACCAACCACGATAATGTCTTTACCTTTAATCATATCTTTATTTTTTAGAATTTTCAGAATCAATTAATTCATAGAGTTTTAAATACTCTTTTGCCATATTATGCCAAGAAAATTGTTTGCTACGTTCTAAGCCTTTTTCACAGAGTGATTTTTTATAGCTTTCGTCGTTTACTATTTTAATAATTCCTTGAGTAATTTCTTCAGGTTTAAAAGGATCTATAATATGGGCTGCATCATCGGCAACCTCTGGCATAGAAGAGGTGTTTGAAGTAATTACAGGTACGTTACAAGACATAGCTTCTAACATAGGAATACCAAAACTTTCTCTAAGTGATGGGTATAAAAACACATCACATTGTGCATAAATGGCAGGTAAATCGGTATTGATTACATAGCCTGTTAGCAAAATACTATCGATCAGTGCTGGGTTTTTAATTTCATTTAACAGTTTTGTTAACTCTGTTTGATCATAATCTAACATTACTAGTTTATGATTACTACCTGTTTCTTTTAAAAAAGCAGAAAAAGCTTGTAAAGTTCCTTTTGTGTTTTTTTTAGGATCTGTATTGCCGAGAAAAAAGAAAAATTGGTCTGGTAATTGGTACTTGTCTTTAACTCTTTTCAGTTCTTTTTTGTCGGTTATTGGTTTAAAATGCGCGCTTACCCCATTATAAATAGCATCTAGTTTGCGGTTGCCTTTAATCCCAAAAAATTCTCCAATTCTATTTTTCTCAAAATGAGAAACTGTAATTACTTTTTGGCTCTTTTTTACAACACGAGGCACTACTAATTTTCGATAAATATTGCCAAATTTTTGATATGTACTAGCGCTACTTGTTAAAATTTTCAAATAACTACTTTCCATATATATAATATCATGTAAAATAGTTATTAACGGAATATTTGTAAAAAAAGGTGCAGTATTACTGGTGCAATGTAGTACATCACAACCATATTTTTTGGCAGCTTTTGGTAAAGCTATTTGCTCCCAAGTAGGGTAAGGCCCTCCATTTAATTCTATAATTTTAAAATTAGATGTTTCTTTAAGAACTGAATGATCTTCATCTGGTTTCACAAAAATAAAATACTCATTTTTGTGGTCTAAAAGTTGAAGATTTTTAATCAATTCTAGTGCAACCATATCCATACCATGTTTTTTCTTACGGAAAAGTCGTTGTCCTTCTATACCTATTTTCATAATGCACTATTTTAAAAGTTAATTGCGTAATAACTCATTATTCTTTTTTTAATTTTAGTATATATAACTACCTCTATAAGATACGAAAAGAGAAACATTAAAAGAAGATATAATGTGTATTCAATAATTTTATTATTGATAAAACTTAAGTAAGTAGCTTCGACCACTAAATAATGATGTGATATGTAAATTACATAAGAAAAAGGTGCTAAATACTTAAAGATTCCGAATAATTTATCAAAACCAAACCAGTTTAATTTGTTCCATATAATTCCGGCAAACATGGCTAAAAAGGCAAAAGTAAAATGCCTTAATTCGATAAAAGGAAATGCCACTAAAGGATAATTATATACTTTGGTATATTCAAAATTGATGTATAAATTCACTCCTAAAAGCCCTAATAAAAAGAGTAGCACATAGGCGTAGTTTTTTATGGATGTAAATGTGTATGTTTCGCCCTTTAAATACGTTTCCGCAAATCGTACTCCAATCCACCAAATTGCAAAATACATGATAATCCTATTTAAAATAAAAGGATAAAAGAGATATGAAATTGCTGCTGTAATTGTTATCATATTTACCCAAGTATTTAGTTTAGAGGGTTTTATTCGATCAGATAAAAGAAAAAATAGCATATAAAACCACCATTCATAAGAAAGCGACCAAAGCACTCCATTACCCATATAAGTAGCAGAAATTACATTTGGTTTTAACGAAATGACATCTTGAAGCATGAATAAATTTCCTAAAAGAGTTGTTATTTCAACATTAGCAAAGTTTCCTTCAGCATAACATTTTATGAGATAAGCTAATAAGAAAATAAATAAAAGTGGAATATAAATACGAACAAATCGTTTTAAAAAGTAAGTTTTAAATGATTTGTTTGGATTTTTCTCCCAAGTATATTTTATCACAAAACCACTTAATATCAAAAACATAATTACTGCTTCAGAACCAAATCGAAAGAGAATACCAATATTTATACCTAAAACATATATTTTTTGAGGTAGCATATGAAAAAGCACCACATAAAGCGCCGAAAATCCTCGTATGGCATCTAATTTTTCTAGTTTATGGTGTTTCATTAGGGGAGCTTAAAAATATTCTGATTTCTTATTTTGGATTTATATCCTCTGAGGTCGAGGTATGTTGTGTGTGAATAAATGTTTTATTGGCTCCTTTTATTTTAAGCAGTGATAATAACATCATAAACATCCCTTTTGGTAAACTTGCTAAAGCACCCAATGTTTTTAGATTGTAAAATGATTTTGGTACAGAAAATACAAATGATAAGATACAAGCTGATGCTAAAATAATCCAATATTTGGCGTATATCTCTTCAATTTCAAAAATGTAGTTTGCTATAATAAAAACAGTACTTAATACTAATACTGCACCCAATAATAAAATTCTTGGAGGTTGCACGAACTGAATCGCTTTGTCAAAATAATCTATATTTCCCTTAAGAAGTAAATGTTTAATTGCACTTAAAATATCTTTTCTAAAGTAGTGAAATTGAGCAGAGAGCCATCTACGACGTTGATTGCCAAAAACTTCGGATTTTTGAATTTTTTCATCATATACAACGGCATCATCTAAATACACAATTTTACGCCCTTCTTTTAGCATTTTTAATTCAATCTCTTTATCAAAACCACCAATGGCAGTAACAGTAGCCATTAACGATTTAAAATATTGATATCGAAACGCCATACCAGAGCCAATAATGGCAGATGAAAGCCCTAAGACTCTATGTCCTTTTCTAAAAATATTATTATTTATTTCTTCGCTAATGGCATCTAAAATCGCCCAAGAATTGTTTACATTTTTCGCTGTTCTATGGCCTTGTACCGCAATAAAATCATATTCGAAAACAGCATTAATTTTCTTTAAAAAATCAGTTGCCATAACATTATCTGCATCTAAAACTACAGCAATATCATAATCAGTATCAAGTGCAGCCATTGCTTTATTTAATGCTTTTGATTTTGTGCTTTTTTCAAAACTAACTTCAATTAGCTTTATTGGCAATGTTTTTAAGGTAGCTAGAGTTTCTTTTTGAAAAGAATCTGCAATAATCACAACATCATATAAATCTGAAGGATAATCTTGTTGTAAGGCTAAATTTGCCACTTCTATAATGACTCCATCTTCTTTGTAACCTGGCACGAGAACTGCAATTTTTTTCATATTTCCATTATCGGAATATGTTTTTTGCCTGTAAAAAAGGCTGGCTACTGAAAAAATAAAAATATAGAGTGTTGCTAAACCTAAAAGGCTTAGCAAAATGATTTGTATGATATGAAGTACTAACATAGTAAATAGTAATTGGTTGATTGACTAATAAGAAAATGCGCAACTATAACGCTTTATTTTTTCAGTTTTCTTAGTTTATTACGAACCTTTAAGCCAAATTCTCTTAGAAATGGTAAGTGTTTTCCGCTTTTAAGATTGTACATAAAAGATTCTGATTCGAATATCATTTCAAAATTTGCAGTACATAAAACAGGTTTTTTAGAAATTCTATTAATTTCTACTGCTTGATGATATTCGCTTTCTATGAACAATACATAAGGTTTAGACATGTAAGCTTTGGCCTTATGATCTCCATGATTATTTGCTTTTTGACGAGCAGCCATATCTGGTAAATCTAACATTACCAAATCATTATATTTTATATGGTTGGCCGCTAACCAAGTTTCGGTTTCTTTTCTGTATTTTTCTAATCGAGAGGTTACAATAGTGCCAATTTTAGCACCAGGAATAAATAAAGGAGGTGCGTTTAGAATAAAATCGATGTACTTTTCGCCATCATCATTTTGCTCTGGCAAAGGGTCTGCGCACAAAACGCCATCTATATCAAAACACGCTTTTTCTAGAGAGGTATGGTTTAGAATATTCCATTGAAAATAGCGTGGTAAGGGTACTATTTCAAAAAAATAATCAACCATTTTTTCTTTGCCAGGAATAATGTAGATAGCACAATAGTTTAAATCGAACTTATCTTCAAGATGTTTTAATTTTTCTTTACATTCTATCATAGCAGAGCCAGAAGCAATGCTATCATCTACCACTAAAACTTTTTTGTAGGCTCCTTCCTCAAAAAACTGACTTCTTGCACCTGCCTTGTAAATATGGCCGTTTAAAAACGAATCGATATCTGTGTACGGTCTATTAAGATAAAGTGATAATAAGTTTGCAGGGAGCATACCACTTCTTGGCACACCAACTATTAAATCGAAATCACGTGGAATAATACTTAATCCTTGTAGTATAGTGTTGTTTAAGTCCTTTATATTTCTATAATTCATACTATTTATTTTAAGAGGTTTATTTGGTTGATATTTTGTGTTAAAGACTATTTGAAGTCTTTTTATGCTGTAATTAATTTGTTTTCTATTATTTCTTCTTCAAAAGTTTCTGGGGTAGACATGATTGCCATTGAAGCATAAAATAATAATGCTGTGGGCATACCGCCTAATATTGCGTTTCCATAGGAAGCTAACATTACCCCTGCCATTCCTGAAATAAGCGCACTCATTTTTATTTTTGTGATCGGATCTCTAATTCTGAACATTACTTTGTAAGACGCCATTCCGAGCACAAAAAATAAAACAAACAAGTGATAGGTTAAACCGATAACACCCAATTCTGCCCAAATTAAGACGTACCAGCTGTCTGTAGCTACATTCGATAGAAATGCATGTGGTAAAAAACGTTGTGCCTTGTCTCCTGCATGACCAATTCCTCCACCAAAAGGTCTAGAAGCAAGATATCCTTTTAAAATTTTTTGATTATCTAGTCGTACTTGTAATGATTTATTATTAGGATCAAAGGCACCTCTCATTCTTCTTATCTGATCATTACCATTTCCAATGGTGGTAAATTTAAAAAAAACGAAAATGAGCGCTACAAACACTACACCAGTGCTAAGTATTTTAATGTTTTTTCTCAGTACAAAAAATGTCATAAAACCAGCAAAAGGAACTGCTATAGAACCCCTAGTACCAGATATCATCATACCGTATAAGCCTAAAATTCCTATTGTAAGAAAGACTATTTTAGGAAGCCCTTTTTTAGCCATAGAATAAATGATAAATACAACGCCTGCATATCCTTGATTGCCACCAAATTGGCCTGCATCACTAAAAAATGAGAATACTCTTAATTTACCAAATAGTATATGAGTTTCTGCTCCACCATTATCGAGCCAAGCTTTTTCTGCATAATCAACACCAAAAACCATTTGACCAAATCCTTTAAGGGTTGCTAATATTGAAAACGCCCCCCAAACGTATAAAAATGTATCTAGCTTTTTATTGTTATCAACGAGCATAAAGGTTAAAATTACAAAGAAAAAGAAGTAAAAACCTATTCCTCTCCCTGCTATCCAAGGCTCGATCATTCTTGCCTCAGGATTTACGATTTGAAAGATGCAATACAACAACCAAATGCCGGCTAAAATTGTAATGGTTTTGTTTGCAGGAGACCAATCCACACGTTCTTTAAATCTAGAAAAAATAAGGGCTAAAAAAGTAATAATCATAATACCATCAATAGCAAAGCCTAAAGGGAGTCCTTTAATATATCTACCAATACCAAGTATTACAAAATTAAGACCAATAGCTGTGTAAAAACCTAAAATAGGATTTTTGAACAATAAATTTAAATATACCGTACCAAATACAAGTGCTAAAAAAATGCCTACACCAACTATTTTAAGTTTAGAAAGAATTAGCGCAACAAATAAAATTCCTACAAGAAACAATACAATATTCTTAGGATTTACCAAAGCAGCAGAACCAGGTGTTTTTTCAAAAGGGTTTATATTATGATTATTTGTATTCAATATACTTATTTATGATTTTCTAAAATTAGGCAAACCGATTCTTTGTTACTTTATTGATTAGGGTTTTGTAAAAATCAATTCCACTGGAAAAAATTTTTCTATAGGATAATGTTAATTCTTTATTTAAAAAATACATGCCCATTAAAATGCCTATTAACGTAAATAATATCGAGGCAACAGCGACAAGTAGTAAGGATTCAAAAATAAATATGGCTATAAAATCTCCTATTACATTTGCGGCAACCATTACAAAAACTTTAATTGCATTTATATTGGGTTTATTAATACTGTCTAAACCAATACCAGTCATTCTATCAATAGGTAATAACAGGCCATATATAGAAAATACTCTTACAATAGCAACCACATTAAAACCTGTAACAGGATCTACTTCTAAATATTGATTTCCTGAAAGAAGGTAGACTAATAATTCAGCAAAAATAAAAGTGAATATGCTCATTAATATAAATAAATAAGTTAGCGCACCCGAGTATGTATAAAATAATTTTCTTACTTCATTTACTTTGCCCTGAACACTGGCTTTAGACATTTTAGGAAATGCGGTAGCTACAAAACTACGTAAAGGAATTTGTTGTAATTCTGTTAGTTTTAAAGGAATACTATAAAGTGCAACTGCTTCGTTTCCCAAAGGGCTTAAACTTAAAATTAAGGTATCTGCACTTCTTAGTAAGTTACTTCCTATTAGTGTAAACGTGGTATATTTACCAAAATCTAATAATGTTTTATTGGTAACTGACGTTGCTTTTGTTATTAGTTTTGTGCCATCCCATCCTAAAATTATGGTAATGAAAGATGTAAATGCATTTATTATAATTAAAGCGATGACTAATTGATTTAATGTCATTTCTATAAAAAAGAAATTTATCAAAAGGGTTAAAAAAAATAGACCACTATTAAGCGATTTAACAATTAATATTTTCCCGTATTTTCTGTCAGCTTGTAAAACAACTAATGCATTGTTCCATGGAAGGTTTAAAAATGCGAGTAGGGGATACCATTTAAAAAATAAATTATACCCAGAATTACGAATTGCCTCGTTAAAAACCGTATTGCAAAACACTAAAATAGCTGCTATAAAAATGGTTGCTGCTAGGCCAATTAAAGCGTTAGAGCCTATTAGTTTGTTTCTTGAGGTTTTATCTGCACCAGATAAAAAACGTATTAAACCGGTATTGGTTATGCCAAATCGAAACATTTCTACAAAAGAGCCGCCCGTTATAAATAAAACCCATTCCCCAAAAACGTCTAATGATAGGCTTCTTGCTAATAAAGCAAAACCACCTATACCTAACAGAGCAATTACAACATTACCTGTTAATGATAAAAAGTTATCTTCTTGAACTATTTTTTTAAGCATTTTCATCCGTTTATTTTCAAATTTGTGATTTTGAAAAAAATTGAAACTTAAATATTGCTTTAATTTTTTTTCTGAATTTTGAGCGTTTTTTTGGTAAATCGCCTAACATAGATTCTACCTCATTTATATTTACTCCATTAACCACTATATTAAGTTTAGAACCACAAACATCTCTTAAATTACGAATTGCAGATTCATCTGCATCTGACCAAGCTCTATTTGCTCTACAGACTAAAATATCTAAATCTGCGTTAGCCATTAAGTCTGTTGGGTAATTAGAGTAAATTATTGCGGGCATTTCTATAATAATAAAGTCTACTTCATTTTTTAAGGTGATATTATTAGACTCAAAAATATCAGTATAACTTTTAGCATTGTAAAAATCATTATTTAACTCATAAAAAGTATATTCTGAAGGTGTAAGGTAATTAGATGCATCTGCCAAGAAAGAACTGTTACCATCGATACGAGGATCTGGATACCCTAATATTTTGTTTAAAATTGGTGATTTTATACTCTGTTTAATGGTTTCTTGTTTTTGCTTATAATTAAGGAGTATTATTTTTTTACCTTCTTGTTTAAAAGTTTTTGCAATATTACCAGCAATAACTGTTTTTCCTTCTAATTTTTGTGTGCTGAAAACAATAATAACTTTTGGTTTTTTAGTTGAATTCTGTGTACCAAAAAATTGAAATATATTTTGAGTGATAATTTCGATGAGTCGTTTTTTAATAAAATTTAAATTAAAACTCCCCGGATTTAAAATTATTTTAGGAATCATACCTAAAGATGCGAAGCCAGTTTTTTTGCTAGCACTTGAAGAGTTCTTAAGAGAATCATCAAAATATTCCATAACAAAAATTATTCCCAATGTTAAAATACCTCCTAAAAATGCGGCAGCAATAATTAATACAGCTCTTTTCGTTGGATTTGGAGATACAGGGAAATATGGAATATCTATAGTTTTTAAATCTGAGGATAATTCGCTGTCTTGTAATTTTAATTTGGCTAAGTTTAAACCATGAAGAATTTCTAAATACCCCTGTTCAGATACCGAAATTTCACGTTCTAATCTTTTCATATTTGCACCAGCGGGCGCATAATTTGAATAAGTCTCTTGAAACTCATCATTTTGCTTACTAAGTACTTTTATTTTAGCTTTAAGGTTTTCTACTTCAACCACATTATTCATCCAATCAGGAAGAATTTTTGATATAGGTAAACCATCGATTGAGTTTTGGTATGAATATAATTCGTCTACCCCTTTTTTGATATCTATAATTAATTGTTCAGCTTGCGTTTCTAATTGGGCTACTTTTTTTAAACTTTCTGCTTTGTTATCAGACCCAATTTCTGCCTTAGATAGCGCAATTTTGAAATTAAGATTTCCTAGTTTTTTCTTTTTATCAAGAATGGTGTTACTCTTTTCTTGAATAACCTCTTGCATTTCTAATTTCTCTTCTAGCCTTCTTGTTCCTGCTTGTAAACCAGCCAATTCAGCCGTGTTTTTTTTGAAGTCAACCTGCATATCTTCTCTAACTACAGCAACTGCTTTACTTTGCTCATAATAGTTTATGATGTTAGAAGTTTTACTAAATTCAAGAAGTTTATCTTCTGCTTCTTTTAAGCTAGTTTTAGCTTTGCCTAACTCATTTTCAAAATATTTAACAACGGCGTCAGATCTATTTTCTTTAATGTTTTTGTAATTTTTTATACAAACACGGTTATACATAGCAAGTGTTTGCTGACAAATACCTGGGTCATTAACAGTATAACTTAATTTAATTAAATCGCTACTATTAATTCTTTGTGCCTTTATTTTAGAAATGGCATTTAAAGAATAATGTTTGTCTTCATCATAGCTTAATATTTCATAAATAAAATTATCATTACTACTTTTCATTAAAGCAGTTAAATTGTCGACGGTTTTTTCGTAATTATTTCTATCTATTTGTTCTGGAAATATATCTTTTTCTAGAGGCTCGTTGCTAAATGTAGTATTTGTGTATGTGTTATTTCCTTTAGCTACATAGTTATAAATGTCTTTTGGAATTTTCTTTTGAAATTCGTCAAATAATTCTTTAGAAATGTATTTAGGATTTGCTTCTGGCAACATGAGGTGAAGGGTTAGTAAACGAATAGCAACCTCTTCTTGAGTTTCTCTTGAATTAATAATGTTTATTAAGTTATCGAACGCAGTATTTGTGGCTTGATAATTAAATGTTTTATCCATTTCTATGGATGAACCTGTTGCAAGACCTGTGTATAGAATAGTTTGTGAAGAGTACTCAAATGAAGGATTCATGGTAAGTAAAATCACCAAACAACCCAATAAAATAGGCACTATTATTAATAGTACTATATGCCTTAATATCAATCGAACAAAATCAACTATTGTCATTTTTCTAATTTGAATTAGTGAAACCAAATGCAAAACCAGCCATATCTTCTAATATTTTTTTGACGGTAATAAACTCAGACATTGCTTTTTCATAATCTGCCTCCATATTTGCAGTCATACTATTAATTCTTACATATTCGGATATGGCTACCACGCCATTTCTAAATTCTTTTTCAACCATTTCCATATTTACCCTTGCATCTCCTAAACTTTTAGATCGTATTTTAAGTATTTTCTGTTTTAAAATTAAATCTTGATAAAGTCCAATAACATTTTGTCTTATTTCTTCTTTTGTAAATTCAGCCATACTTTTGGCCTCATCAACCTCTAATCTAGCCAATTTTATTTGATTTTTTCTGTTGAAAAAATCGAATATTGGAATCTTTAAATAAACACCTACACTATAGTTAAATTGACGAGCTGTTGTTAAAGCGGCAGTTGTATTAATACCATCATTATCGGTAGCAAAATTGCTTAAATTACCATATCTAGTATCTGCTTGTACCCCAAAGTTACGTGTCCAATAAATACGTTCTGATGCTAATGTAGATTCTTTGACTCCTATATGTTGATTTCGAAAATCAACCATAGCGCTGCGTTTTAATACAGAGTCTAAGATTACATTAAGAGGTGGGAACTTAAATTCGTTGGTGTTTAATAAATTATCATCAGATTCAGAAGTTTGAGCATGGGTATTGCCAAACGCTAAAAGAAACAAGCTTAAAATAGATAATGTATTAAAAAATTTCTTCATTTTTAATTTTAATTTACACGGTGTCTGATTGAAATAAAGCAGGTATTGTTCTTAGAATAAGTTTAATGTCGTACCAAAAAGAATAGTTGTCTCCTTCAAACTGATCTGCGTATTCGTTATCTAAACGCATTCTTTCTTCTTCAGACATTTTGCCTCCTTTACCTCTTAATTCTACCTGCCACAAGCCAGTAATGCCTGGAGGTGCTAAAAATCGTTTTGATAAATCATCACCAGTGAGTACTTCTGCTTCATAAACGGGTAGTGGTCTGTTGCCAACAATAGACATATCTCCTTTTAACACATTTATAAGTTGAGGTAACTCATCAATGCTCGTGTTTCTTATGAATTTTCCAACTTTCGTAATTCTTGGATCATCAACAATTTTCACAAAAGTTGAATCGTTTTTAGCAGCTTCTCTTTTTTGAACATTAAACCAATAATCACAAATTTGATGTGTATCGATATACATAATTGGCGAACAAAATTCACCTTCAGGTAACTTATTACATTTAGGACAAGGAATATCTAAAGAGCTGTCTTCTGTTTTTACGTTTTCTTTTTTGTATTGATTTTTTTCTGCTGCTAATTTCTTTAACAATTCGTCAGAGCCTGTTCGCATTGATCTTAATTTATAAAAATCAAATGTTTTTCTGCCTACACGTTTAGAAATATAATACACTTTACCTTTTGATTCTAGTCTTATCGCTAAAATAATTAGTAGTAAAAATGGAGATGCTACGAGAAGCACAGATGAAGCTACAAAAATATCAAAAAGACGTTTTGAGGTAGGCATTTTGTAATTTTCTGACTGAATTTTTTTATTTATTTTTTGAGATTTTGGTTTTTTATGTGAGCATAAATATTCAACTCTGTTTAAAATATCTTTAGGGTTGGTAACAGATGGCACATAAAAATCATCAATATGTTTTTTTAAAGCCGATTTGTAAATTTCTACATTAAATTCTTTACAGAGTATAACGAAAGGAATTACATCGTATTCCATTTGTGCACGTAGCCAATTGTAGAGAAAAAAACCAGTATTACCCGGCAAATAATAATCACATATTATTGCATCTATTTTTTTATTTGACTGTAAATATTTGGTAGCTTTTATACTGTTTTCTATAGTTGTAATTGAAAAATTATCATTTTCTGCTACAGTAAAATAGTTAAGAATATTACCTATATATAAAATGTTAAGTTTTGAGCTCATATATGCTAATTAATTTATAATTTTAATTATTACCACTCAATTGCATAATGAATTGGATAGAGATTCTTTTTAACTAATTCTTCTAACTCTTCTGGGTTAAATGGTTTTGTTAGATAATCTTGTGCGCCAAGTCTATAACATTTTATACGTTCTTTACTCTCTGCTCTACCAGATAACATTACAACTGGGGTGTGTTTTGTAAAACCTCGTTGGCGCACTTTGGTTAAAAATCCATAACCATCCATATCTGGCATTTGAATATCGCATATAATAAGATCTGGTATATTACCATCAAGCCATTCTAAAGCTTCTAACGGATTATACTTGGTAATTACCTCATAATCTAGCGATAGAAAATTTTGTAACAACATACAAATACTTACTTCATCGTCTAAAACTAATATTTTTTTCTTCATTTTTTATTTTTTCGTTAATTTATAGTCATTCATTAAGTCATAAATAACCTCTTTAGCCAGAACGTTACAGTTTTTAATAGTTAACTCTAATTCAGCTGTGTTTAAGCTATCTAGTGCAGATTCATTCATTAACAACAATTGTTGTTCTAGTTTAAAAGCACCAAAAAAATGCACTGTTGGCTTAATTTTATGTACTTCGTTTTTTATTCTTAAAATGTCGTTATCTGAAAAAGCAGTATTGATTTCAGTAATAAATTTTGGTATTTGGTCAATAAATACCTCGATCATTTTTAAGATTTGATCTTCATTGCCTCTGCACATTGTACTTACATCTTGAAGGTTATAAGAGGTAGTATTTGAAAGATTAGAATTTGGGGGGTAGTTCATAATAGTAAAAATTTAATACCATATAGTTTAAAGATACAATTTAAATTTTAAAAGTAGCCTAATGCTTTTAAAGTTTAAATTATATATGTCTTGCTATAATTTGTATCTGGTTGAATTATATTGATGATTGATAGTTTAAAATATCTTAAGTTATATATTTGATTGGTTTTTATAAAAAATTTACGTGTATTATAAATACAAGTCAGTTTAAAACATAGATTTTCCCAAAAAATGGAAATATATTTTTTTTCTTTTAATTTGGTTTTTTTGTTTGCTTTAATACAAGTAAAGGCCTTACTTATTTCTGGAAAATATGTCTTACTAATTGAGTCAGCATACTCTTTTCTGAATGTAGAAAAATTCATAAATTAATATTATAGGGGATATTACCCACTAAAGGTACAAAATTTTGAAAAAATAAATACATTGTTATAAAAAAAACTAATTTTAATTTTTTTATTTCTATCAAATTCATAGATTTATAAGGAATTTTATTTGTAAAAGTATCTTTTTTAGCTCATTTTAGATACTAATGACTTGACTGTAAGTTTAGTAATTAAAATAAAAAAAGATTGCTTGCTCTTTTTCGATAAAATTCACGTATCTAGATGTAGAAATACCATTAATAATAAGTTTTAGATAATTATAGGTATATAGAAATTGGATAAAAAGTAAACGATCTAAATAATGAGGCGATTGGGTTGATTAGGTTTTAATGATATCATATTATGGAAAATAAAAGTAACATCAGTTTAAAAGGTAAAAAAGTACTTGTTGTAGATGATAGTATGATGAACAGAATGGTAGCGAGTATTATATTAAATGATTGTGGAGTAATTGTTTCAGAGGCTGTTGATGGAGAACAGGCCGTTAGTTTTCTAAAAAACAATACCTGCGATTTAATTTTAATGGATCTTCAAATGCCTCTTTTAAATGGTTTCCAAGCCACAGAAATTATTAGAAAAGAAATGCAAATAAATACGCCTATAATAGCATTAACTGGAAATTTTATAAAAGAAGAAAGAGAAAAATGTCTTGAAATTGGCATGAATTACTATAAATCTAAACCCTACGATAGAGATGTTTTTATAGATATGATAAACAATTATATACTTTAAGAGTATACAACATTTAAATAGTAAGAGATCTTTTAGATTTTAATTAAATTTTGTACACGTCCATTGATCTGTTAATGCAAGTAAAATGTATTATTTATAAGATATTATAAAAGGTTTTTAAACCAATACCATTCGTCAACACTTTCTTTCTGTTTAACTTGACGAACGTTTCAATTAACTCGATTTCTAGAGAATAAAAACTTGTATTTTATAGTTTTGCATTGTCTTACGATAACCCTAAATTAAATTTAAAATAAAAAAATACCAGATTATGAAAACTTTTCCCTACAATTTATTAGTAGTATTACTTTTAATTTTAAGCGCTTGCAACAATAACTTTCCTCCAGAAGAAGATTTAACTCCTGAAACAACAACCATTAACAATTTAAGAGCGAGTGATAATTTTAACTGGAGTAATGCCAACCAAACCAAAATAGCTATATACACAAAAGATAATGCGAATAACCCTGTGCCAAATGTTAAAGTTAGTATTTGGACCAATTTAGAAGAAGAAGGTGGAAAAGAAATAACAAATGGTGTTACTAATGATCAAGGAGAATTTAGTTTTGATTATAACTTCGAAGCAGATATGACCGAGGTTGTCTTAAAAACAGATTTTATAGGTTTTATCCCAGAGATAAAAGTACCTATAGAAAGTGGTAACATATATTATACATTTGGTGGAGAAAACAGCCAAAAAGTAAGAGGAAGTACAAAAAATAACGGAATATACAATAAGGTTGAGAATACCCTAAAGAAAAACTTTAATGCCAATGTTAATATCAATTATATTGGGAGTTATGATGGAAATGGGGTGCCAGACTATTTAGAAGAAGAAGGAGATTACATTAGCGCAGAGTTTTTAAATGATGTGAATATAGCTTTGCCAGAAAACAGACCTGTTCCAGAATATCATCCTGAATATTTAACAGGTGTAAATGAACAAAATCTAGTTATTTTAGATGATGCGGATGTGTGGGTTACTTTTGTTTCTGAAGGCGCAGGTTATAGAAATGTACTTGCCTATTACACTTACGATAGAGATTTTCCTCCTACAACGCCACAAGATATTAAAGATTGTTATGTAATTTTTCCTAATGCTTCATTCGAGTATTCCGGAGGTGGGTTACGTTCAGGAGATAAAGTTTATCTAGGTACTTTTACAAAAAACACTGTAGTTGGTTGGATGTTAATGAGAAATGGATGGCAAGGGCCATCGCAGCAATCTACAGAAGGTAGAGGTTTGTTGTATTCAAATTTAGAGTTAAATCCAGAAGAAGATATCGCACATCGTCAGCACTCTGTACTACTTTTAGATGATAAAAGAGACGTTATCTTAATTGCTTTCGAAGATTTAATTAGACCAGGAGGGGATAATGATTTTAACGATGCTGTTTTTTATGCTTCTGCAAATCCTATAGAAAATGTTGAAATAGAAAATATTCAAATATCTAATCCAGATCCAATAGATACAGATAGCGATGGCGTTTACGATGGTTTTGATGATTATCCAGAAGACCCTGAGTTAGCCTTTAATAACTATTACCCTAATAGTAGCGGTTTTGGTTCTTTAGCCTATGAAGATTTATGGCCATCTAAAGGAGATTATGATTTTAATGATTTAATTATAGACTATAATTTTAATAGAATTACAAATGCAGAAAATAATGTAGTTTCTGTAGAAGGTAAATTTGCTGTGAGAGCAATTGGAGCCAACTATGAAAATGGTTTCGGTTTTACAATTGAAGGTGTAGATCCATCGTTGATAGAATCTGTAACTGGCACCCAATACACAGAAGGATATATACAAAACAATGCTAATGGCACAGAAGCGGGCCAAAGTAGCGCAACGGTTATTGTGTTTGATAATGCAAAAAACCACGGATATGCGAATACTAGACAAAATCAGGTTTTTAGACAGCCTGATACTTTAACGGTAAAAATAAATTTAACCACACCAATAAATCCAAATGTATTTGGGCTCGCGCCTTACAATCCATTTATAATAATTAACAAAGAAAGAGGTAAGGAAGTACATTTAGCAGATTATGCTCCGAGTGATTTGGCAGACGTATCTCTTTTCGGTCAATCTGCAGATGATACCAGAGTAAACATTGGTAAATATTACAAAACATCAGATAATTTACCTTGGGCACTTAATTTCCCTAGTAAATTCGAATATCCAATCGAAAATGCTAGTATAGATACTGCTCATTTAAATTTTATTAATTGGGTTTTAAGTGAAGGGTTTGATCATAAAAATTGGTATAAAAACGAAACTAATTACAGGAATAATAGTAATATTTATAATGAATAAATATTAATTCTTTCTTATAAAATAAAAGAGGTTGTGTAAAATTCACATCCTCTTTTTGTTTTAGGGTATTAGATACCCAACAAAAAAACCGTAACAAATAAATGTTACGGTTCTTGTACTGAAGGCGGGACTTGAACCCGCACGGCCATTACTGACCACTGGATTTTAAGTCCAGCGTGTCTACCAATTCCACCACTTCAGCATTGGTATTATAAAAAATAGAGCGAAAGACGGGATTTGAACCCGCGACCCCCACCTTGGCAAGGTGATGCTCTACCCCTGAGCTACTTTCGCAGTCATAATTTTATGAACTTAAACTCACTTTTTAAAACTTTTAAAAAAGCCTAAAGCTGTAAGCGGTTGCAAATATAATAAGTTTTAAATACCTAGCAAATACTTTTTGTCTTTTTTAGTAATTATATTTAATTTTTATGTTCTCAGATTTTGAAATTGACTAAAAACAATTCATATTCATCTTTTTATGGAGCAGGATTAGGAATAGCAGTATGCACTTCTTCAATCTCTGTTAAAATTTCATCAGATAAATCAATATAAACAGAATTAATGTTTTCTTTTAACTGACTAATTTTTGTTGCCCCTATAATATTACTAGTTACAAATGGCAATTGATTCACAAAAGCCAAAGACATTTCTGTTAATGTTAATTGGTGTTTTTTTGCAATGGCTTCATATCTTTTTACAGCCTCTAAAGAACCATCACCCATATACCTGGCAATAAATCTTGGAAACAATGTGCCTCTTGCGCCTTCTGGTTTATTTCCATTCAAATATTTTCCAGATAAAACACCTTGTGCCAATGGTGAGTATGCCAATAAACCAATATTTTCTCTTAGAGAAACTTCACTCAGACCAACTTCGTAGCCTCTGTGAATCATAGAATACGAATTTTGAATGGTTACAGGTCTAGGTAAATTATGTTGTTCAGCAGCCTGTAAATATTTCATTGTTCCCCAAGGAGTTTCGTTAGAAAGACCAACATGTTTTATTTTACCTAATTTAATAAGTTCTTGTAAACCTTCTAGAATTTCTAAATAATTTTCTACTTCGGCATTTGCTGCTTTTAAAGGAAAATCTCTTACTCCAAAACAGTTTACACCACGATTTGGCCAGTGTAATTGGTATAAATCGATATAATCTGTTTTTAAACGTTGTAAACTCTTATCAATAGCATCAAATATGTTTTCTTTGGATAGACCACCATTTCTAACATGCGCAGTATAATCTCCACCACCAGCAATTTTAGATGCTAAAACAACTTTATCTCTGTTGCCTGTTT
>TARA_R110002126_G_scaffold10527_6_pt1 | contig 44153 bp, 41 predicted proteins | sample TARA_R110002126 | Tara Oceans TARA_R110002126 (sample SAMEA4397536) | marine metagenome | biome: Polar Biome; feature: [DCM] deep chlorophyll maximum layer (ENVO:01000326); material: water (ENVO:00002006), including particulate matter (ENVO:01000060) such as... | depth 30 m | reverse complement strand
GATGCACAAGATCCAGGACCGCCCGATGGCGATCAACGGTCAGGTCGTGATCCGTCCGATGATGTATCTGGCGCTTAGCTACGATCACCGTATTGTCGATGGCAAAGGCGCTGTGACCTTCCTTGTCCGCGTCAAAGAAGCACTGGAAGATCCACGTCGTTTGTTGATGGATCTCTAAATAAAACCTGCGCGCGGGCAGAACGCCCGCGCCTAAATCGCAAAGGGGTCGACCATGACAGAAACGACAATACTCGCCGCCTACGGTCTGCTGGTTTTGCTGACCATCCTGCTACAGGTGCTGGGCGGAATGCAGCAACTTAGCCTTGGGTATCTTATCTCTTCACGCGATGAAACGCGGACCGTCAGCGGCATGACGGCGCGGATCGAACGTGCGCTGGCCAACTCCATTACGGCCATGGCTCTCTTTGCGCCCGCTATCCTTATTCTGGTGGTGCTTGACCGCACCAGCTCGGCCAGCCTTCTGGCAGCGCAGGTGTTTTTGATCGCCCGTATCATCTATCTGCCGGTCTATGCCTTTGGCATCCCTGCGGTGCGCACCCTCGTGTGGCTCGCCGGGTTTGCGGCGACGGCTATCTTGTACTTCCTCGCCCTTTAGAAACTGGACGCTGCGATGGGCCCCGAACTTACCGTCCTCATTCTCGCCGCGCTGGTGCAGGTGGTAACCTTCGTCATCTATGCCATCCCCGCCAACCTTGAATTGGGGATGGGGTATACCCTGTCTGCGCGTGACCGCGCCCCAACGCGCCAAATGTCCGACAGGACTGCACGGCTAGGTCGCGCAATGAACAACATGTTCGAGGCATTGATCCTGTTCGGCATCGCATCGCTCGTCATCCAAACCACGGATCAAAGCACCAGCTACACTGCACTTCTCGCCTGGGTGTTTATGGCCGCCCGCATCGCCTATGTCCCCGCCTACGCCTATGGGCTGCGCCCGGGCCGCTCGATCGTCTGGGCGGTTGGCTTTGGCGCAACTGTGCTTATGCTGATTGCGGCGCTCTTCTGACTTTCCAAATGGCCATAAATCCCGGGGGCGTGCGCTTGCGCACGGGGGCAGCGCCCCATAGCTTACTTTCCAACCGGCACGTTGCCTGAAACAAATAATCGCCCGACCTACCAAGGAGACCTTCCATGTCCAGCTACGATGTCATCATCATCGGCTCCGGCCCCGGCGGCTACGTATCCGCCATTCGTTGCGCCCAATTGGGCCTCAAGACGGCCTGTGTCGAAGGCCGCGAAACCCTTGGCGGGACCTGCCTGAACGTGGGCTGTATTCCTTCCAAGGCGATGCTGCACGCAACCCATATGCTGCATGAGGCGGAACATAACTTCGCCGACATGGGCCTCAAAGGCAAAAGCCCCTCGGTCGATTGGAACCAGATGCTGGCGTATAAGCAAAATACGGTCGACACGAACACCAAGGGCATCGAGTTTCTGTTCAAAAAGAACAAAATCGACTGGATCAAAGGCTGGGCCACTGTGCCAGAACCCGGCAAGGTCAAAGTCGGTGACGACATTCACGAGGCGAAGAATATCATCATCGCAACAGGATCAGAGCCAGCCTCCCTGCCCGGCGTTGAGGTCGACGAGAAAGTTGTCGTGACATCAACCGGCGCGCTGACCCTGAACAAGGTGCCCAAGAAACTGGTCGTGATCGGGGCCGGCGTGATCGGTCTGGAGCTTGGCTCCGTCTATGCGCGCCTTGGGTCCGAAGTCACCGTTGTCGAATATCTAGATGCGATCACGCCCGGTATGGATGGCGAAGTTCAAAAGAACTTGATGAAACTGCTGAAAAAGCAGGGCATCAATTTCGTCATGGGCGCTGCTGTACAACGCACCGACGCCACAAAAACCAAGGCCAAGGTCACGTATAAACTGCGCAAGGACGACAGCGAACACACGCTGGACGCTGATGTCGTTCTGGTCGCTACAGGCCGCAAGCCGTTTTACGACGGACTGGGCCTTGATGGTTTGGGCGTCGAGCTGACAAAACGTGGCCAGATTGCCGTGAACGATCATTGGCAGACTTCCGTCAACGGTATCTACGCGATCGGTGACGTGATCGAAGGCCCGATGCTGGCCCACAAGGCCGAAGACGAAGGCATGGCCGTCGCCGAGGTTGTGGCGGGCAAGCACGGGCACGTGAACTACGGCGTGATCCCCGGTGTGATCTATACCCACCCCGAGGTCGCCAGCGTCGGTGCCACCGAAGAGCAGCTCAAGGAAGCGGGCCGCGCCTACAAGGTTGGCAAGTTCAGCTTTATGGGCAATGCGCGCGCCAAGGCAGTCTTTGCCGGTGACGGCTTTGTCAAAATCATTGCGGACAAAGAAACAGACCGCATTCTGGGTGCGCATATCATCGGGCCAGCGGCTGGCGATCTGATCCACGAGGTCTGCGTTGCCATGGAATTCGGCGCATCTGCCGAAGACTTGGCCATGACATGCCACGCGCACCCCACCTATTCCGAGGCTGTCCGCGAGGCGGCATTGGCCTGCGGTGATGGCGCGATTCACATGTGATCGCTTGGGTGGGGTTCGCGCCCCACCCATCCAAACTCTCGGAAATCTCGAAATCCCGCGTGCTAAAAGCTGACTCTTGGTACCGCCCGTAGCTTTGTAGGGTTAGCGCCCTGCGCCACCGGATTTTGCTTCGTCCAACAACGCGTCTGACCGCGCTTCGACGGTCCGTTCAAGGCGCGTCATGAATTCATCCCGTGGTAGACCCGCGGGGATGGGATCCAGAAACTCAACCACTGCCACGCCCGGCCGACGGAATAGCCCCCGACGTGGCCAAAAATACCCGACATTCGTCGCGACAGGCACGCAGGTTTGCCCCATTTGCTCGTACAAGGCCGCAGTCCCCTTTTTATAGGGGGCAGACACACCGGGGGCCACTCGGGTGCCTTGGGAATAGATAATCAACTGACCTGCCTCAACGTGCCCTGCTTTGACGTCTTCCAGCATTTTCGCCACCGCCGCCCCGCGTTTGCCACGGTCAACGGCGTACATCTTCATCCGTTTTGCATATTGCCCGATCACCGGCGTCCACAGGATTTCCTTTTTCATGATAAATTTTCCCAGCGGCACCGCCTGAAAGATCATCATGATATCTAGGAACGACTGATGTTTTGCCGCGATCAGAACCTCACCCACCGGGGGTGTGCCGCGGACTTCGCAGCGCATGCCGACCAGATGTTCCGCCAGCCACATGATGAAACGGGAATAGCTTTTGCAGCAGACATAGGCACCGCGCAGCGAAAACATCGCCCACGGCGCAAAGGCGAGCCCGAAAATCGGCATGGCGATTGTGGACAGCGCAACAAACGCAAGCGATCGTATCCATTGGAGCATCAGGCAAGTCCCTTTAGTGTGCGTTTGGCAGCGGCACCCGTGGCGGCAAAGGCAACAGCCCCAGCCAAAATAGGGATCAACAAGGGGGCCAGCCAATGCCGCCCCTGAAAGCCAAGCCCCGTCAAAAATCCGCCAACGTCATCGGTGCTAGGCAGCAGTAACATGGCAAGCATCCCCAGCACCGTCCCCGCAGCGGCCCCTGTGAGGGCCCGAAATGTGAAACGTCGAATAAAGGCTTGGGCGATATAGCTGTCCGTGGCCCCGACCAGCCGCAAGACCGCAATCACCTGCGCGTTCGCCGATAGCGCGGCATTCGCGGCAAGCGTCACCATCGCCGCCAATGTGGCCGCGATCAGGATCGTCGACACCCACCCCAGCAGCTTTAGGCGCGATGCAGCTTGGACGAGCGGCGCGCGCCAGCGGTTATGATCGTCTAAAATGGCCCCCGGCACCTCGGCGGCCAGACGCAGCCGCAAGCCTTCGGGGTCCAGACCTTCGTTATCCTCGACGATCTCGATCAAGCGCGGAACCGGCAATGCATCGATCGCCAGTTCTTCGCCGAACCACGGGGCCAACAAGGTCTGCTGTTCAGCGTCCGTTAAGGCGCGGGCAGAGGCGACGCCCTTGGTTGTCTCAAGAATGCGCAGGGCCGCTTCGGTTTGGGCAGCGCGTTGATCGATGGGGGCGACCACCCGGATCGTCGCCGTGCGCGCAAGTTCCTGCCCCCAGATTGTGGCCAGCCGGCCCGACGCCAACGACAGAGCCAGCGCAAAGACCGCCAGAAACGCCATTGTCCCCGCCGCAAACAACGTCAGCTGCGCCGTAAATCCAGAAGGCGGCACCACGCGGTCCGCTTGCCGGTCACCAGTCCAAAGGACCGCAATGGCGACTTGAAACATGTTCACAAATCCGCCCCCGCAAGTTGAATGCGCCGGTTCGCGATGCGTAACACGCGGGCTTGCACATGCGCCTTGGTGGCGCGGATCAGACCAAGGTCGTGGGTCGCGATCAAGACGGTTTTGCCCATCTTGTTCAGCTCGATCAGCAGCCGTAGCAATCGTTGTGACATTTCCCAATCGACGTTGCCGGTCGGCTCGTCGGCCAATACTACGTCCGGCGACATGATCACCGCACGGGCCAACGCCGCGCGCTGCCGCTCTCCGCCCGACAATTCAGGGGGCAGCGCGCTGGCGCGATTGGCAAGCCCGACCCACGACAGCAGCTCTGACAGATCGTCGCCGCCGGTTTCCGCGTGCCGACCCGACACCGTTAAAGGCAGGCCGATATTTTCGGCGACAGACAAGTGGTTCAGGAACTGGCAATCTTGATGCACGACGCCCACGCGGCGGCGCACCATCGCAATGTCATCGCGGTCAAGGTTGCGCGCATCGCTGCCAAACAGCGTCACATGACCTGCCGTTGGCAACAGCGCGCCATAGCACAGCTTCATCAAAGTGGTCTTACCCGACCCTGACGGGCCCGTTAGAAAGTGAAATGAACCCGGTGCCAGCTTGACCGAAATATCGGACAACAACTCGCCTCCGCCGTAACTATAGGCCACGTTTTCAAAGTCGATCACACGCATATCCCATTTGCTTTGGACTGTTGTGCCTCAGCACCGCATGGGTTTCAATGCACCCGAACACCCCCACCCGACGAAGATTGCACTTTTACTGCCGTTTTCTAGGTCATATGGTGGCAAGCACGTGCAAACGATGGAGTTTTCAATGGGTAGGGACGCGACATGAGACTGATCTGTCCCAATTGTGATGCGCAATACGAAGTGCCCGATGACGTCATGCCCGCAGCAGGGCGGGATGTGCAATGCTCCAACTGTGGTCAAACATGGTTTCAGCACCACCCCGACTATCAACCAGACGACGACACCCCCGGAGAGCTGGGCGACACAGCCCCGACCCCGGACGAGGAAACAGCTGCCCCGCCACCAGCGCCGCCGGCCAAGCCCGCACCAACACGCAAACAGCTCGACCAGTCGGTCGCCGATATCTTGCGCCAAGAAGCCGAAGCCGAAAAACTGGCTCGGCAAAGCAAACAGGCCGAGGTACTGGAAAGCCAGCCTGACCTCGGGCTTGGCGATGCATCGGATGAACCCGACCCGGACGAACGTGCCCGGCTGGCCAAAGAACGCACCGCGCGACTGCGTGGCGATGTCGCGCCTAGTGAACCTGCAGCCGTATCAACCGCTGCGATCATTGCGTCGCGGCGCGATCTATTGCCCGATATCGAGGAAATCAATTCAACTTTGCGCACCGGAAACGAGCGCCGCTCGGCGGATCCTGATCTGGAAGACACCACCATAGATACGGGTGCGCGGCGTCAAAGCGGGTTCAAGCGCGGCTTTGCGATGGTTATCGTGTTGGCGGCGATCCTGCTGCTTATCTATATTTTTGCCGCTCAAATTTCGGCGGCTGTGCCCCAGCTTCAATCCTATCTTTCTGATTATGTCGCGACGGTGAATCAGGCGCGTGTATCGCTGGACAGCTGGGTGCAAAATTTCTTGCTGTGGTTAGAGGCCAAAGCGTCTCAATCCGGCGGCTAAGGACATCGTTCGCCCCTGCGTTAAAACCGATCCAAAAGCCGGTTAAGGTAATCGCGTTCGACCTCAGGGCGTTCTGTCTCTCCGGAACGGCGGCGGATTTCATCTAGTAATTCACGCGCGCGGCCATAGGCGTCATTGTCCAACGCCAGATCCCCTTGCGTGCTTTCGCCCCCGTTTGACGATTGATCGCGCCCCAAGGGGTCGCGTTGCTCCGCCCGCTGATTGCCCTCGGCACTGCCTTGGCCCGCTTGCTGCTGCTGCTCTTGCGCGATGGCGTCACCAAGCGCGCGCATGCCGTCGCGCAGCGCCTCCATCGCGCGGGCTTGATCGTCGATGGCATCCGCCAATTCGTTCTGACGCAATGCTTGTTCCGCATCATCCATGGCGCGGCCCGCACGGTCCAATGCATCGCGCGCGGCCTCCCCCTCGGCTGATCCTTTACCGGGCAACCGCCCCTCTTGACGGTTCAGCTCATTGCGCAACTCTTGCTGCCGCTCGGCGATGGAATCTTGTCCCTGCCCCGGCTCTTGCCCCTCACCCGGTTCCTGACCTTGTTGCTGCTGTTGGCCTTCTTGTTGCCCCGGCTGGTCGGGGCTCTCATTCCGGTTAAACTGATCCTGAAGGTCGCGGAACGCCTGATCGCTTAGCTCTTGCTGTTCGCGCAAAGTATCGGCCAAGCCTTCCATCGCCTGTTCGCCGGGGCTGTCGCCCCCTTGGCCGGGCTGGCCTTCGGTGACGCGCATGTTCTCCATCATCTCTTGCAACTCGCGCAGCGCCTGTTCGGCTTCGGCCATGCGCCCCTGCTCCATCAGCTCTTGGATGCGGTCCATCATGCGTTGCAGATCGTCTTGGGTCATCTGCATCGTTTCGCCTTGCTGACCCTGCTGCTGTTCACCGTCTTGGGCCTGCTGACGCTGTAGCTGCTGCATGTACTCTTCCGTCGCACGGCGCAGTTCGTCCATCAGCTCGGCTATTTCCTCCTTTGAGGCCCCGTTTTTCATCGCTTCGGCCAACCGTTCTTGGGCGCGCCGCATCCGCTCTAATGCGTCGGCCAACACCCCTTCCTCCAACTCTATGGCCAAGTCCCACAGATCATCCGCGATCTCGGCTTGCAGATCATCCGTCAGCCCGTATTTGGCGCGAATGTCCAAACGGTCAATCTGGCGGCGCAAACGCAAGGCAGATGTCTCGGTGCGAAACACATCTTGGGGGCGGTATGACACCGCCTTGAGCAATTGCACCAATCGCGGCGCATTCGCCTTGGACCACAACAAATCCCGGCGCTGTTCAATCACCGCAGCGGCCAGCGGATCAAAAAACCGTCGCCCCGGCAAAATCATGTCGCTGGGCGCGGTGGTAAATTGCTGCTCTGACGCATCCAAAACGCTCAGGCTGATTTTCACCGGCAGGTTCGCCCAAGGGTGCTTGGAAAAATCCTCGATCAGGTTTTCTTCGAAACTTGTGCGTCCGCCCGCGATCGGCATGGGCAGCGGAACGCTCAGGACTGGCCGTGCGTCCGGTTCAATTCCCAGCCCATAGCGCCGGTCAACCGACGCCAGATCGAGGCTGATACGCGCCTCTCCGGCTTCGACGCCATAATCGTCACTGGCGGCAAAGGGCAGGCTCATTTCGCCCAAGGCAGCGACCTGCGGCTCGCCCGCTATCTCGACCTTTGGTGCGGCATCGGGCAACATAGCAACGTCCCAGCTGCGTCCGCCGGGGCCGTCGATGTTAATCCCCCCGCTTTGGTTCACTTTGAAATCAAGCACCAAGGCCGGGTCCGCATCAGCAGATTGACCCTGCCCCGACACCGTTTCGGCCACCTCAAGTGCGCCAACCTCGCCATACAGCCGCACGGTGATCAACGTGCCCTTTGGCAGGCTCAGCGGCCCTTCCTCCAGATCAGCCAGATACAAGGTGGGTTTGCCAGTATAGCGCGGCGGCTCTGCCCAGCCCTCCCAGACCGGACCGCTGGCCAGACCGCCACCACCCGGCACCATGCCCGCCACAGACCCAACGCGCAAAACAGACCCGAACACGAGCGCAACTGCGAAAAGCAACAACGCGACATAGCGCAAGGCATAGGGATCACGGCGCGACACCCGCAGGTCAGCCGGCACCGCCCGCGCAGTTGCGGCCCGATCGGCCATGCGTTTCTGGTGCGCCTGCCACACCGCCATCGATGCCGCATCGCCCGCGCCAATCGCCTGATCATCCATCAAAGCCTGAATAGGCCGCCCCGGCAGACTGGCATCCAACCGTGCAAGCGCCTCGGCACGGGTGGGCATGTAAAAATTGCGAAACGCATAGATCAACGCAGCGACACTGGCAGCAAACAGAACGGCTGCGGCCCCATAAACGACGTCTAGGGATACGATATCTTGCAGGCCCAGCATCAGCGCCGCAAGCACCAGCAAGACGACAGTCAGCATCGGCCACAGCGCCCGAACAAGGCTTTCAGCCCACATTCCCGCCCATGTCAGCCTGAGCGGCCCGCGAATTTTCGCAAGCCCGGGGTGCTGATCATCGTGTTCGAATGGGGCCATTGCTACCGATCTCCCGCGTGGCTGACACGCAGCGCGCGGTCAAAGCCATTCAGGGATGGTATCGCGCTTTATCATTTCGTCAAAGGTCGGGCGTGCGCGAATAACCGCAAATTGATCGCCCTTGACCAATACCTCGGGGATAAGGGCGCGCGAATTATACTCGCTGCTCATCACCGCGCCATATGCACCGGCACTTCTGAATGCGACCAGATCACCGGCAGCCAGCTTTGGCATCATGCGCTGCTTGGCAAAGGTATCACCGGATTCGCAGACCGGGCCCACAATATCATAGGGCTGCTGCTCCGCACCTGCGGCGGGCTCGACCACCGGAACGATATCATGGTGCGCCTCGTACATCGCGGGGCGGATCAAATCATTCATCGCACCATCTAGGATCAGGAAATCACGCCCCTCGCCGGACTTCACATAAATGACTTCGCTCACCATCAGCCCTGCATTGCCCGCGATCAAACGACCCGGTTCAATCTCGATCTCGCAACCCAGATGACCCAGCTTGCGCTGCACCATCGCGCCATAGTCACTGGGCAAGGGCGGTGCCTCGTTGCTGCGCTCATAGGGGATCCCCAGACCGCCACCCAGATCAAGACGTTTGATCGTATGGCCGTCGGCACGCAACACTTCTGTCAGCTCCGCAACCTTGTCATAGGCCATCTCGAACGGGGCCAGATCGGTCAACTGGCTGCCGATATGCACGTCGATACCGATAACCTCTAGACCCGCCATACCAGCGGCCATGGCATATACTTCACGCGCACGCGCAATGGGGATGCCGAATTTGTTCTCGGACTTGCCAGTCGCGATCTTGGCGTGGGTCTTGGCATCAACATCGGGGTTCACACGAATGGTAATCGGCGCGACCACGCCCATGGATTGCGCAACAGCGTTCAGCACTTCCAGCTCGGGCTCGGATTCCACGTTGAATTGCCGAATACCGCCCTCAAGCGCCAACCGTATTTCAGCCGCGGTTTTACCCACACCCGAGAACACGATCTTGTCGCCCGGCACACCTGCGGCCTTGGCGCGCAGATATTCACCGGCTGACACCACATCCATGCCCGCGCCCGCTTGGGCCAAGGTCTGCAAAACCGCCTGATTTGAATTCGCCTTCATGGCATAGCACACCAGATGGTCCATTCCGTCCAACGCGTCATCAAACGCCTTGAAATGCCGCAACAACGTCGCTGTGGAATAGACGTAAAACGGTGTTCCTACCGCCGCTGCAATCTCGGCAATGGCGACATCCTCAGCGAACAGCGCACCGTCGCGATACAGGAAATGATCCATCTTCTCTGGCTCCCAAATATCCCCGCCGGAGGCTCCGACGCTATTTTACAGGGGCCGACCGCAGAAATAGGTACAAAGGCAGGCCACAGCTTACCCCAATACCAAAGGTTGCGGGAATGGCAATCAGCGCCGCCCAATTTCGCCGCACGGCCACCTCGGCGATAATCCAAACGGTCAATGTGACAGCGGCAATGGTCAAATCCCAGACCAGCCCGCTGGACGCCGCATTGGCATGCCACGCGTCAACCATCGCCATGATATCGACCCCGTTGGTCCTGAACCATGTGATGAAATAATACATCGGATGGACCGCGCCCCAGACGGCCAGCACCAAATATATCATCCGCAAAATCGACATCCTAAAACTTTTTGACCACGCCAAACTCGGCAGAGCCCGAGATCGACACCCCAGGCTCCGTCACTGATGGTTGCTGGCGCGGGTGCGGGGGTTTCGGCTCTCCGTCCGCGCCACAAGCGGCAAGGGTTAACAGCATGACAATCGCAATCGCGCGCTTCATCCAAGGATCCCTTTCCAACGGGCAACCTGCGCGCGGACCTGTGCGGGCGCGGTGCCCCCGTAAGACATACGTGAATTGACGGAATTTTCCACGCCTAACACGTCAAACACGTCTGCCGTAATCCCGTCATGGGCAGTTTTCATCTGCTCCAGCGTCAGATCAGGCAGGTCACAGCCGTTCTTTTCGGCCAGCGCCACCAGTGACCCGGTGATGTGATGTGCATCGCGGAACGGCAGGCCCAACACCCGCACCAGCCAGTCGGCCAGATCAGTCGCGGTCGAGAAACCGGACCCCGCCGCGGCGGCAAGGCTGTCGCGGTTTGCGGACATGTCTTTGACCATGCCTTCCATCGCGGCCAGCGCCAGCATCAGGTTGTCGGCAGCGTCGAATACCTGCTCTTTATCTTCCTGCATGTCCTTGGAATAGGCCAGCGGCAGCCCCTTCATCACCATCATCAGCGCCACATTGGCCCCCATGATGCGGCCGATCTTGGCGCGGATCAGTTCTGCGGCATCAGGGTTTTTCTTTTGCGGCATAATGCTGGACCCGGTCGAAAACCGGTCCGACAGGGTCACGAAACGGAATTGCGCCGACGACCAGATCACCAGTTCTTCGGCACAGCGGCTGAGGTGCATGGCGCAGATCGACGCGGCCCCAAGGAATTCCAACGCAAAGTCACGGTCGCTGACCGCATCCAGCGAATTGGCCGACGGGCGGTCAAATCCAAGCGCCTGCGCCGTCATGTCGCGGTCGATGGGAAAGGAGGTGCCAGCCAATGCAGCGGCCCCCAAAGGCGATTCATTCATCCGCGCCCGCGCATCGCGCATCCGGCTTAGATCGCGGCCGAACATCTCGACGTAGGCCATCATATGGTGGCCCCACGTGACCGGCTGCGCGGTCTGCAAATGGGTGAAACCGGGCATGACCCAATCGGCACCGGCCTCTGCCTGACCCAACAATGCTTGGATCAACGCCAGCAAACCGCTTTCGGCAGCATCGAATTGATCACGCACCCACAGCTTGAAATCCGTCGCAACCTGATCGTTGCGCGACCGGCCCGTGTGCAGGCGGCCCGCAGGTTCGCCGATGACCTCTTTCAAACGCGCCTCGACGTTCATGTGGATGTCTTCCAGCGCGGTCGAATAGGCAAACGTGCCGCCTTCGATCTCTGACAAGACCGTGAGCAGGCCTTTCCGAATGGCATCGGCATCGCTATCACTGATGATGTCTTGTGCAGCCAACATGGCGGCATGGGCGCGCGACCCGGCAATGTCCTGGGCGGCCATGCGTTGGTCAAACGAGATCGAGGCGTTGATCGCCTCCATGATCGCGTCTGGTCCGGCGGCAAAACGGCCGCCCCACATTTTGTTCGAAGTCGTATCGGTCATCAGGCAACCCCTCGGAGGGAAAATGAAAAAGATAATGCTCGCGCTCGTTTATACGGCCCTAGCGGTCGGTGCAAACCCCAGCTTTGCGCAAACAGCCGACATCACGGCGCTGCGCGACGGCGACATGAAGAAACTTGTCGTGCATGACGCGCCTGTGGCGACGTCTACGGTCGCCTTTGATCTGGCCGATGATGCGGGCACCGCCACGCTCGACGACTGGCGCGGAAAGTTTGTACTTTTGAATTTCTGGGCCACATGGTGTGCGCCCTGCCGCAAGGAAATGCCCCAGTTGAACGCCTTGCAAAAGGAATTTGGCGGGGATGATTTCGAAGTGCTGACCCTTGCCACGGGTCGCAATTCACCCGACGGGATCAAACGTTTCTTTGAGGAAGCGGGCGTTGACAGCCTGCCCCGTCATCAAGACCCCAAACAGGCGGTTGCCAGCCAGATGGGCGTCTTTGGTCTGCCGATCACGGTGATCCTGGACCCCGAGGGGCGCGAAGTCGCGCGGCTGCGCGGAGATGCTGATTGGTCAAGCGACAGCGCCAAGGCGATTATCAAAGCGTTGATCGACAGCCGCGCAGACAGCTAAACGGTTTCGGGCAGCAGTACCGCCGCCCAAAACCAGATCACGCAGCGTGTTGCAGGATCGCAGCCTCGGACATCGACAGATTTCTACGGGCATAGCGGCCATAGCTGTGCGGATCAGCGCTGAGACCAGGGTAGTTTGCAATCAAGCGGTCGCGGTCGCTGGCATCCAAGCTGTCCAGCGCCGCGGATGCGGGGTGAAAGCTTTCTGTCTCGACACCATTCGCCCACATGATCTGGTGCTGATCCAGCAGCAGGTGAATATAGGTTACTTCGCGCGCGTGCGCATCGACCGTCACACTGGACCCGTTGATCAAATCGCGCGCAGTCACCAACACTTCGTCAGTGTTGAACAGGTTCTGCGCGACCTCGCCCTTGATCAATATGCGGTGGCTGGGCGAGACTAGTAAATCCTGATCAGGACGGGCAAGCCCCAGTGCATTGGCGTGAAACCTTACGGGGCGCAACTGCGGCATGGTAAACAGGCGCGCGCCGCTCATCCGGCGTTTCCCGATCCAGCGAACCGGCTGCATGCCGTTGTCTTTGGTCTGCACCAGATCGCCTTCGTGCAAGTCTTCGATCCGGGCCACGCCGTCCCCTGTGCGGATCAACGTACCGGGTGTGAAACAAATCACGCCGCCATTTTGCTGTGCGACCTTGTCCAAAGACGTGGTGCTGAGACTATGGTGCACGATCCAAAGATCGCAGTTGCGAGGCGGGATATCATCGATAAACATCACAAGCGGCTGACTGCCACCGCCGACTTCGATCAACGTAACGGTATAGCTTTTGCCGCCATCAGTGACGACAAAGCTGTTATCCATCAACATGTTAAACGGATCATCGCCGTGGTGTTTGCGTGCCTTTGGCGCGTCTTTATCCAACGCCGCACCGACAAGCCGGTGCACCATACGTGCCGCGCGTTTACGAAGTTCTTCTGCGCCATCTGCCTGATCCAGCCGCAATACGTCAGATGGGCCGTCAACGCGTATCGCGTCGCCTCTCCATGCCCATGCAGCCCCTACTTCGAGAGATTGCACCGGCGCGGCTTCCAGCCCGTCTATGTCTGTCTGCGACCAGCTAATGACAAACGTGCCTCGAAAGCCTGTTTTCGCCACTATACTACTGCCTCATCGTTTTTTTATTACCCTTAGAGTAGCAAAGAACGGGGAATAAGCAAAGACAGTAACTGCTAAATTGTCGAACGCCTTGCAGCACGCACAGGCCTTGCTGCAAGGACGGTGCATTGGCGGCAATAAACCCGAGGTTGTGTGGCCGTGTTAGAATGAAAAATTGATGCGCAGCGATCCGACGACCTGATCGTCAGGCTGGGCTTCGTATTCTTTCCCCAACCACGTCGCGCCGTAAAAAATCGATGTTTTCTTGCCCTGCCAATGGACGCCCAACCGCACCCGGTCGCGGTGATCGGTCAGCATGTAACCACGGTTTTCAGGCAGGAACGTGCTGTCGCTTACATAGGCGACATCAGCCCCTGCAACAAAGCTATAGCCCTCGGTTTTGGCATTCTGGATCACCTTGTAGCGATGGCCCGATGTGCTGTCGCGCACCAAAAAGGCGTCTCGTGCAGCTGATCCGAATGTCACATCGAACCCTGCCCGCATCATCGTTTCAATGCCTGCCTGGCCTTCAATAAACGGACGAAGGCCGATGTTTTCGCCCAGCGGGATCGTCCGCGCAACCTCGACCAGAACGGTTGGATGAAACCCGTTCTCGATCTGATTATCCAAGGTGCTATCTGTCGGGGGCGGATCACCGATCAGTTCGTGTAATTCACGCTGCAAACTACCCAGACCGGTCTGCGGGCCGGTCACATACAGGGATGCGCCAACAGCATATTCGATGTCCTTGGGTTTGAAATGTGTATGTATTCCTGCCGATACGGCCCCGGCCCAAGGCCGCGATCCTGCGGAAGGGCGGGTCAGATTCGCAGGTGCCAGCACCTCGACCCCAAGACGTAATTCAATCAGCTCGCCAAACTCTTTGGGCAACGCGCCCGTCCATTCCGGCCCCCACACACGTGACGACGACACCGCGCCTGTCCGCTCTCGGTCTTGTAGATCGCCAAGGTAGTCGTTGGTGATCAGCCGCCCATAGCCAAGATACTCGCGCCCCTCTGCCGCCCTGGCCTGAGGCAGGGAAAATAGAAAAATCGCGGCTGCGATGGCCTTGAGCATTCTTGGTACTCCTGTGTTCGACCCGATTAGACAGCACAGCCAAAGAGGATCACCAGATTCGAGGCTGCACAATGGCAACGCCGTAACATCTAATGATGGAATACGTCGAGAATTGGGCCGCTACTATTAAAATCAAATACCCGAAACCCGGTCCCAGAACATTGCAAGACGTACACAAATCGCTAACGTAACGGCAACAATAATCAGCTTTAGGTGCCGTATGTCAGACGCAAAATCACAACCTTCTCGCAGGATTGTATCTTCACGCCACTTGGCCGAGGGCGAAGGGTGGGAGGCATCCGAGCTCGAGTACGGGATGATTATTGCCTATAATGCGTTCAGCCGCTGGATGTCGCGCTGCATGACGGCGGCGGGAAATTCCGATCTGACACCGTTGGAAATTCTGGTACTGCACAACACCAATCACCGCGGCCGGGAAAAGCGGCTGACCGATATCTGCTTTATGCTGAACATCGAGGACACGCATACGGTGAACTATGCCCTGCGCAAGCTGCTGAAGTCAGGGCTGCTTGAGGCCGATAAACGCGGCAAAGAAGTGTTTTACAGGACGTCCCCCACAGGTGCCGAACTGATCGAGGCCTATCGCGCGGTGCGCAACACCTGCCTGATCGACAATCTGGACCGCACAGATATGAAAGGCGACGACCTGCGCGAGATCGCCGCCCGTTTGCGTGCTATTTCAGGCCAATACGATCAGGCCAGCCGCGCTGCTGCGTCGCTTTAGCGGCCCAGCTTGCTGGCCGCGCGGGCCAATTCCGTGATTGCCGCCCAGTCGCCTTGGCGCACCAGCGCGTCGGGGGCGACCCAGCTGCCACCGGCACACACCACGTTCGGCAGCGACAGATAGCTTTCGGCGTTGGCGGGGCTAACACCACCTGTCGGGCAGAACCGGATTTGCGGCAATGGCGATGCGAGCGATTTCAACGCAGGCGCGCCGCCCGAGGATTCTGCCGGAAAAAACTTGAGCATGTCATAGCCGCGTTCCAACAGGCGCATCGCCTCGGACGCGGTCGCGGCACCGGGCAGCATCGGTAAATCCATGTCTTCGGCAGCTTGTAGCAACCTGTCTGTCGCACCGGGCGAGACGCCGAATTTCGCGCCCGCATCCACCGCGCGCTTCACATCGTCAGGGGTCAGCAAGGTGCCTGCGCCCACAACACCGCCTTCGACTTTGGCCATTTCGGCGATCACCTCCAACGCGACATCGGTGCGCAATGTCACCTCAAGCGCGGGCAATCCACCAGCGATCAGCGCCTCGGCCAGTGGGCGGGCATGGGCCACGTCATGCACGACCAGAACCGGCACGATGGGTGCCAGCTTGCAGATGTCATATGCGGCGGCGCTTGCTTGTTGCGGGGTCATAGAAATCGTCCTTTATTCAATTCAAATGCTGCTGGCACCGGTATCGGCGGCCCCGACAGTCCTGCGGAAATTCGCGAACAGCTCGCGCCCTTGGCCGTATTCATTCCCGGACAGATCGGCGATTGTAACGGGGCGGTCAAGCGCGCCGGGCGTTGTCACCTCAAGCACGCCGTCACGCGCATCGACGCGGATCATATCGCCATCTTTGATACGGGCGATCGGGCCACCATCTAGGGCTTCGGGGCAGACATGGATCGCGCTTAGAACCTTGCCCGACGCGCCGGACATCCGGCCATCCGTCACCAGCGCGACCTTCAGCCCCTTGGCTTGCAGGTTCGCCAGTACCGGCGTCAGGCTGTGCAGTTCCGGCATACCGTTGGCTTTGGGCCCCTGAAAGCGGACCACGACAACGACATCACTGGTGAACTCTCCGTTTTTATAGGCTTCTTTCACCGTTTCCTGATCGTGGAACACCCGTGCAGGTGCCTCGACGATAAAGTGTTCGGGCTTGACCGCCGACACTTTGGTCACAGCGTTGCCCAAGGATCCCGACAGCCGCTTCAGCCCACCGGTCGGCTGGAACGGGTCCCCCATCGGGCGCAGGATCTTGTCGTTCAAGGTCTCGGTCGGGCCAGCGACCCATTCAACCGCGCCGTCTTTCAGCTTGGGGTCACGGGTATAGCGGTCAAGCCCGTCACCGGCGATGGTTTTCACATCGTCATGCAGCAAACCGCCGCCCAGCAATTGACCGATCATATAGCCCAAACCACCAGCGGCATGGAAATGGTTCACGTCCGCCAGACCGTTTGGATAAACCCGCGCCAGCAGCGGCGTCACCTCGGCCAGATCCGAGAAGTCTTGCCAATCCAGAATGATCCCGCCCGCACGTGCCATCGCAACCAGATGGATCAACAAGTTCGTCGACCCACCCGTCGCGTGCAGGCCAACGATGCCGTTTACATAAGCCTTTTCGTTCAACACGTCGCAAACCGGTGTATAGCTGTCTCCCAAGTGGCTGATCGCCAAGGCCCGCTGCGTACCTGCAATCGTCAGGGCATCGCGCAACGGTGTGTTGGGGTTCACAAAGGACGCACCGGGCAGGTGCAGGCCCATGAACTCCATCAGCATCTGGTTGGTGTTGGCCGTGCCGTAGAATGTGCATGTTCCCGGACCATGATAGGCTGCCATCTCCGAGGCCATCAGCTCTTCCCGGGTTGCGTCGCCCGAGGCGAAGCGCTGGCGCACGGCAGCCTTTGCATCGTTCGAGATGCCTGATGTCATCGGACCTGCTGGCAGAAACACCGCGGGCAAATGGCCAAATGCTTGCGCTGCAATGACCAACCCCGGCACGATTTTGTCACAGACGCCAAGGAAAACTGCAGAATCGAATGTGTTGTGGCTCAGGCCAACGCCCGCTGCCATGGCGATGATATCACGCGAAAACAGGCTCAGCTCCATCCCCGCCGTCCCTTGGGTTACGCCGTCGCACATGGCAGGAACGCCGCCCGCAACCTGCGCTGTCCCCCCCGCCCCACGGGCCGCATCACGGATAAGTTCGGGAAACCGTTCAAACGGCTGATGCGCCGACAGCATATCATTATAGGTGGTGATAATGCCGATGTTGCCCGCAGATTGCGTTGCCAGCGCTGCTTGATCTGCCCCCGCGCCCGCATACGCATGGGCCTGACCGCTGCATGATAAATGTGCCCGTGCTGGACCCGCCTCGGCGGCACCGCGCATACGGGCCAGATATGCCTGACGGCCTGTGCTGCTTCTTTCGATAATGCGGTCTGTGACGCGGGCGACGGTTTCATTCAGCATAATTATTCCCTCACTATCAATCTGGGCTGTCCAAGATAAGATTGCTCGATTAATGTTAGCGCTAACTTAGCACTGAAACATGCGATTTGTAAATGGACTTGCGCAAACGCTTTTGCACCAACCGGGAAAATATCCTTTCCCCCACAAAACAGGTATCTTAGACAAGCTTCATGATGGATCAACACCCCCCTTTAATCATTGGCGTCGATGGCGGCGGAACCGGTTGCCGCGTTGTGGTTGGCACCGCCCAAGACGGCATACTGGCCGAGGCCACTGGTGGCCGTGCCAATGTCAGCACCAATTTTGAAGAGGCGATCACACATATTCTCGAAGCGACCCATGCTGCGGTAAAGGACGCTGGCCAAGACGCCGTACAGATAAATCATGCCGTTGCCCATCTGGGGTTGGCAGGATTTACCGGGCCCGACATTGGCAAACGCATCGCAGACGCGCTGCCCTTTGGCAAAAGCGTGGTGACCGAAGACACGACAACCACCATTGTCGGGGCCATCGGTGCGGAAGACGGATATGTTCTGGCGCTCGGGACCGGCACGATCATTGCGCGACAACGCGAGCAGGCGCAGACGTGTATTGGCGGCTGGTGTTATCAGGTCTCTGATCAAGCGTCAGGTGCTTGGCTCGGGCATGGCGCATTGGAACAGACGTTGCTGGCCGTTGATGGCATCGTTCCGGCAAGCCCTTTGTCGGACCGGATGCTCGCCAAGTTTGGCGGCGCGGCTGGCATCGTGCAATTCAGCCTCAAGGCCCGCCCCGGCGATTTTGGCACCCTTGCCCCCGATGTGGTGGAAACCGCCGCAGCCGGCGACCCGATTGGTAGATTGCTGATGCAACGCGGTGCGGATTACCTTCAGAACGCGCTTGCTGCGTTGGAATATCAAACCAACGATTTGCTGTGTCTGGCAGGCGGGGTCGGGCCACATTATGCGCCGTATTTACCCGGCCAGATGACCGCCAATCTGGCACCCGCAAAAGGCCGGGCGGTCGATGGTGCCTTTACCCTCGCCAAAAGCGCCGCAGCACAATGACCCAAGCACAGTCGGCCTATATCGGTGCGCGCATTTTCGATGGTGCGGCATTGTGGGACGACCATGCATTGTTGGTGCTGTCAGACGGCGAGACGCGCATTATCGGACCGCAGGACATTCCTAGCAATTGCCCGACGCACAGCTTGGATGGTGGGATATTGCTATCGGGATTTGTGGATTTGCAGGTCAATGGCGGCGGCGGCATCATGTTCAACGACGCCCCAACGGTGAAAACCCTAGCCACCATTGCAGCGGCGCATCGGGGGCTGGGCACAGCGGCGATCCTGCCCACATTGATCACCGACACGCCCAACCAAACCGCCGCAGCGATCAAGGCTGTCACCGACGCGCTGGATCAAGGGATTCCCGTGATTGCGGGCCTGCACCTTGAGGGGCCGCATCTTAGCGTGGCGCGCAAAGGCGCGCATGACGGCACCCTGATCCGCCCGATGCAAGACAGCGATCTGCGCGGGCTGCTGGACGCCGTTGACCACATTCCCAATCTGATGATGACGGTCGCACCGGAAAGCGTATCAAACGCGCAGATCAGGGCGATGGCAGATGCAGGCATCATCGTGTCCCTTGGCCACAGTGATTGTGATTACGACACCGCGATGGCCGCCTTTGACGCGGGCGCACGCTGCGCCACCCACCTGTTCAACGCGATGAGCCAAGCGCAAGCCCGCGCACCCGGTCTGGTCGGTGCGGCGCTGGATCATGGCGGTGCTGCCAGCGGGTTGATTGCAGACGCGGTGCATGTTCATCCCGCAATGATCCGCGCCGCGCTCGCGGCCAACCAAGGCCCAAACGAGGTGTTTCTGGTGACCGATGCGATGGCGACTGCGGGATCGGACATCACCAGCTTTCACCTGAACGGCCGCGAAATTCTGCGCAGCGATGGCAGGCTTACCCTTGCGGATGGCACACTTGCTGGTGCTGATCTGACAATGCCTCAGGCGATCCGCGTGATGGTTGAGCAGGTCAAAGACCCGCTTGAAAAGGCGCTGGCCCGCGCGACCACAATCCCTGCTGGGATGTTGCGCTGCCCGCCCTCGCGAAATCGTGCAGATGATATGATGTGGCTCAGTCAGGACATGACCAAGACGTGCTGGATCGCTGAACTGTAAAGCGGCCCAAGGTTTCCCTTGCGCCGCCCTCGTTCACTTATCGCGCAGCGCCGCCATGATCTGATCATAGGCTTCGCGCGCTTTGATGCGCATTTCGTCGTCAGTGGCATCCTGAATTGGATGCGGCACCAAGACGTATCGTGCGCCTTCCATACCTAATGCCTTGCGCTGCGTTTCAGCGGCTTGGCCAAACGCGCTCGAGGCGACGGAAACGGACGGGATCCCCTGGATTTCAAACCAGACTGTATCGTGCATACTGCACGTGGTACATGATCCTCAGTCCGCCAATGCCTCGATCATGAAATCGCATTCGTCGCGAATTTGATGGCGCAATGCGTCGGGGCACGGCTTGGCAAATGTCGGCTTGGTATAGCGCCGGATTTCAACACCGGGCGCGCCTTCGGCTATCAAACGGTCCAGTTCGTCCAGCAGGATATTGCCGCGCGGTTTGCTGATGTTCAGCAGCCCCACAACCCCCTGCACCGATCCGGATCGCTCGGTAATCTGACGCACGACCGGGACGCGTTCATCCGTCGGGTCGAGAATTATAGTCATTCATGTCCTCCTCTGTGGGTGATGCTAGCCCAGATCGATCTTTCTGGAAACGGAAATTGACCCAACCGCGCCTGTGGCCCAGCCGTGGAAGGCCGACGAAAACTTGCCGGCCTCGCCGCCTGCGACAACGATATGGATGTATTTCTTGCCTGCGAATTTCGGGGCCAGCTGCGCCAGTTTTTCCGGCCCCATCTTTTCGGCATCGGCAACAGGAATGCCCGCGCCGGAATGATCATCCTGCACCATTTCACTTAAAGGGCGCGATGTGACTTCCTGAATGCGGTCGCGCAGACGGTCCTTGGAATATTCACCGTCAACGGTCAGCGTGTTGATGTGTTCGGGGCACACCACCAGCAGCGCATCAACAGGCAGGTTGTGCAATTTGGGCATAAACACACCCTCAAGCCCCTGCCCCAGTGACCCCGCAATCTGATCCGGCTTGCGCGAGGTTTGGTCGACGATATGCACGGGGCCGCCTGTCATGGCAAAGACGGTCACGACGGAATCGTCTGCCTTGAAACCGCGCTCGACGTGCAGCGGCTCCCACGGTGACACGGCTTCATTTTCGGCAAAGCACATGGTGTATTTCATCGGGTTGCCCAACACAGAGCGTTCAACGCCCCCCGTCGTTGCCCCGCCGACATTACGGATCACCAACCGCAGGGCGCGACCGATGCTGGCATTCGCACGGTTGCCCGCTCCCATCGCACCAAGGCCCGCATTCATGCCGATTTTCTCCACCACAGGGCCGTTCACGACCATCACCGTCGCGGCCCCCATCGTGGTTGCCGTCACCCCGTGGATGTTGAATTCATCGGTACAAACGGCCTCGACCGCGGCGATCACAACGGGCAGGTATTCAGGCTTGCAGCCAGCCATCACCGCGTTGATCGCGATCTTTTCGACCGTGCCAACACCCATGTTCGGGGGCACGGTTGCCACGACATCTTGCGGGTCGCGGTGGGTGCCGGCCAGCATCCGCATCACCCGTTCGGGGGTTGGCGGCACCAAGGGCAACCCGTCCGAAAACCCCTGATCGAACATGAATTCGGCCACGTCATCGCCGCTGGCAACCTCGACCTTGCGGGCGCGCAAAACGCTGCCGTCTGCCTCGGCGCGCAGTTTGTCGTATATCTCGGGATCAAAGTGTTTTGACCCGCAACCGGGCCGCCACGCGGGCAAGCTATCCCAGTCGATTTGCGCGGCGGGCTGGCGGGTTTCCGTGGCAATCTGATCGGACAGTGCTTGCCAGTCATCGCGCACGAAACCTTCGAATTTGGTGACGACCTTGCCGTCGGCATCGATCCAGAACGCGGCGGGCACGATTTCGATGTCCCAGTCAAACGACGCCTTGCACCCTGCATCGGCAAGCACCGGCATGGTCAGCCCGTGACGCTGTGCGAAATCGGCGTTCTTATCGCCGGACTGGCCCAGCACGACCATTTCGACACCGCCGCCATAGGCCTTGAACAACCCTTCAAGGACGGGACCCGCGATATTGCAGGTTTCGCAATCCTCTTTCACGAAACACACCAAGGCGGGGCCTGTACCATCAAAGGCATGCGCCGTCCCGTCCAGATCATTGAGTGTGAAAGCCTGCGCCGCATCGATCATGTGCCACCCTCCCAAGTATGCATTTGCATATTGATGGTGATCCTTACTGAATGTCCAGACACTTGGCGGAGGTGGATGGGAATCGAACCCACCACACGCCTATTCGACGCGTCCATGGTTTTGAAGACCAGGGAAGCCACCAGACTCCAGTCACCTCCGTTTGGGCGGACCCTAACGGCGGGGGCTGACGGGTGAAAGATCAATCATCAGGTTGTGCCATGTGGCGCGCATCACCATCGCGATGCGTCACCCCCGTTGCATCAAAATATTCAAGCAGCGGGACAATGAATTTGCGACTGGTGTGCAATATTTCACGCGCTTGGCCCGTGGTAAACCGCATCGGGGGCGGGAAGGCGTCGCGCAAGGTTTTGGCAGCGGTGGCGACCGATTGCGCATGAAAGACAAGCCGCTGGTTCAGGCCGACATTGATCATGGACAGGGCTGTTTGACGGGCGACCAACAGCTCGATCAGGTCGGCGTCGTCGCTGTTTTGCACGATATCGCTCAGGCTCGGCGGCGTGGTGCCACCGTCCCTTAGCTGTGTTTCAATCTCGTCCATACGATCCCGTTGTAACGGCGTCATTGCCGCAGCGGGGTCGTGTGTGGCCAGCCCGATCTGGCCCTCGGCGATGCGGATATCCCCTGCTGCGGCCAAGGTGTTTTCCACATATCGGGTCAGCATTGGCGATTGGGCGCGGTTTACCATTTTGGCACGCGGGGCAAAGCGTTTGAGCGGGTGCGCGGCGTGAAAGGTTCTCAGATTTTCAAGCAGATCGTTCTGCGCGCTCTTGATCGCTGGGGCCGATGCAATCCACCCTGTATCGATCACGCCGATTTCTGCCCCCAACGTCGATAGCACAAGCGCCGCGCTTTGCTGCGCGATCCGCGCGACATCCGCCAATTTTGCGCTGCCCCGCCCCTGCGCACAAAGCGCTTGTGCGATCGCAAACACATCACCACCAGAAGCCGCCTGCATCACGGCCAAGCGCAGCCCGTCACCAGATTTCACACCGCTCGCGACCGGATCAAGCACCACAGCGCCGCCGATGGTTTCGGCAGGTGACAAGGCGCGCAGGATCATCCGCTGGCCCGCATAGCCCGTGACAGGCTTGCCAAACCGAAGCTGCGCGAATGCGGTATTCCGTTGTTCAACCTGCCCCCCGCCCATCAGCCGCACCGTCGCGACGGCATGGGTCGTGCCGAAAAGCACCCGCACCTGAGACATATGCCTAAGCGGTTTTGGCGCGTCAGGCAGCAGCACCAGCTCCATATCCATACAATCGCTGGGCGCGCATAGCCCGTCAGCCGCCAGAACATCCCCCCGTTCAATCTCCTCCGGAGCGATCCCGCGCAGATTGACCGCTGTGCGTTCCCCATGGGTCACCCGATCCCGCGCCGCGCCGCGCGATTGCAGCCCCCGGATCGTGACGGGCCGGTTTTGCGGCTGCAAGGTGATGGCGTCTGATAGGGTCAAATCGCCGCCCAGCAACGTGCCGGTTACAACGGTTCCCATCCCCTGCACCGTAAAAACACGATCAACGGGCAGGAAACTTGCAGCAGGGTTTTGCGCCTTCGACGCCTCGGCCAACAACTGCTCTAACCGGTGATGTAGTGACTGGATGCCAGCGTCTGAACCCGCAGAAACAGGGATCAGATCAGCATCCCCCAAACCCAAGCGTTCAAGCCCATCGCGGATCGTTTCAAGCCGTGCATTCAGATCATGTGGGTCCAGCAGATCACCCTTGGTCACAACAACAAACCGGACCGGGACACCCAGCAGATTCGCAATGCGCAAATGTTCAAGCGTCTGGGGCGCGATGCCATCGACAGCGGAAACCACCAGCAGCGCCGCCTGCGCACCCGTGGCCCCTGCGACCATCGCACGGATGAAATCCTCGTGGCCGGGGGCGTCGATCAGGTCAACGGTGCCGGACGGATAGCGACAATAGGCAAAGCCCAGATTGATCGAAAGCCCGCGTTGCTTTTCCTGCGCCAAGGTGTCGGTTTCCATACCGGTCAGGCGGCGCACAAGCGTGGTTTTTCCGTGGTCCACATGGCCGATCACGATGACGCAGGCAGAGGTCATTGCGGGCGTGCGTGGTCGATTGCATCCACGATCAGCGGCAGTTCTGCATCCGTCACGGTGCGCATATCCAGCAAAATCTGATCTTGATGAATGCGGCCGATCACCGGCACCGACGCACGCCGCAACGCATCGGCCAGTGTTTCCGCCGTCATGTCAGGATGGGCAATGCTGACCGCAAAGCTTTGCAGCCCTTGTTGGGGCAGCGACCCGCCCCCGACATAGGCATCTGATGGAATGACTAAGGTCGTAACCCGCCCGTCAAGCTGCGCGGCAAGCGCATTCGCCCGCGCCTGCACATCGGCGAACGGCTCCGACAGCATTTTGAGGACAGGAATGGTTTGAAACGGATCATGCGGCGCGCGGTACAAACGCAACGTCGCCTCGAGTGCTGCCAGGGACAGCTTGTCGATCCGCAGCGCCCGCAACAAGGGATGCGACCGGAGTTTTGCAATCACATCGGCCTTGCCCGCGATAATGCCCGCTTGGGGGCCGCCCAACAGTTTGTCGCCGGAAAACATCACCACATCGACGCCAGCCCTAAGGATATCTGCGACAACGGGTTCGTCCGTCATCCCATAGGGCGACAGATCGATCAGGACACCACTGCCCAGATCCTCCATCAAAATCAGGTTCCGGTCTTTGGCCAGCTTGGCCAGATCACGTCTGGCGGGTGCCGACGTAAAGCCGACGATCTTGAAATTGCTGGTGTGGCTTTTCAGCAGAACCGCAGTGTCGCCATCAATGGCTTCTGCATAATCGCTTAGCCGGGTTTTATTGGTCGCGCCGACCTCGCGCAGGATGGCCCCGCTTTGCGCGATCACATCAGGCAGGCGGAATGATCCGCCGATCTCGATCAGTTCGCCGCGCGAGGCAACCACCGTGCGCCCCATCGCCGTGCCCATCAGCCCCAACACAACGGCGGCAGCGCAATTATTCACAATCAACGCGGCCTCGGCACCTGTCAGTTCGCAAATCAGCGCCTCAGCATGATCATAGCGCGAACCGCGTTTGCCGGTGGTCAGGTTCAGTTCAAGGTTTGAGGCGTTCAGGCCCACGTCACGCATGGCCTCGATCGCCTGCGGCGCAAGGCGCGCGCGGCCCAGATTGGTGTGGATGATAATGCCCGTCGCATTGACGACAGCGCGCAGGTTCAGCCGCCGCTCTTGTTCGATCACGGTCCGCAGGCTGTCGGCAAAGGCATCGCCCGAAAAACCAGGAAGCTGCACCAGATCGCCCTTGGTGATCGCGCGGCGCAGGTTGGCCAAGGTCAGGCGCAGCGCGGCGACCACTTCATCACGGCTATAGGCATCAATCAAAGCGCCTATGGTCGGATAGGTCAGCATCGCCTCGATCTGGGGCAGTTGTCTAAGTTGATCATTCACGCATGTACCTGCCCTTTGATAACCCTCAGTCTATCCCGACGGCAGGCAAGGGCAAGGCAGTTCAAACGTTACATCGCGTCTTTGACGGCAAGATCAGCCATCTCAAGTGCGGCTTCGCGCGTAGACGCGACCGCGATAAACAGACCGTTGTGGCAGAATTTCGCGCCTTTGACGCCACAAGCAGCCTCAAGCGCATCATCCGTGAGACCGGCCCATGCAGCAGGCAAATCCGCGCGCTGCTCAAACCCGTCGCCACTAAGACGAATGCCGGTGATCGCCCAATCGCTGTCCCTTGGGTGGACGACGAATAGCAGATGATCGGCCCCCGCGGTTTCAATGGCTTTGCGGAATGGCATCCCCATCGGCAGTTCCAGCACACGCGACGGACCCGCTTGGGTGATCGCCTCTAGCACCGTGGCCTCGGCGCGCCGCTTGGCCGCCTTGCCCGCAATCGACCCTTCGATAAAGGCGCGGGCAATAGGCAGCGCCGCAGCAAAAGCGCGATCATCCGCATCCGGACTGCGGTCATCAAAGACCGGCTTTAGCGTGCCCAAAAGCGCAGGCAGGGTCAGCCCGGCAAGCTGACCAGCGGCTGCGGGGGCCAGATCACCGTTGTCCACCAGATCGATCGGCAGAACAAACCCGGTGTCGAAGCTGCTGTGGATGTCGTCGATATCTGCGTCAGGGACACCAAAGGCGCGCAAATAATCGCGCCCGTAATGCGCCCAGATCAGCCCGAATGAACTGTAGGGCTGGCCATCTTCGCGCAGGGGATTAGGGCGTTGGTGGTGGTCGAATATCTGCGCATCGGCGTCATATTCGCGGCCCACGTCATAGATAATTTTATCCGGCGCGGCTGTGGTCCATTTCGCATCGCGGCTGCGCACCAGTTCGGCCTGCGGAAACAGGCGCGTCAGAATGACAGAAGACAATAATTCATCAGCATGAAAACCGCCGGAATGCGTAACAAGATGGGTAATGGTCATGAGCGGCCTCTAAAATAATATGCTGAACAGCGCGGCTGAAAAAAGCAAGACGCCACCCAATGGGAAGCGTCTTAGGCATGATGCGATCGTCGATATAGCGGCGGAGCTTAGTGGGTCCAGGCACCGCGGCGCGCTGTGGCAAAGTTTTCACCATAGCCACCGGGCCGAATATTGGAGCGGCGCTTGTGCGGCTCTTGCACGACGGCGTCGATGCCGTGATCCTGCGCATATTCGACTGCTTCTTCTTTGGTCTCAAACCGCAGCTTGACCTGCGTTTGCGTGTCATGGGACGATGTCCAGCCCATCAACGGGTCAATCTCGCGCGCGTTTTCTTGATCAAACTCAAGCAGCCAAACGTGCGTTTTGGCTGTGCCAGATGACATTGCTGTTCGTGCTGGTTGATAGATGCGAGCGCGCATTGGTAATTCTCCGCTTTGGTGGCGTACGTATCGGACATTTAAGGCAAGGTATCAAGTTATCACTGGCATTTGTAAATAAAACACCTTGCAAATGCTGCGGCGCAGCATAGTTTAGAGACAGCCCATCGGAGCAACCCCATGAACCCCCTGAATTTATTCGCCCTAAATACCCAATTTGCGTCGCTTTTGTTTGATACTCAGGCGGTGATGACCCTGCGTATTCTGGGGATGGCAGGCCTGTTGCCGCATGCCAGCGGGGAAAATTCACGGATGGTCAAAGAAAAAGGCCCTGCGATGGCCCAAGCGTATAAATCCGCGACCAAGGCCGCAATGGCAGGGGGCAGCCCCGATCAGATCATGACGGCGGCTATGGAACCTGTCAGCAAAAAGGTTCGCGCCAACCGCAAGCGCCTCACAAAATAAGAGGTATGTGCGCCGTTAGGGCGGCTGCCTCTTGAACCTGCGCAAAAAAATGACACCTTAGGGGGCGACCCCCAAAGGACTTTCCCATGGCCTACGCCCACTCTGACAGTTTGCCAGAACGCAAGGAAGCGTTCCTATCGAATCCCGCACCCGATGTGCGGGACCGCCTTAAGCTTGAAGGCGGCAAAAAGTTTGTTTTGGCAACAGAATTTGAACCAGCAGGCGATCAGCCCACTGCGATCAAGGAGTTGTCCGAAGGCGTGCGCGCAGGGGAGCGCGATCAGGTTCTGTTGGGTGCGACCGGGACGGGTAAGACGTTCACGATGGCCAAGGTCATTGAAGAAACGCAGCGCCCCGCCATCATTCTGGCCCCGAACAAGACATTGGCGGCGCAGCTTTATGGCGAATTCAAAGGGTTCTTTCCCGATAACGCTGTGGAATATTTCGTCAGTTACTACGACTACTACCAGCCCGAGGCCTATGTCGCGCGGTCTGACACGTTCATCGAAAAAGAATCGCAGATCAACGAACAGATCGACCGGATGCGCCACTCGGCCACCCGGTCATTGTTGGAACGTGACGATGTGATCATCATCGCGTCCGTGTCGTGCATCTATGGTATCGGGTCTGTCGAAACATATGGCGCGATGACGCAGGATATTAAGGTCGGCACATCCTATGACCAACGCAAAGTCATCGCCGATCTGATCGCACAGGCGTATAAACGCAATGATGCCGCGTTCCAGCGCGGCACGTTCCGGGTGCGCGGCGATTCGCTTGAGATTTTCCCCGCCCACCTTGAAGACCGCGCATGGCGTCTGTCGTTCTTTGGCGAGGAGTTGGAAAGCATCACCGAATTCGACCCGCTGACCGGTGAAAAAACCGGCACGTTCGACCAGATTCGCGTATACGCCAACAGCCACTATGTGACGCCAAAGCCTACGATGAATCAGGCGGTGATCGGCATCAAGAAAGAGCTGCGGATGCGGCTGGACCAGCTTGTTTCCGAAGGCAAACTGCTGGAAGCGCAACGACTGGAACAACGCTGCAATTTCGACATCGAGATGTTGGAAGCCACCGGCGTGTGCAATGGCATCGAGAACTATTCGCGCTATCTGACGGGCCGCGCGCCGGGCGAACCGCCCCCCACGCTGTTTGAATTTATCCCCGATAATGCGATCGTATTCGCGGATGAAAGCCACGTTTCCGTGCCGCAGATCGGCGGGATGTACAAAGGCGACTATCGGCGCAAATTCACGCTGGCCGAACACGGTTTCCGCCTGCCGTCCTGCATGGATAACCGCCCCCTCAAGTTCGAGGAATGGGACGCCATGCGCCCGCAATCGGTGTTCGTATCCGCAACCCCTGCCGCGTGGGAAATTGAACAAACCGGCGGCGTGTTTACCGAACAGATCATTCGCCCGACCGGCCTGATCGACCCGATGATTGAAATCCGCCCCGTTGAAATGCAGGTCGATGATCTGCTCGACGAGGTGCGCAAAGTCGCGGCCGATGGTTTCCGGACCCTATGTACCGTTTTGACCAAACGCATGGCCGAAGATCTGACTGAATACATGCATGAACAGGGCATTCGCGTGCGCTATATGCACAGTGATATCGATACAATCGAACGGATCGAAATCCTGCGCGATTTGCGATTGGGTGCGTTCGACGTGCTGATCGGCATCAACCTTCTGCGCGAGGGTTTGGACATTCCCGAATGCGGGCTGGTGGCCATTCTCGACGCGGACAAAGAAGGCTTCCTGCGCTCTGAAACATCACTGATCCAGACGATTGGCCGTGCCGCGCGTAACGCCGAAGGCCGGGTGATCATGTATGCCGACCGCATCACCGGTTCGATGGAACGGGCGATGGGCGAAACAGATCGGCGCCGTGCCAAGCAGGTCGCCTATAATGAGCTGCACGGCATTACGCCCACGACTGTGAAAAAGAACGTCGATGACATTCTGGCCGGCCTTTACAAGGGCGACGTGGACATGAACCGCGTCACTGCCAAGATCGATAACCCCTTGGCTGGTGGTAATTTGCAGACCGTTCTGGACGGGCTTCGTACCGATATGCGCAAGGCCGCCGAGAACCTCGAATTCGAAGAAGCCGCGCGTTTGCGTGACGAAGTGAAACGGCTTGAGGCTGTCGATCTGGCGATCGCGGATGATCCGATGGCGCGACAATACGCCGTCGACAAGGCGGTTGATGATGCACAAAAGGCATCTGGCCGATCAACCGGCGGGCGCGGCGGCATGCGCGGTGGCAAGTCGCGCTATGGCGGGAAAAAGCGTTAAGGCCGAACTACAGCGGCGACAGTGTAAATTTCGGGGACGGAGCCATAACAGCCCCCGAATTTCCTCGCAGCCAAACACCCGCTCACTAAAATTTGAAGTTCTTCTCACAGGATTGGGAACAATTAGGCCCATTGGCAAGTTGACCACCCAGAACAACTCAGAAGGAGAGCAACAATGGAATATGGCATTCTAGGTCTAATTATCTTGATCGCTGACATCTATGCGATCGTCAAAGTCATCGGCTCCGGCGCGTCAACATTGGCGAAAATTCTTTGGGTCGTCGGCATTCTGGCGTTCCCAGTCGTCGGCTTTATCGTATGGCTGCTGGCCGGCCCACGCGGTGGCACGATCAACGTCTAAATCGACATGATGCGACGGATAGGGCCTGCAGTTCATTCTGCGGGCCCTTCTTTTTGGATAATTCATTTCAAAGCGTAAGCAATTTATTAAGCACAATTGAGCATGTTTCCCGCGAAAGGGCGGTGCTTCAGACATGCTTCGTATACTGGCGATTGTGCTGCTTATTCTGAACATCTCGCCGGCAACCGCTGGCGCGTGGATGCGGGAAAAGGGCACCGGATACTCCTCCACTACGCTCAGCACCACACTCGCGCAGGATTTCTCGGAGAGCACATACCTTGAGTTTGGCGTACGCGACGACCTGACGCTGGGTGCCGAAGTCGCATTTTACACGTTCTCGACCGGTATTCAGTCTGGGTCTGCAATGGTGTTTCTGCGGCGTCCTATCGGTGGGCGCGACAGACCAAATATTTGGGCCTATGAACTGGGTTTCGGTGCTGGCTGGTCAGCTGACATTGTCCGCCCCTACGTCCGGGGTGGGCTATCGTGGGGGCGCGGCTATCAGCTTAGGCAGTTGAACGGATGGATGACGGTTGATGCATCGGTTTTCATTGATGCCTACTATGCTGAACACTTTGCAAAAGTTGATAGTACCATCGGCCTGAATTTCACCGACCGCTTTTCCGGGATGGTGCAGGTTTTTCACGCTGCGACACCCAACATCAGCGCCACATCAATCGCGCCTTCGATCTTGTTCAAACCGCTCAAACGCAGACCCAATATACGGCTGCAAATCGGGGCCGAAACCCAAATTGGCTATGCAGAAAACTCGGCCCTCAAAATTTCATTCTGGAGAGATTTCTAGGGCCTTTCGCGAGGTTAACCGCGAAAGGCCCCGTTTGGTTAACGCCCGTTGGTTAACGCTTGTCCATACGCGCCTGCAAAAAGACGGATCCCTTCACGCTGGTACTCCAAACGAGATTCAGCAAATCCCGGTTCGGGCCCTGATCCGTCAGCACATAGGGCATCGTGAACTGCGCAACATTTGACGCATTCCGCACCGGACCGTCCATCGTGATACTATCCACCGCAATCGCCCAGCCCCCGAACGGAAACCGTTCGGAAATATCGACGGTCCAATTTTGCGCCTCGCTTGATTGCGAATGCTCGACCTGCACGGGGTTAGCAACGGGATAGGTCACGCCGTGAAACGAATTGCCGGTCATTTCAATATTACGCATGCGCGAAAAATCCATGTCGGCAAAGCTGGTGTCGATCCTCTCGACCCGGTCAATCCAACCGTTCAGACTACGGAACCGGTTGTCGTTAATCGTAAGGCCATTGATCACATGCCCCGAGCCGTGCGGCTTGATCACGATATAGCTGAACCAGGGCGCAACCTCGCCTGACAGGAAAATATTTCCGCTGATGGCCAACGAACTAAAGGAATATTCGTTGCTGTAATCCGGGGCCTGATCTTGTTCATTCGTCCATTCAATAAAGCAGTTGTCGATATAGTTGCCCTGCACCACTGACCCGGTGTGCTGCGCGGCGATGATCAAACCCGCAGAGCGGATACCATTGATCACCGTGTCGCCCTGGAAAAAGTGATTGCCGGTGATGATGTTATTCTGCCCCGCAATCAGTGCAAAATGCCTGAATCGCGTGGCCCGGTTGTCACGGATTTTCACATCATTGGCGTTACAGTTGATCCCGATCGTCTTGCGGTCTGCAACATTCAAACTGTCTTCTGACGACAAGAACTGACAACGGTCGATAAACATTCCCTGACAACCACCGCCGATCGACGTAACGCCCCGATCCTTCGGTCGCGAGACAAAACAGTCGCGCATGTGGAACGTGATCCCAGAGGGCGCAAGGTTCACGCCGCTAGCCACGTTGTTGCACTGGATTTCGATGTCAGACAGCACAAACTTGCTAAGCGATCCGTAGTTGCTGAAATCCAGCATGTACTGAAACCGCGAAAAGCTGTAGTTCTGTGTGCCGGCGGCATCATATAACGGGGCGTTCAGGGTGATCTCTTGGCTCGCCACGTTTTTCGACCGCACATAAATCTCACGCCCGACGCCACCCCCTGACACCAGCGCACCGACCGGTACATTCGCAATATTGGTGACATTGCTCAGAGTGCGCGCATTCGACGGTGTATATGTGGCGTTCGAGGTGACGGTGACCGTATCCCAATCACCGTCACTGGCCGCTTCAAACTGACCGTTTCGGATGATGCGACGGGTGGCATAGCTTGTACGTTCGGGCGTTGCAGCCTGCATATCGATCGGCCCTGTCACATAAATCTTGCGGCCACCCATATCCAAAGATTCATGATCCGAGTTGTTCAAAAGCGCCTGATACGCCTTACGAAAGGCAATTTCTTCGCTCTCGAACGCGTCAATATAGTTTGGCAAATCAAAGTTGCGACGCAGCTGTAGAATTGCAGTTGCGGGCATGGTCACTTTGCCCTCGAACAGGGTTTCGGTGTCAAATGTGACATCGCCGTTCAGAAAATACGTCCCCTTTGAAATCAGCACCCGCCGCCCTGCGGACGCAGCATTCGCCGCATTAAAGGCGGCGGTATCATCGGTGACGCCGTCGCCAACTGCGCCAAAATCACGCACATCAATCTGTGCCAACATATCCACCAAGAACGCGCTAGTGATGTCTTCGACCTGCAGATCATCGATCCGAACCACACCGCCATTTGGGCCGGTCAGATCAAGGCCAAAATGCCCGTAAACCGGTTCGGTCCCCCACACCATGTCCACGCCGCTGCGCTGGCCAGACCCGACAATGGCGCTGACCTCGACAACGTCACCATAGCTGGAAAGCTGCACAGACGACCCGATTTCGGTCAATCCACCCACACGACTGCCGTTGCCAAGGGCGGGATATCCCGCGATCCGCACGGCAGGGAGGTTGCCACTGATCGCTTTGACCTTGGCCGTTATCCGCAGATAACACCCCGGCAACAGCGGTGTCTGGCCCATATAACGAAGTTTTTGCGTGCTTTGCGTTTTGATCAACTCTAACGCGCCGCCAAAATCCTGATCCGCAGGAATGAAAGCGGCGTTAATCGCATTGGCATAGGTATCGGAACCCGCAGTACCGTCCCCGCTTGAATACACATCTAACCCGTTTGCAAAGATTGCTGGTGTCAGGACAAGCCCGTCCGTAATCGCCTTGTTCATCACTATCCCCTTTCAGAAACCGCGGTATATGCACGGCGGTCCATCTGTTGCGTCACCCCGGCGGTATGCCGGCATGCGCAGTTGGATAGTTACGGTTCGTTAACCGGCGCTAAGGGGACCGAACGCTGGAAACAAAAATGCGCCGCTTACCTCGCTAAATGGGGCGGGCAAACGGCGCATTATTTCTTTGGAGTCGTGAGCTACTGAACACACGCGTCAGTTTCAGTTGCTACTCGTTAAAAATCTACGCTGAGACCAGTTTTCCAGCCAACGCTTCCTCAATCAACGCGACGGTCTCATCTACACCGTATAGCGCAATGAACCCGCCGAAACGTGGGCCTTGGCTGGCACCCAAAAGCACCTCGTAAAGCGCGGTAAACCAATCGCGCAAAGGATCGAAACGTTCCTTGCCGACGGCGAAAACCATCGTTTGCAAAGCTTCGGCATCCAGCCCGCCATCCCACGCCTTTAGCTGGTCGCGCAGGTCTTCCAGCGCCTCGCGTTCCAGATCTGTGGGCGCACGGAACACTTTGGTCGGCTTCACAAAGTCATTGTAGTAGCGCACCGCATGATCGGCAGCGGCGTCCATGCCGGGGTTACCTTCGGGCGTCGCATCAGGCGCATAGCGCTGGATAAAGCCCCATAGCTGGGATTTTTCTTCGGCCGAGGAAACGGACGCAAGGTTCAGCAACATCGAATAGGGCACGATCATATCGGACTTGGGCACATCACCGCCGTGGATATGCCAAACTGGATTGTTCAACTTGGCCTTATCATCCTGCGTCTCATAGGCGCGCAACTGCTGATGATATTCATCCACCGCTTTCGGAATTACGTCAAAGTACATCCGTTTCGCCGTCTTGGGCTTAAGATACATGAAATAGGACAGCGATTCCGCGCTGGCATAGGTCAGCCATTCATCAATCGTCAGGCCATTGCCCGATGACTTCGAGATTTTGTGGCCGTCCTGATCCAGGAACAATTCATAGGTGAAATGCTCAGGTGCGCGTGCGCCCAGAATCCGGCAGATCGAATCGTAGATCGGCGTGTTGGTCGAATGGTCTTTGCCATACATTTCGAAATCGACGCCCAAGGCTGCCCACCGCGCCCCGAAATCCGGCTTCCATTGCAGCTTCACATTGCCACCTGTCAGCGGCAGCGTCATCTCTGTGCCGTCCGCATCGTCAAAAGTGATGGTGCCCGCTTTGGCGTTCACTTCTTTCATCGGCACGTACAGGATACGGCCCGTTTCAGGGTGGATCGGCAAAAAGATCGAATAGGTCTGGCGACGCTCTTCACGCAAAGATTTCAGCATGACGGCCATGATTTCATCGTATTTTTCAGCAGCGCGCAAAAGTATTTCGTCAAATTGCCCTGATCCGTAAAATTCGGTGGCCGAGATGAACTCGTATTCGAAGCCAAATGTATCCAGAAACCGGCGCAACATGGCGTTGTTATGGGCACCGAAACTGTCATGCGTGCCAAACGGGTCTGGCACAGATGTCAGCGGACGTTGCAGGTGCTCGGCCAGTGCTTCGGGGTTCGGTACGTTGCTCGGCACCTTGCGCATGCCGTCCAGATCATCGGAAAAGCAGATCAAACGGGTCGGAATGTCGCTGATCAGCTCGAAAGCGCGCCGGATCATTGTCGTGCGCGCAACTTCGCCGAAGGTACCGATATGCGGCAGGCCCGATGGGCCATATCCGGTCTCGAACAAGACGTATCCCTTCTCGGGGGCCTTATTTGCATAGCGTTTCAACACCCGGCGTGCTTCCTCAAAAGGCCATGCTTTGCTGGTTAAGGCTGCTTCACGCATCTGCGACATCTTTAAAATCCATCAATTTTGCCTGTCACCCTATGTATACAAGCAGGCTGTTCCTATTGCGTCCCCCACTGGGCGTCAATAATCTGACCCTTATGAGCTGGCGATACAGGATATTCCAATGCCCGAAGACACATCCCTGATACTAAGCGCCCAGGATTGCCTTGTCGCGCTGATGATTGCAGTCTCCGCGTCGGACGAAGACATTCGCACAACCGAGCTGATCAAGATTCAGACGGCCGTCAATACGCTGCCGATCTTTTCAAACTACGATAATGATCGCATCAGCACCGTAAGCCAGATGGTCTTTGACCTGTTCGAGCAAGAAGACGGGTTGGACGCGCTCTTTGGTCTGATCAAAGGGGCGTTGCCGGACCGTTTGAACGAAACCGCCTATGCCCTTGCCTGTGACGTCGCCGCCGCAGATGGCAAGCTGGAAGAGGCAGAACTGCGCCTGCTCGAGGAAATCCGCTATGAGCTGGAGCTGGACCGTCTTCACGCCGCTGCGATCGAGCGTGGTGCGCGGGCACGCCACGTCACGTAACCCGCCGGAATTTTCAAAAATTCCGACCCGTTTTCTTAGAAAGAAAACGGCACCTAACTCAGGTAGGTAGCGCCCCAACGTTCAATCAGCTCTTGCTGCAAACGTTTTGCGCGCGCGTTCCATGCACGGCCACCATCAGGGCGTTCTCGTTGCGCACGGCTCAGCGTGGCCCGGCGCGTTTCATCGGCTGAAAACACAACAAACGCCATTTCGCGCCCGTTCGGGGCCTGAATATACCCCGCAAGGGTCGAGACGAAATTCAACGTTCCGGTTTTTGCATCAACCTTGATCGGGTGGTCGCGCTTGGGCCTGCCCTTTTCATCGCGCAGTACGATTGTCTTTAGAATAGGTTTCAGGGTGCCAGTATCGTTCACCTTCACCAAAGCAGTCAGCATATCGCTTGCTGAAATCCGGCTCTCCGAACCCAAGCCTGAATGATCGACCAAAGCCGGGTTTTGCATGCCCAGCGTGGCTTTGGCCCATTGGTTCATCTCAGCCGCAGATTCTTTAAGTGTTTGCGGTGTTTTACCCCGGGCAATGGTCGACGCCAGACCGGTCATTTCCGCCGTCAGGTTTGTGGAATATTTTAACATGTCGCGCAGGATTTCGTGCAAGGGCGCGCTTTGCTGGGTCACGACCACCTCGGCCTCGGCCGGCAGGGCATCAATCATCTGAAGGTCGCGCAAGCGTATCCCGTTTGCGCCCGCCATCGTGGTAAAGATATCTGCGGCATAACGGCCCGGCTTGCGCACGGGCAACCAGCGCGCACCATTTTTCCCCAGTGCCTGTTTTGCCACCGTCCACGTATCACGTTTGCTGTCGTCACGGTACGTATAGACCGGAACCGCACGATCTTGGACCTGCATCACCGCCATTGAAACCTCGGGGCGATATCTTGCGGACCGGCCATCCATCGTCACGGCATAACCGCTGTTGCCCCGCTTCCATTCGAAATGAACCCGGTTAAAATTCAACGCCAGCCCACTGACACCGGGGTTATAGCCGACATGGTCAGGTTGTTCCGGGTCGATCCGGCTTACACGCGGGAAATTTCCCTCATAGACCTTAAAGCCCCCTTTGACGCTGTGAATACCAGCGTCTTTAAGACGCGCAGCCATCGCAGCAAGGGCATCCGTATCCAACGTCGGGTCGCCGCCCCCCACCAGAATAAGATCCCCCTGAACTTCGCCTGCTGTAATCCCGCCTGTCGCAACGATCTGCGTCTCGAACCGGTGATCTGCCCCCAAGGTATCCAGCGCATAAAGGGCGGTAATCGCCTTGGTCACACTGGCAGGCATCAGCCCCACCGTCGGTGCCTTTTGTTCCAACACGGTCCCAGTCTTGGCATCCGCAACCACGAACGCCACCTGCCCTTTCAGATTTGCCGCTTCGATCAGTTCCGACGCGGTTGGAATGGCACGCCGAAACAGATCACCGCTGCGCAGTACAGGCCGCAAAGATGTGTTCGGCGGGGCGGCAAAAGCCGCAGGGGCGAAAATACCCGCCGCCGCAGAGCCCAGAAAGAACCGACGTGAAAATTGCTGTGTCATAGTGGAAGGTTAAAGCCGACGACGCGGGGTGATACAAGCATCTGCAATTCACATTTTAATGGGTTATCCCTCATGCTAGTGCTGCCTTATGCAACGGGCAATCCTTATCATGTTCATGGCCATGTCATTGATCCCCGCCGGGGACAGTGCGGGCAAGATATTAACATCGCAGATGGGCGTTGCTCCGGTTTTCGTCGCGTGGTCACGGTTCGCGATTGGTATGATTATTTTGATCCCGTTCATCCCCGATCAAACACGCGCATTGTTTGGCAATTGGCGCATCTGGATACGCGCGGCTATGATCTGCGGCGGCATCACCTGCATCCAAACCGCCCTACAAACCGAGGACGTGGCAAATGTTTTTGCAGCCTTTTTTGTTGGTCCTTTGCTCAGCTATGTTCTGGCGGCGGTATTTCTGCGCGAGCCGATCACGCTTTTGCGCAGCACGCTTATTCTGATCGGATTTGCGGGTGTCCTGCTGGTGGTGCGCCCCGGCGTTGATGTCAGCGTCGGGCTGCTCTGGGCGCTCGCGGCGGGCACCTTCTATGGCATATTCCTGACCATGACGCGTTGGCTGTCCGGGCTGGCGTCTCCCTTGCAGCTTTCCTTCACGCAGTTGGTCATTAGCGCCGGGTTGCTGCTGCCCTTTGGGCTGATGCAACTGCCCGAATTCTCGGCCCCCATTGCAGCGCTGACAGTCACCAGCGCCGCCTGTTCCATGCTGGGAAATCTGCTGATGCTGTATGCCTACCGGATTGCACCCGCGACCAAAATCGCACCAATGGTTTATTTCCAACTGCTGTCAGCCGTCGGATTGGGATGGGTGTTGTTCGGTGACCTACCAGATGTGATGACATGGATCGGGCTGACCATCATCCTAAGCGCCGGAATTGCGTCAACCCGTCTAAGATGACCATTTGCCAGCCGCGCGTATCGCGCTCGAGCTGACATTCATCATCGGGACATTCACAAAACACCATGCTGGCGCATCGGCATGGCTCAAAAGCTGACTTTGCCGGGCGGGAATGCGGTACTTGGCGTAAAGTGCCGCGGCCCTGCTCATCCTTGCGGAAATGCGTTGACCGGGCCGCGCCATCACGCCGATCGGCACGGTTTCAACAATCTGCTGCCAATCTTGCCAGTGGTGCAATTGCGCCAGATTATCAGCCCCCATCAGCCACACAAACCGTACACCGGGGCTGCGCGCCCGTAATGCTGCAATCGTCTGCGCGGTAAAGCGGGTGCCCAATTGGACCTCTACATCTGTGATATCGACCCGGGGATGCTGCATGACCTGCCGCGCGCGTTCCATGCGTTGCGCAAGCGGTGCGGGGCCATGCGCCTTAAGCGGGTTACCGGGGCTGACCATCCACCAGATGCGATCCAACCCGAAGCGTTTTAATGCCTCGCGTGTGATATGCGCGTGGCCTTCGTGGGCAGGATCAAACGATCCGCCCAACAGCCCGATCACCTGACCCGGTGCCACATATGGAAATGGATAGCCCACGAAAACGGCCCCCGAAATGCATCAGGGGCCGAAAGGAGAGGGTCTTGCCCTCTTTGTCAATTAGCTAATCGACGGATCAGTCGACGAACTTCTTCAGCTCGCCCGATTTCAAGCGGTCGAAATAGCTTTTCATCTCGCGCTTGACGATGGGCATCAAGAAGTACAGCGCCGTGATGTTCACCACAGCCATGGCAAAGATCATCGCATCAGAGAAGTCGATGACAGCGCCCAGATTGGCCGCAGCACCCACAATGATGAAGAAGCAGAAGATGACCTTGAACACGATCTCTTTCGTCTTCCCTTCACCCACCAGATAGGTCCAAGCCTTTAGACCATAGTAGGACCAGCTGATCATCGTCGAGAACGCGAACAGCACCACGGCAACCGCCAGCACATAGGGGAACCAGCTAAAGCCAGTGGCGAATGCCGCCGACGTCAGTTGAACACCGCTCGAACCATCGATGGTCTTGATCGACGTGCCTGCCTCGTTCAGCATAAAGTTGCCTGTCGCAGGATCCATCACCAAAACGCCTGAAATCGTGATCACCAAAGCTGTCATCGTGCAGATCACAACCGTGTCGATAAACGGCTCAAGCAAGGATACGACCCCTTCGGTCACTGGCTCTTTGGTCCGCACGGCAGAGTGTGCAATCGCAGCCGACCCAACGCCCGCTTCGTTCGAGAACGCCGCACGTTTGAACCCTTGGATCAGCGCGCCAACAAAGCCGCCCGCGACACCAAGCCCGGTAAAGGCACCTTCCCATATCTGACCAAAGGCCCAGCCGATTTTGTCATATTCGACAATCAGGATGACCAAGGCCGCCGCCACATAAAGGATACCCATGAACGGCACGACCTTTTCCGTGACCTGCGCGATGGATTTGATCCCACCAACGATGACCGCGAACACCACAACGGCAAAGACAACCCCTGTGATCCAGCCGGGGAAATCGCCGACAATGCCAGAAATCTGCGCATGTGCTTGGTTGGCCTGGAACATGTTCCCGCCGCCCAATGCACCACCGATGGTAAAGATCGAAAAGACGATGGCCAAAAAGCCGCCCAATGGCAGGCCGCGTTCTTTGAAACCCTTTGTCATGTAATACATCGGACCACCGGAAACGGTGCCGTCTGGGTATTCATTGCGATATTTCACACCCAGCGTACATTCGGTGAACTTTGACGCCATGCCCAAAAGACCCGCAAGGATCATCCAGAACGTGGCACCCGGCCCGCCAATACCAACCGCCACGGCAACACCGGCGATGTTACCAAGGCCGACAGTACCCGACAGGGCGGTTGTTAACGCTTGGAAGTGGCTGACCTCGCCCGCATCATCGGGGTCGGAATAGTCACCTTTCACCAGCGATATCGCGTGGCCGAACGCCTTGAACTGGATGAAGCCAAAGTAAAACGTGAAAATAGTTGCGCCGACGACCAGCCAAAGCACGATCCAAGGAAAGGACGAACCGGCGACTTCGAACGGCAAGGGGGCAAAAATTAGATTGACGAACCACCCCGTTGATCCTGCGAAAATATCGTTGATGCGCTGATCCAAGCCCGCAGTTTCCTGAGCGGAAGCAATCGCAGGCAAAACAGAGGCCGCAGCCGCACCAAGCCCAGTTGTAAGAAACTTATTCATGATCTGCTCCCTTACGGAATAATTGTGACTGGAACGCTGGATGCGACGGCCAACCGGCCCGTCACGCCACCGAACATCCGCTCTTTCAAGCCGCGCAGACCGACACGGCCCACCACGATTTGCAGCGCATTGTTCTTTTTGGCGATGTCATCCAGAATATCCGAAACATCGCCGTGCTTGACGATCCCATCGACAGATAGGCCCATTTCGGTTGCAGCTTTTACAGCAGGCTCCATGATCCGCTCTCTCGCCATCGAAAGCTCTTCTTCACGGCGCTTGTGGCGCTCCGCATTTTCTTCCGAAGTCTGAAAGCTGAATGGTGACCATTCAATCACATAGACGATTTTCAGGGTGCAGTCCCCGATTAGCTTGGCTTGGGCGGTCGCGAAAGCCAGGGCTCGATTGCCTGCCTCACCCCCGTCAAGTCCAACGACGATAGTGGATGTTGTCATTATTTTGTCCCTCTTGCTACAGCGCGACCTCTTACGGGTCGCGTTAAATCCAAGGGCAAAAATCACCCCTAGATAGAAGAACGATAACTGACAATGTGAAAATAATTCGCCTGATTTTTAGGCGTTCTTAAGTCGATTTACCTGAATTAACCGGAAATTAACGACTATCTGCGTCGTTTTGCCCCACACGCGGGCCGACTCAAACGGGTGAGAGCTTTCATAACATATGCTTTTGGTTGTGTATTTTCGCATCTGCACGGTGTTGGCAAACCACCCGAACTCTGATCATACGTCCTGCCCCGGTGTCGCTTTTTACGGGGTGTTACCCGCGCCACGTGGTCCAGTTCAGGCAAGCCCGCGATCTACACCTTCAAATCCGCTATTCACGCCCCATATATTGAGTGTTTGATCTTGCCCGTCTTGGGCGATATTGCACGTCCAAACCTATATGCAGCTTATCCGAGGATTCCCAATGGCCGCCTATCAATATGTCTATCACATGTCCGGTGTCTCAAAGACTTATCCGGGCGGCAAGAAATGTTTCGACAACATTAACCTGAACTTCCTTCCCGGTGTGAAAATCGGTGTGGTCGGTGTCAACGGGTCGGGTAAATCAACCCTGATGCGTATCATGGCCGGCAAGGACAAAGATTTCTCGGGCGAGGCATGGGTCGCAGAGGGTGCCAAAGTTGGCTATCTCGAGCAGGAACCCTATCTGGACCCCGCCCTGACCGTGCGTGAAAACGTCATGCTGGGTGTGAAAAAGAAGAAAGACATCCTGGATCGCTACAATGAACTGGCGATGAACTATTCTGACGAAACAGCCGACGAAATGGCCGCGCTCCAAGATCAGATCGATGCGGAAAACCTGTGGGATCTCGACAGCCAGATCGACGTATCCATGGAAGCCCTGCGCTGCCCTGCCGATGACGCCGATGTGACAACCCTTTCGGGTGGTGAAGCGCGCCGCGTTGCGCTGTGCAAACTGCTGCTTGAAGCGCCAGAAATGCTGCTGCTCGATGAACCGACCAACCACTTGGACGCCGAAACCATCGCTTGGCTGCAACAGCACCTGATCGACTACAAAGGCACGATCCTGATCGTTACCCACGACCGTTATTTCCTGGATAACATCACCAGCTGGATTCTCGAGCTCGACCGCGGCAATGGTATTCCCTACGAGGGCAACTATTCCAACTGGATCGACCAGAAAGCCAAACGGCTTGAGCAGGAAGCCCGCGAAGACAAGTCCAAGCAAAAGACATTGTCGCGCGAACTTGAATGGATGCGTCAGGGGGCCAAGGCCCGTCAGGCGAAATCCAAGGCCCGGATCAAGTCCTATAACGAAATGGCAGATAGCTCAGAGCGCGAACGTTTGACCCGCGCGCAGATCGTTATTCCCAACGGTCCGCGTTTGGGCTCCAAAGTGCTTGAGGTCGAAGGCCTGTCCAAAGCCATGGGCGACAAGCTGTTGATCGAAAACCTCGAATTCTCGCTGCCACCCGGTGGTATCGTCGGCGTTATCGGTCCCAACGGTGCGGGTAAATCGACCCTATTCAAGATGATCACCGGTAATGAGCAACCTGATGCGGGTTCTATCACAATCGGGAACACCGTTGATCTGTCCTATGTCGACCAGTCGCGTGACGACCTGAACCCTGATGACAACGTCTGGCAGGCGATTTCCGGCGGTGCCGAGATCATCAAACTGGGCGACGCCGAAGTGAACTCCCGCGCGTATTGCGGTGCGTTCAACTTTAAGGGCGGCGATCAGCAGAAGAAAGTCGGCCTGCTATCGGGTGGTGAACGCAACCGTGTGCACATGGCGCGCTTGCTGAAAGAAGGCGGTAACGTGTTGCTGCTCGATGAACCTACCAACGACTTGGACGTTGAAACCTTGCGCGCGCTCGAAGACGCGCTTGTTGATTTCGCCGGTTGCGCCGTGGTCATTTCGCACGACCGTTTCTTCCTTGACCGGATTTGTACGCATATCCTCGCATTCGAAGGCAACGCGCATGTCGAATGGTTCGAGGGCGGCTTTTCCGACTATGAAGAAGACAAACAGCGCCGCTTGGGTGATGACGCGATGGAGCCAAAGCGCCTGAAGCACAAAAAATTCTCGCGCTAAGCTTTGGCTTTTGACAGACAGAAAACGGGGGCATCTTTCGGTGCCCCCGTTTTTCGTTTGGTTCTACATTTCAGTCGAAACCAGTCGGTCGATGTCTTTCATGGTATCTTTGGCGTTTAACGCTTGCTGGCCGATATAGTCCCGCACCTTGTCGCAGGCAGACCGCCCCGTCCATAAACGCTGGTTCGAGATCGCGTGGACAGACAGATCAACCCCCATGTTGCCCGTGGCACCAGCATGCATAGGCTTCTGCGCCAACGCTGCTTTGATAAGGTGTTGCACCGCGGCTGGGCTGACCACATGGCGCGCCAATATCGCGACCACCAGAACGCCATTGCCCACATATCCCAGAATGTAGCGGTTGCTTTGTAGGGCGGTAATCGTTGCCTCTGTGACCTTAGCCATCTGGTCGCAGAATTCCGTAGGCGTGAGTTCTTCAAAGATGTTGCGCATTTGCGGCAGCTTGATTGCCAACAGGTTCATCGCATAGCACCCGTCGGACAGACGCATCAGGCGGCTTTCAAACCCGTCCAGATCAAACACATCCGGGACGCCCTGATCAAAATTCTCATCGCGTCTGGCGTTCACCTGCTGGGTGAGTTCAGCCAGTGAACGACGCGCAGCCTGTTCGCCGCGCAGGCTTTCATTCAAGAGCCCGGCGGTATTGATACGGGCCCCCAAGTCGACACCGTTCAATGGCTTATAGACAAAATCTGTCGCCCCTGCCTCGAACGCGCGTTCCATTAGATCGTGGCGTGTGTTGGCTGTGATCATCAAGATCGGGGTCTTTTGATGCTGTTTCAGTTTGCGCAATTCGGCGCACAGCATGATCCCATCCATGCCGGGCAACATGATGTCCAGCAAGAAGCAGTCAAAATCCGGGCGGGTCTTGTTCACCAAAGCAAGCGCCTGTTCAGCATCCTCTGCACAGAACAGATCAAACCCCTGTTCGACTGTAAGATAGTTCGACAACATATCCAGAATTGTTGGATCATCATCCACTGCTAGTATTCTCATAACTTGCCTTACCTGCCTTTTGCGGGGCGGTCGCCCGAGTAGCCGTTCACGACTCGCTATCTGACAGGGTTTTCCGGCATTTTTATGGTCTGCTGTCGCATATTCGATAGAATTGTACCTAACGGTTTCGACCTTTAAAACAGGGCGATCATTGGGCGGCGCGGGGCAAAAAATGGCGAGAATGTGCAACCGTCGGCGCCATTTCGCTGTGCAAGATGGCCCAGTTGCGACCCCCTTGCGCGAATCTCCTGTCTCTGGCATACGGGCATGGCAAACGTTATTCTTTTTCGACCCACTGTCTCCTTACACGGCGTTCAGACTTCGATCCAGACCGACCACGCCAAGCCATCGCACGATGCGGATGGTAC